>MDSZ01192510.1_pt1 | contig 64155 bp, 69 predicted proteins | sample 811201 | NCBI WGS metagenome assembly MDSZ01 (sample SAMN05326647, study PRJNA326480) | marine metagenome | isolation source: seawater | place: Indian Ocean: North | collected 2010
GATCCAGAAGATTTAGGATTGGGAATTGAGGTACTAAAACAGATTGTTGATTCTCGCGACTTTAGAATTGAGCTGAGAAAACAACTACTTGAAGCGCCAAGAGAAGAACAGAATACACAATATTACTTAAATATGGATGCCCAAACGCTCGAACAGGGTGTGCCCGGCGCTAGAGAAATTAACATGACTGTTGAATTCTCGGTTAATGCAGACGCGCCTGATATTATGACTGCATTATTTGTAGAGCTTGTAGAGGGAGAGATGGACGACGAAGATAATCTTAAAGTAGTGTTTAATAGAGTATTAGCTCAGTTTGTTAATTCTCGTAAGCCTGCATTTATGCAAACAAACGAAAACCTTGTAAAAACGTGGAAAGGATTTTTATATGATTGATTTAATTATAATTGGATTTGCGTGCATTAGTATTGCAGCTTTTGTTGGTACAAAAAATGATAATAAAAACAAACAAGATGTTGTAGTAAAGAAAATTGATGAAAAATCTAATTCAAAATTGTAAGGACTATTTAAATATATGATTATTACAGAAGAAAAAATAAGACAAATTATCAATGAAGAATTGAAATTTATCTTACTTGAAAAATGCTGGCCCGGATACGAAAAGCGTGGCATGAAAAAAATGTTTGGTAAAATGTATCCAAATTGTGTTAAAAAATCAAAGAAGAAGAAAAGAAAAAAACGCAAGAATGAAAATGCTGAAATTAATGAGGCTGATCCAAAAAAAGGCACTGGCAAAAAACCCAAAGGTTCTGGTAGGAGATTATATACTGATGAGGATCCAAGCGATACGGTATCAGTCAAATATTCAACAGTGAAAGATATTCAAGATACCTTGTCAAAGGCATCATTTAAGTCAAAATCACACAAGCGACAATCACAAATAATCAATTTAATTCACCAAAGGGCCCGGGCCGCTTATCAAAATGCAAAAGACCCTGAAGTAAAAGCTAGATTAAAAAAATCATACGAGTATGCAAAAAAACGCAAAGAAGCATCAAAAAAGAAAACACAAAGAATGAATAAGGCTAAAGATGAGTAAATTTTTACAAGACCCTGATTATCTTTTCAGTATTTTAACCATCATAGTTAAAAAAAGTGGTGGTAAAATTACATTAACTGAGGAAGAAATGAAAAGTGTTTCAAAGGGAGATCTTATTGGTATGTATTATGAACCAAAAACTGGCAGCTTAATACTCAAAGAGGTTGAGCCTGAAGATATGCTACAAGCTACCTCAATTGTCAGAGAGGGAAACACAACAGACAAGGTATATGATAATTGATATGAAAAACTTATTTGAAAATTGGAGAAGATTCACAAACGAAGCACTTGGTCCAGATTCTGATTATCTGGATAAACTGAAGTACAAACAAGACTATGGTGTGCCTAACCCAGAAGTAGCAGCAAGTAACGCAAGAATCGCCGCCGCGAAAGAAAAGCAAAAAGAAATTGACAAAGTGTATTTAGACATTCTTAAGACCAACCCAGAAGCTGACCGTCTATTTGATGCTATCCAAAATTATGGTTATAAAAATGATTTTGATTTATCGGGTGTTGAAAGTGAGTTGCAACAATTTCTAGCGCTTTTTCCAGAGGGCCCTGTCCGCGAGAGAGCAAAAAATTCAGTGACTTACTTTCACTAAAGGATATTAAAATGAAAAAACTATTTGAAAATTGGAGAGATTTTACTGATGTTCAATGGCAGGACGATCACATTATCACACAGGCGAAGGAATTAAGTAGAACATACCGTAAAGGATTGTTAATTCCTAAAAACAAAAATCAAGAAATTTTTCTCAGCAAACTGACTGAAATGGTTAATCTTTTAGAACAAGGGGAATTAACTAGACGACAATTTGCCAAAGGAATGGCCGGCGGTGCAGCAATCGGATTAGGCGGCACAGCATTAGCTGCCACTGCACGTGCAGGAACCAAAAAAGGTGCCCCTGCTGCTGCTGCAGCTGACGTTGGTGTTGGCACCAAATTACTAGGAACAGCTACTCAAATACTAGCAGGAGCGTTTGACCTTATCACTCTGGGTGTTGAAAATTTTGTTACTGAGTGTTTTGTTGATTTTTTAAGAAGGAGAAGAAGGCCAATTGACGCCGGCGATTTATCTCCAGATTTGAAAAGATGTTTGCAGATTATTGCTGAAGATTACAAGGCGTCAAGAGGGGCAAAAAGAGGCCAATGGGGGGGAGATCAAGACTATGCTAGAGTTGCAAAATCTAAATTGTACATTGAAACTTTTGGCGCTGAAAGTCCGGGCACTTACAATATGGCTCAAAACATGCAAGGAACATGGTCAATTGCTGATAGCCTAACTTCAACCGATCCACTTAATAATATTTATAATACAATCACACACGTTAATGTAACTCTGAAAGGCGACACAGTGCAATTCAGAGACATATATGATTTCAATCCCGCTGTCAACATTTTAGGTGTTGAGCAAGCTAAAAAAACTCGCGGTGTTAAAGAAGACCCTGAATTTTTCAAAAACGAAGAAAATTTTTATGAGTTTGTTAAAAATGCGAAAAAAGGTAATTTGAGAGTCTGGAGAGGTCGCCGTAAAGGTTGGGTTGAGGTGGGTTTTTTCTCTAGGGCAGGTATCGAAAATTTATCTAGATTTTATATGGGTTTATTTAATTACCCCGGATTCAAAATTGATATTGAAATACCCACTCTTGCAGCCGATAGAGCAAATCGTGCATTAGCAAAAAGAACACCATTCTCTAATTTAAGACTTGGTAAAATTTAAATTTATACTTGCAATTTGATTCATATAGTGTTATAGTATTATTATAGCTATACAGGGAGGCTATTATGATCAAAAAGTGTATGTTTTTTCTAACTCTTGGTTTTGCTGGTGTTGCAGTTAGCTCGCCATTTATTATGCATGACTTAGCTAATTTGGGTCACAAAGATAGCTGGTCATCTTTTGATAAAATCAGAGTAAAATCTTATTTTGAGCCTCTTGGGTTTGTTGGCTCGATGGTGCCACCTGTTGGTCCCGCCAAAGGAATTCATCACGTTTCATCGCTTGGTGATGCTTATTTTGACGGTGATTTGCCAAAGAAATCAACAATGACTTTTCTTCGTGAAGTTGTTATGAATTCACCCGGCAATGGTAAAGCAGGAAATGATTTTAAAACACGTTTTATGAATCATGAAAAAACAGCTTTGGCATCTGGCAAAAAAGTATATATCAGCAACATAACACAAAAAGTACCATTTCATGCTTATGGTCTCCCATTTACAGATCACTTTGCTATTACAATGAGAACGGATATTGTTGACAATCAGCCAAAGAGTTCATTTATTGTATGGGGTTTGGGTGCAATTGCTGATCATCGTAACCCATCAAATTTAGGTCCACAATATAATGACGTTGCAAAGCTTGTTAACCTTGAAGGTGGCGATCTTATCAGATGGACATGCAATCTTGAGCGTGAGGGTATTGCTAAGCCTTATTGGGTTTTAATTACCGAAAATGATATTACATCAAAATTTAGTCATGAAGCGGTGCATCAAAAGCCAAGCCAAAGAAAGGGTGAATGGCACACAGTCACTAAAAGACTCCACAAGTCAGGCCATGGTATGTCTGTAAGTCAGCTTTATAATACGCTCTTTTAATATTTAAAAACTATATATTATCATGAAACTCTTATTTGAAAATTGGCGAGAGTTCTTGATAGAGCGCGCCACATATATATCAAGTCTTCAACAAGCTTATCAAGTTTTAGGTCTTGAGCCCGGCGCTTCAGAATCTGAAGCAAAAAAAGCTTACCGTGCAATTGCTAGAAAGGTGCACCCTGATGTAAATCCTTCACCGGAAGCAAGAGAAACCTTCGCGAAAGCATCTGAAGCTTATGAAGCAATTACATTTAAAGGCCCCGGTAGCTTTCCGTACAAGAGGGGTGGTGCTGGTGGCCCTGCCGGCGGAACAGATATAGCTAGCATGTGGAAAAACACAGGACCCGAAGGAATGTCGGTTCTAGCTAGTATCAGACAAATAATTAATATTGTTTCTCAGGCAATTGAAACTAATCAATCTGTTAAAGTTGCAGGTATTAGTGTGCCAGCTAAATTAATAATTGATCGTAATGACTATAGCAATCTTCTAAACTTTATGAGAAATTATCAATATGAATATTTAAGGGGCATGATGGGTGCTCAAGATTTTGTCAATAATAAAATACTAAATACCCTTAAAACTGTTTCAATAAGCCCCAAATTTGGATCAGGAAAGCAAGATTTACAAAATTTTGTGGATGTGATGAAAAGAATTGTACCAGCAGAAGAAACAAAGAAAGAGCCAACAGCTGCAGATACTCCCAAACCAAAAACGACAGCTTCTCAAAAAACTAAAAGTGCTGATATACCGCCCGAAGACATTGAAATGATGAGAAATATGGGAATTCTTTAATGTCTTATGGAGCTTTTATTTGAAAATTGGCGGAAGTTTATTACGGAGGTGGAAGAACCCATCACCACACTTCGTATCTTTGATTTCGACGAAACAATAGCCCATACAAGGTCAGAAACACGTGTTAAAGCGCCCGATGGCTCTTCTGCATCTCTACGTGACCAAAAAGAGTTTGAAGCCTACATGCAGGCTGCAGCAAAGAAAGAAGGGGTTTCAAGTTTTGACCCGGTTTCAGAATTACAAAGACTTGGATATGAGATTGATTTAAGTGATTTTTCTATTGTAAAAGAGCCTGACGAAATTGCTGTTGTGACAAATCTTATGAGACAGTTTCCTCCCAACTCTAAAACTTATATAATGACTGCTCGAAGGGGGCAATCTTTAGGTCCAATTATGGAGTATCTTGATGAAATTGGAATTGACTCATCAAACGTTAGACCAATCGCAACACAAGGAGAGTCTAAAGGGGATGTAATGGTGACAATGCTTAGACAAAAAATTATGCCCGATGGCAAATCAAACATTAATCGAATTGAATACTATGAAGATTCTCAAAAAAATATTGATGATGTTTTACAAAAAATTTGTTCAAATAAAGATATCGACCACCTCAAACCTGACAATTTTGAATTAATAATTTATAAAGTCAAAAATGTTGCTGGTCAATATGTGCTGCAAAAGATTGAATGCTAATAAAGAAACTAATTATTGTTATGCACTACATCTCCAAATGGAAACAATTCTTAATGGTTGAAGACGATATGGATAGTCATGAGGTCGCAAAAGCAAGCATTGTTACTAATGATAATAAAGTTTTAATTTTAAAAAGATCTGATTATATGATGGATTTTGCTGGCGAATGGGATCTGCCCGGTGGGCATTTAAAACAATCTGAAAAAACCGAGATTGGTTTGGACAGGGAAGTGCTTGAAGAGACAGGTCTAAATATTGGTCCATATGATCATGAAAAAATAATTACCATAGATAATATACATTTTTATTTAATAAGATATAATAAACAAAGCAATGAAATTAATGTCAACATCAGCGATGAACACACTGATTTTGCATTTGTAAGTCAAGAAGAATTACAAAATTTTGACATTTCAGAAAAATTCACAAAAGTTATAAATAAATCCATGGGCTTTGAGGATTAATCTAAAGAACACTCACTACTTAATATTAGGCTAATCAAAGGAGGGGCCTTGTCATGAACGGTAATGATGGATGGAGTGAGTATTCTAAATTAGTATTAGAACAACTTGAAGCATTAAGTATGGGTATCGACTCAATCAGATTAGAACTTCAAACAGTTAATCAAGAGCTTACAATAATTAAAGCCAAAGAGGACAAGGTAACTGAATTAAGAGCATGGAAAGAAAAAGTGGATGAAATTACATCCCCAACGCAATTAAAAAATTACATTCAAGATATACAGGATTTAAAAGAGTTTAAAACAAGAGCCGTAACAATGTTTGCTGTTGCACAGGCAGCAATGATCGGCATTTTTTCAATGTTGAAATACATGGAATAACTCTATGTCTTCCAAGAAAAAAAAATATGATACAAAAAAGTTACAAAGAATCATTAGTCAAATATCAGGAGAAATAGATGCAGATGGTGGAGATATATATCCATCTTACATCATCAAAGGAACAGGATATACATGGTGCTACTCGCCAACAGAGAAAACTATGGTAAGAGTTTTGAAAGGCAGTAAAGCTTATTTATTAAATGAGCCAGATGAAGGTGACATGGCAATGATTTTTGTTCCCTATCAAATTGTATATATTGATTATGATGAATTGGATGAAATAGGATTTAATTAATGTTTTTTACATTAAATGACTACTGGAAGTATATTGCCCTTTTTCTATTATCGTGGGTATTCTACAATTTTGTTGGATTTGAGTTTGCGGTTATCACATTGCTGACTTTAATCTGGCTTAAAAAATAAAATGTCAAGCAGAAAAAAAAGAAAAAATAAGAAACATGATGATATTATTGTCGTTAATGTTACAAAAAATAAAAGAAAAATTAGAACTATTAACTTAGACGATGATGAGAAAATAGTAGATTCTGACAAAAATAATATTAATCAATAATTACAACTATTTATATCACTTGGTTGGGTGTTGTCGTGGATAATAAAAATGTTTTTGGAAATATTGCCGCTAATAATATTGATCCGGGGGATTTAGTACAGTGGACAAAGTGGGATGAACATTCTAAAAACTATGATGAAAAATTTGGAATAGTTATTTCAATTAATGAAGAAGTGCGCGGTAGCAGAATGGTATCTGTAGCGCATGTTGTGCCTCTTGTAAATCCTAGAAAAAAATTAGAATTTTTCACTCTTAGTCTTAAACTTATATCAAAAGGTTCAAAAGACACCAAAAAGGACTAATTATATTAAAATTGAGAACAATCTATGGACCCCAGTAAAAGCGATGAATTAAAAAAACTTATAAAGGATTTTTTGCCATATGCTCAAAAACGAATGGGCTTTACAAAAAAGCCACGCATACTCTTTAGAAGAGATAAACAAAATGCGCAAAACATACTTGGAAAGACCGCTCACTACAATCCTGAGTCACTTACTGTTGTTTTGTATATACATAATCGCCATCCAAAGGATATTATGAGGTCTCTGTCACACGAATTAGTACATCATGCTCAAAATTGTAGAGGCGAGTTTGACAAACCAACAGTAGCTGGTGAGCAGGGATATGCGCAGAAAGATCCACACCTCCGTGAAATGGAAAGAGAGGCTTATGAAATGGGAAATATGTGTTTTAGAGATTGGGAAGATAATTATAAGGTTTCGGTGACTAATTATAGTGTTACTCAAATGTCTTTATCTGAGTGGCGAAACCTAGAATTAAACAAACTAGTTACAGAAAGGTTAGTAAAAGGAGTAAAATAATGAGTAACTTTGAGAATTGGAAAAATAAAGAAAGAGGTCAAATTTTAGCCAAAAGGTTTGGATTAAAATTTAACATTGACGCCCTTAGTGAAAACAGGAAGGAATATGATTTAGATGAAAACAATAATGATCGTATTTTTGCACCAAATCATTATTGCGCACATCATGTAAGATATGAAGGTCGTGAGGCATTTACTGTCGATCACAACTGGAATGATGAGTTGCAAGAGGTTACTCAGTATGATATTAAATTTGAAGACGGCACAGTCTTAAGAGATGTTGACGTTGCTGATTTAGAAATCTTGGTAGCAATGGATGAAAGCAGTCATGGCGGTGGGAAGAGAGACCATCCTCCAGCCAAAAGAGATGGCAAATTACCAATGAAGGTTGATAAAAAGGATGCTGATGAAGATGGTGATACAACTGACAAGGTACCTGCTTTTCTCGACAAAGGTGAGACTAAAAAGAAGAAGAAGGGTGGCAAAGTGCCTCCACAACTTCAAAAGCATGTCAAATCTAGAAGTAAGAAAGACAAAAAAGATAAGAAAGACGATAATAAAACAATGAAAGAGCAATCAGAATTAAAAGACTTAATTAAACAACAAATCAGAATTGCTTTGGAGGAAATTAAAAATGAATCCTAGACGTAGACTTTGGTTAAGAAAAAGAGCAGCAGCCGCAAGGGAAGAGGCACTTGTAGAGGCAACTACCGTTGAAGAGACTGATGTTGTTGTCGAAGAAATTGTGGAACCGGTGGTTGCACCTCCTGTTCCTAAGCTTAAAAAGCCAAAAGCTTCAAAATCAAAAACAACAAAAACAACTGTAGCAAAGAAAACTGTCAAAACTAAAAAAGGCAAGTAAGCTATGTCTGTAGATTTGAACAAAATCACAAGGCGATTTTTGATGGGAGAAGAAAAGTCTCCAGAAGATGTTTTTACATTTATTCAGGGCCTTGGTGATGTTTTAGAAAATTTTACTCCTAGAACAATGGCTGAAAAAAGACGTATTAACGTTGCAAAAAAACAGCTAAAAGAAATTAAACGTCACGCCCGGAAAATGAATAATAAAATTTCAATCCTTGAAGAAAAATTGCATGTTTTAGAAGAAAATTTACAAGAAGGTAGTTAACTTAATGTTGTTAATTGAAGGACCAGTTGGCCACATGGCCCACCCATATGAAAGTCATGATATGACTTTTCGAGAATTGATTGATATATTCAAAGTAGCATCTCAAGGTTTCCCAAAATTAAATGTAACTGAAAAATTAGATGGTCAAAATATTCTTATATCTTATAACCCAAAAACTGGTCAAGCGTTAGCCGTTCGAGCCATGGCAGCGCATGCCGCGTTAGGCGGCGTTAATAAAGATCAGCTTAAAGATTATTTTACTGTTGAGCGCGAAAGAAAAAAATACGAGCAGCTTTTAAAAAAGGGTGTCTCCCGAGAAGAAGCAGCGGCACAAGCAAAAGCCGCACGATTAGATACGACCGAGCAAGGCGCAGGAGTTGTTGCAGCTTTTTATGATGCAATGCAAAATTTTGAAGAGGCTGCAAGAAATCTGCCAAGAGACATTTTTATATCTCCGCAAGGCAACAATATATTTTATAATGGCGAAGTTATGGATCCGAGAAGCCCTAATGTGGTAGATTATGATGCAAGGGTTTTATCTTTACACAGGACAGGTCTTCAAGAGTTAGTTGACGGTAAACTAGTACCATATAAAAGTGAACAGGCAGAAGAATTAGCCTCACGTCTGGAGAGCGAATTAGTTAATATTCAGAGTGATGACCTACCACCAGTGTCTGTTAACGCAATAAGAAATTTTACTGATTTTATTGAAAACCGTGAAGCATACCAATTAGCAATACGTAAAATTAGATTATTGGGCCGGCCCGGAACTACCATAGGTGAATATCTTAACAATAGAGTATCTGAGTATTTATCTCAAAGATTGGGCTCCTACATGAATGATGACACAATTGCAAAAATAACAGATGCAATTTTATTTGTCTCAAAAACTAACAGAAGCCCAAGAAAAACAAAAGAAATTGCTCAAGCCTTAGCCACAATACCTGAATATGAAGCTAAGAGTCGTGGTTTGGTGTTGGATTTATTATCAAACAATAAAGAGATGAAAAATATCTTAAGATATGCAATCAATCCATTGGAACAAATAATTCATGATTTCGCTGTTTCAATATTACAAAATATGCGAAGCGCATATATTGTTCAATCAGGAATTGCTGTTAGTAAACTAAAAGGTAAATTAGGAAAACAAATTAGTAAAGTAAGAAAGACTGCCTCAAAAGCTGATTTGGAAGTTTTACAAAGAAGTATTAAAAAGATATTAGGTGGAGAAGAAGTAGGCGATGTATTGTCTGATGATAACTTAGAAGCCGCCCTTGAAAAGATTACAACAGCTGTCGAAGGATTGGTTTTTGACTATAATGGTAAGACTTATAAATTTACCGGTAATTTTGCACCTATTAATCAAATTATGGGTCTTGGTAGATATTCACGTGGTGAAGAAGAAAAGCCTACAATGGGTGAGAGTGATATTGACGTTGATGAAACATTATATGAAGAAGAGCAAGATATTAAACAAGTTGTCGTTATATACCCGGGTAGATTTCAACCCATGGGTCGTCATCATTTAGCAACGTTTAAAAGTCTACAGACTATGTTTGGCGATGCCAATGTGTACATTGCAACATCTGATCCAGCTAAAAAAGAAGAAGAAGGAAAAAAAGTTAACCGAGATCAAAATCCATTAAACTTTAATGAGAAGCAAGCAGTTATGATGCGACATGGAATTGCTGCTGAATATATTGTCAAAACTGATAATCCATATACTCCTGTTGAAATACTTAAAAATTTTGATCCTGATACGACGGCTGCTATTTTTGTTTATGGATCTAAAGATGCAGGAAGGCTTCCATATACAAAGGCAGATGGCTCACCAGCATATTTTCAAAAATATGAAGAAAATGAAAACAATTTAAGAGGATTTGAACAACACGGGTATGTTTACGTTGCTCCCCACGTATCAATAGGCATCCCGGGCTTTGATGAAATGTCTGGTACAACGATAAGAGCGGTCTTAGGTACTGGTAACAAAGAGCACTTTGAAAACATCATGGGCTGGTATGACGAGGATATTTTTAACATGCTCGTCGGTAAGTTACGAAACTTATCAGAATCGAAAACAATTTCAGTCGATTCTGATTTATTAAGCTTTATATTGGATACTGTTGAAGAAAATCTTGATGAAATTTCATTATCTAGCAACGTAGCTGGTGCACCCGGTGGCATGGGCTCAACGGGTGCAATAAGAAGATTCAACAAAAACCAAGAGCGAGATTCTAGGCTCAAAAAGAAGAAAAAAAGAAAAAAGAAGGTGGACGAAGAAATCGTTGACTCCATCATGGACTATTTAGTTAATAAAGGTATGGCGCAATGAATCAAATTGACAGAATTGAATATTTAAATCAAATTGAAGAGGAAAAAACTCTTAGAGAAAATATACGACAAATTATAAAGTTTGTCAAGCAAAAAAGACTGAATGAACAAATAAAAACTCAGGATGAAATTAAACAATTAAGAGACATTATTAGAGATATAGTTATAGCTGAAAAAGGTAATTTGCAAGAAGTATCAACTCCTGATAATGACCCTACTCCAAATAAAACTACAGGAATCAATGTCTTAGAAGATCTTTTAAAGAAAATTATACCAATTTTAGAAGATGATTACAAATTGCTTACAACCAGTGCTGATCAAAGAGAGTCTTTTCGTGCACACATTATTAATGGTGTTGTAAGCTCATTAGCGCCGGCCAAGGCAAATGACAGCGCTGAGCAGGATGTGTCCGAAGCTGTCGAAGTAGATATTGAAGGTGATGAAGATCCGCCAGAGTTTATTGATATTAATAAAGACGATCCAGCACCCGAAGATCAATCTAGCCCTGAAGAGCAATTTGGCTCTGGTCTTGAAGGTCAAGATGAAACTGGTAGAAACATGGCTTTCCAATCATTTAAAAAGATTGAAAAAGGTGTATTAGATGCTTACGAATTACTGCAAAATCAAGAAGATAAGAAATTGTTTTATGATTACCTACTGGCAAACTTAAAATTGTATTTTGATCGTTTCGAAAAAGAATTATCTGCAGATGTTCAGGAGCCTGAGAGTGATGAATATAACCAAGCCAAACAAGCTAATGACATTCCTGATGAACCAGAAGATGATCTTAATTTAGGAATTTGATCTTTTTTACTTGACAAAATAGAAAATCAGATATATGCTAATAGCTGTGCTAGCAAATGATAGTTAAATGATAGTTAATAATATGACTAGTAAATATAAATTATATTCTATCTCTAGTAATCTTAGAAGTAATAATAAATCATCAGATGAATTTGAAATTGCTTTAAATGCTTTATCACTTGAAGAGGTTATTGCTTTAAAATTAGAATTATCATCCAGAACATTAAATTCAAAAATGTATGGCTTTAATCTTTGGAAAAATTTATCTACAATTATCAGAGATTCAATATTAAAATACGCTATCAGTGCAACAAAATCTAAAAAAGATGCCAGTAGATATTTGGGAATCAATTTAAGAACATTAAATAATCTTATTAAAAAGCATAAAATTGAAAACTATTTCGAAAATAAATTTGACAATTTAACAGATTAGTGTATAGTAATGTTAGATCTTTAAAATATTAAACGTCGTGCGTATTTAGGTAATTAGTCAATAACACGTGCTCCATTTCTCTCAAGAGCGCAAACACATTGTAACCAAAAATAAACTGGAGACTAGCAGGGTGTGAGCAAAAGATCACCAACGCACGATAAATTATGGGGATGATATGGATTCGACAGGGTAAAAAAAAGAAATAGTGCAAGCAGGTTAGACACGACCTTAACAGTTCAAATACAATAGTTGCAAATAACAACAACCACTTCGAACAGCGCTTAGCCGCTTAGTAGGGAGGCTGTTTAGAGCCTTCTATCCAATCTAAACAAAGCAACATACAAGTTGTAAAAATAAAAAAACTCAATGCAATAGGGAAGTAAGCATTGTTTTATGACTTCCTAAATTTGTCAGTTTATAATTAAACTGCCTAAGCTTGTGAATGACTACAATTGGATTTATTCTGGACGCGGGTTCGACTCCCGCCATCTCCACCATTCAAAAAATTTTACATTTAATAAAAAAGAGAGTATAATTATTATGTGAGCAGAGCACTGTGCCTGTTCACTGACTTAAACTTAACTGATAAGGAGAAATAAAATGGCTAGTTTAATTCGCAGAGGTGCGCATCCCGCTCGCACAATTTCAAAGCGGGAATTCCTGACGCCATTTGATGAGTTGTTTAATACTTTTATGGGAGATATGTTTCCCACATTTCATCAAGAGTTTGGACAGGATTTTTTTGCACAGGGATCATATCCAAAGTGCAACGTTGTTAATTTCGATGATCGTATTGAAATTGAGGCGGCGATTCCGGGTCTCACGAAGGAAGACGTCAACGTTGAAATAGCTGATGGAGTCTTGACAATCAAAGCAGAGAGCAATCAGCGTGATGACGTTGAGGATTCTCAATACGTCAAGCGTGAGGTGAAACGTTCGGCATTCGCGCGCTCTTTCAGGCTTGGTGAAAATCTTGATGAATCAAGAATTGTTGGCGCGCACAAAAACGGTGTATTAACAATTAGTATTCCAAAGGTGTTGCCAACCACCGCGGAGCCCGTTGTACGCAAAATAGAAATCAAATAAAGGATAATTATGGGACACTTAACAGACATTATCGATTGGATTCGCAACAAGACTACATCCGATGCATGTTCCACCGATTCCGCAGAGAGTATCACTGATTTTAGTGCTTATACTGTCAGCGAATTGAAGGATATTGCAAAGGACCGTGGCCTTAAGGGATATTCATCGTTAAGAAAAGCTGATTTAGTTAAATTACTAAGCAGTTAAAATAAATACAACACCATATGGCCCGAAAGCGGGCCATATGCATATATACTAATGTAGTATCATGATTAAAATAGCATTTTATAAAGGCGAGGGTAACTTAATCAATCGGATTGTGCGCCGATGGACAAGTAGTCCTTATAGTCATGCAGAATTGGTTATGCCTGACAACAAAACGTGGATTGGAATAAGTCCATTTTTAAATTCAGAAATAACCGCTAGAAACGTTTTGAAAGATCCCAATCTTAATTTAGAAGATTGGGATTTTCTTAATTTTGATATTACTGATGAACAAACTTCAATTATTATGGAGTTTTACGAGCAAACAAAAGGCAATAGATATGATTGGGTAGGTATGCTTTTATCACAGGTTGGCCCATTCGTTATCAAACAAGAAAAGAAATGGTATTGTAGCGAATGGATAGCATACGCCCTTAGAATTGCCGGCGTGTTTGATTGGAAAACAATTAAAATTTACGATCAAAAAGATTTGTCTCCTGCGACGTTATATCGAATTGCAAGAGAAGCACAAATTAACAACGAAAATAGAACACAATTTGAAAATGGTTCCTGTTGAAAAACTTCGTAAAGCAAACATTCAAAGATTTGATATAATTGTCAACATGTTATTTATTGATTGCTATTATCAAAAGAATGATTGTGGTTATAGACTATATGAATTGTCAAAACAACATGGGCCATCAAAATTCATTAGATTAATCAAGAGTTTTGAAGATGCAGGATTTTACAGGAAGTATCTTCCAATAACTGAAGATTATTACTTAAATGGAGACGGGGCACATAGGTTGTCTTGTTGTCTATATTTTGATTTAAAAAAAGTCCCGGCTGAAGTTAATCAAAAAAAATATAAATATGTTAATCACTATGGTTTAAAGTGGTTAAAAAGTAATTACTCTGATTGCGATATTGAAAAAATAGTTAATTTTTATTGTAAAATACATTTCAATAATTTACAAAAAATAAAAAATAAAATCTTTAATTTGATAAAAAACAATTATGATGACACTCACATTGAAAATGTAAATGAATATTTAGAGCTATTATTTGATATCAATAATGTAAATTAAAAACATAGAGCCTAATTATTGTGAGGCATAAAATGAAAATTGTAATCTCTAGTAATTCTACAGAAATTGAAGAACAAAGTCGTTTATTTAATCGTCCATCAGGGGAAGTTCCTGAATTGCCACCACAAAGAAAGAGAAGAGCCCCCGGAACAGCAACATCAGATAGAGTAACCTCAAGCGTTAAATTATCAGATTTGGAGCAATCGGTCGATGGGTTAGCAACAGATATCGTCGATAAGATTGGTCCTGCAATACGGTCACTTCGTTCTGCACAATTAAAAAGTAATAAGAGACAACAACAATTTAATCAGCTTATAGCACAAGAATTAGCAGATATTGTTGGCCAGATTGAGGCAATTAAAGATTCGCCAAGACTACCAGAGCTTGACAGTTTACCACCTTTAGAACTCGATCTTCTGGAGCCTCTGTCTCCGATGACCGGCCCGCGCGCGTCCCGGTCGGCACAGATGGCGCCACCACGCCGATCGGCTTCACCAGCGACACAAGCTAGAATAAATGAAATTAGGGTTAGAATAGAAAATAAATAAAATTTTAAATTTGGCGCATAGTTACTTATAGAAGGAGCCAATATGTAATGTTCAAAAAATTGGCATTGTTAATCATATCTTTATCATTCATGATGGGGTTTCACAGTGAGAATAACAATACTGTAGCTTTGAACATACAAGAAAATTTAGAAACAGCAAAAACAAAATTATCTGAAACTTCTTTAAAAACAAATAAATCAAAAAATAAAATCAGAAATGCTGCTGTTTCAATTAGAACCCAATATGGCTCAGGCTCAGGAACATATTTTGTTGTTGGTGATTATCACATTGTAATCACTGCACATCATGTTGTAGAAGGCTCTGAAGTTGTAATTGTACAAGCCAGAGATAATGAGCATGTTATTGGCCAACCGGTAATTAAATCAACAAAAGGTGATATTGCAGTTGTCTTAATTCCAAAACTTTCATCATGCGAGCCATTAAAACTAAAGGCTTTACCAAATAAACTAAAAAACAATATTGATAAATTAGTTGGATTGTCAGTTACATACACAGGATTTCCTGCCCATCATGACCTATTAACAGTAGACGGCAAAATAGGTAATATTGAAAATGGGTTTATTATTATACATTCATATGCATGGCCCGGCGCTTCTGGTTCCGGTGTTTTTGATTCAAAAGGTAGATTTGTTGGTGTAGTGAGTGCTGTCGATATTGGTCGTTGGCATCCTGCAATACCACCAGCAATTGTCGAAGATATAGTTTGGATATCTCCGGGCTGGGACATATCACCAAAAGGTATAGAATTTTTCTTAGAAAATCGAGGACAATCTATATGAAAAAAGCACTTTCATTGTTAATAGCTGTTATGATGAGCTATTCATGTGCTTATGATTATGGAATTGTTGCTGGTAAAACCGAAACAATAATAGAAACTGAAACAGTTACAGTGACGGAAACTGTAACTGAGGAAGTAGAAGTACCAGTGTATATCGAGGTAGAGGTGCCAGTTTATATTGATACAGGGTTTGATGATCCCGGTTTAGTTTGGGTTGATTCTTTTGTGCAGCCCAACACAGTAGACGGTATTGACATTCTTTGGGTAATTGATACTTCCGGCTCAATGCACAGGTTCGATCCACAATTAATGTCTGGAATTGAAGCAATGTTAGCTGCCTTGCCTCCCACAAGCTGGAGACTTGCAATGATGTCAAATGACCCATCAAAAGCATTGCTTGAAAATCAATTTCCCTTGGTCCCGGGAGACGACATACTAGATGCTGAAGCAATGTACAGTGCAATGGGCAGGGGTGGCTATGAAGAGGGTTTTGATGCCGTATATGAATATATTGTTAACAATGCGTACTCGGCCACGTGGATGCGCCCTGACGCTGGTTTATTAGTTGTTTTTGTTTCCGACGAAGAAGAGCAAAGTAACAGCTACTTTTCTGATTTAATTGATTTTGTTTCGTGGTATAGAGGTTTAAGAAGCGGATCGGTATTTCTTGCTAGTATAGTTAATCACAACTCTATGGAATCACTTTGTGATTATCCTCCAAGCCCAATTGATGTTGGCACACGATATATGGATGCAACAAATTCTTTCGGCGGAAACATAATTGATATATGCGCAGAAGACTGGTCAGCAGGTGTTGCAGATGCAGCGGCATCAATAGAACCTCATGAAACATGGCTTTTAACACACAAAGCAATTGCTGACTCCGTGCGTGTATTTATCAATGGTGAAGTACAAGAGCCGGGTATGACAACGTGGCACTTTTCAGAAGTCGAAAACACGGTGTACTTCAATACAATACCGGCCGGCAGTGCTTTGGTGGAGATAGGATATCGCTACTATGAAATTGATAGTGATACAGGGCTATAATCTTAAACTGATAGCTTGACACTATATTCATATTGAGTTATAATGGTGAAATGCACCCGTAGCTCAGCTGGATAGAGCATCGGCCTTCTAAGCCGAGGGTCATAGGTTCGAATCCTATCGGGTGTGCCATAATTAAGTTAAAAGGATAAATTATGAAAAAGAAAACACCCTATGATACTGTAGTTGTTAGTGGGGGATTTGACCCCGTTCATGTCGGTCATGTAAGAATGATAACAGAGGCTGCTGAATACGGCGATGTAATTATTGTAGCTAATTCTGATGAATGGCTTTTAAATAAAAAAGGATATATATTTATGAATTGGGATGAGCGCGCCGAAATTTTGTCCTCCTTTAAAGGAGTTGTGCGAGTTGAACATGTAGATGATACGGATGGCACAGTATGTGAAGCTTTAAAAAGAATTAAACCAACTTATTTTGCTAATGGCGGTGATAGGAAAAAAGGCAACACTCCTGAAGGCTTGGTTTGTACAGAATTGGGAATTGAGTTACTATGGAATATTGGCGGTGACAAGATACAAAGCAGCTCTACTTTAGTAAATAATCAAAAACAGAACATTTAGTAAAGTAAAATTCTATTTATTATTGGAGGGTACAATTATGGAAAATTGTGATCAATGCGCGTGTTCGTGTCCATGCCAATGCGAATGTTGCTGTAACTAAAAGCGCTGTTCTGCTCGCTTTATAAGCAGGACGTGGCTGCCGATCGTCACGTAGGCAGAGGTTGTCGACTTACCTAGTCCATGGCAAGAAAGTCGTTATTGGGGTGTAGCATAACAGGCATTGCATTCGGTTGTTACCCGAAAGGTTGTTGGTTCGAATCCAGCCGCCCCAGCCATTTATTTTAATTAACGCCCTATATATTAATAGAGGCATTAATGAAGAATTTATTATTTTTATCTTTTTTCATTGGATGTAGTGGTCCAGCTAAATTAGAAGTTAGTGAGTTTGATACCTCACAAGAAATCACCCAAGATCCACCGATACCACCTGTATTGGGTGTAATTGCAAATGAAAATTGTCAACAAGTTAACTTGGGCGATAAAGCATGCAACATGAGATTCTATGATCAAAATGGAGATCTATGGCAGCTTTCTGATCAATCTGGGAATGTGATCGTTTTAGATTTTTCAACTTCGTGGTGTGGACCTTGCCAACAAGCGGGCCATTATTTACAACCACTGCAGGATGATTATAGTTCCATGGGTGTTAGCATCGTTACTGTTTTGATTGATGGGTACACACCCGGCACTGCCCCGAGTGATTATGAAATTAGTGAGTGGGTATACTCACACAATGTGACCACTGTTCCTGTCCTTCAGGCATCCCGTGAATTGGTTATGGACCCAACTGGTGTTAAAGGCTATGCCATATCATCTTTTCCTACCTTTTTATATATTGATAGAGACATGAAATTTTATGCTGGCCATTCTGGCTACAACGATCAACAAGCTAGAGAAAAAATTGATGAGGCTTTATAATTAATTTTATTATGATATAGTGTTAATATTATGCTCGCTAAAAGCATCAATAACTAATTATAATAACCCGTTTATATTTTATGAAAAAGAAAAATTACGTAATCGATACCAGCGTGTATCTAACAGATTCCGAGTCGATAAAAAATTTTGGTAATCACGATATTATCATACCGCTAAAAGTTTTAGAAGAAATTGATTGTCATAAAAAAAGACAAGACAATGTTGGTGCTAATGCTCGTAGAATCATTAGATTTTTGGATAATTTGTGCCAAAAAGGTGATTTGAGCAAAGGAGTCCGAATTGCAAAAGGAAAGGGGATTGTATCAGTTAAGTCTCTGAGTGACATTAAGCTAGATGTACTAACACCCAATCTTAGTCAAGGTGTTCCAGATCACATTATTGTTGCAACTGCCTTGACTGTAAAAAATGAACAACCAAACCGTAAGACCGTTATGGTTACAAATGACATTAATATGAGAGTTATATGTAACTCGCTTGGTTTAGAGTGTGAAGAATACAACCCAACTCAAGTTGTTGAAAACATAGAACGTCTTTACACTGGATTTTCATCAATATTAGTCGATGAGCAGGTAGTTGATCAGTTGTATTCTGGTGAAGAATTAATATTAGATCATGAACTTAAAAACGCTTGCCCCAACGAATTCTTAATGTTAATATCAAACACAAACGAAAAGAAAACAGCACTAGCAAGATATTCCGGTCCAGAAATGGCACTGAAAAGAATATCAAAATTTAAAAAAGGTATTTGGGGGGTCAATTCGCGAAACAAAGAACAATTGTTTGCACTTGATCTATTAATGGATCCCGAGGTGCCAGTAGTTACATTGGTTGGTAAAGCTGGTTCAGGTAAAACATTGTGTGCAATTGCAGCGGGCCTTGAACAAGTTATGGGAGATTCATCAGGTAATAAAAAATATAAAAGAATGATTGTGTCCAGACCCGTACAACCTTTAGGAAAAGATATTGGATTTTTACCGGGCTCTTTAGAAGATAAAATGACACCATGGTTAATTCCAATTCAAGATAATCTTAAGTTTTTAATGGGCGATGATAGAACAACGCTTGATATGTACATGGAAAAGGGAATGATTGAAATAGAAGCCCTTACATATATACGTGGCCGCTCAATATCAAATGCTTTTATCATAATCGATGAAGCTCAAAATTTATCAAGTCATGAATTGAAAACTATTATTACACGCGTGGGTGAGGGAACAAAGATAGTTTTAACGGGTGACATTGAACAAATTGATAGTCCTTTTGTTGATGAGACAACAAATGGATTAACATATGCAATTGAAAAATTTAAAAATCACACGCTAGCTGGACATGTAACTTTGCAAAAGGGCGAACGCTCCAAAGTTGCATCTTTAGCAGCAAGAATATTATAAAGAGGTTAATATGAGTAATGAAATTGGGGAAGAAACCCCACCAATTAAAAAAGTTGTCTTTAAAGACACAGAATTGAAAAAAATAATCGTTAATTTTGTCGGGGAAGATCACGACGAAGAAAACGTTACAGTAGAAATGATAGCGGAAACAATGGCCAAGGAGTTTCCTGAATTTTTATTAGCTTTAGCAGAGGAAAATTGGATTAGAGGATATCAGCAGGCCCTGTTAGATATCGAAGAGGATGAGCAATATTTCAGCAACGTAGAAAGCACGATTAAAGATGAGAAATTACATAGCTGAAAAGCAAAATGAAATAGATTCAAATCAAGACGAGTTTTATACGTTTAATAATACGCAGGTATATTTAAAAAATAAAATTGTTTCTCCAAATGGTGAAGCAGTTAGTATAAAAAATGTAATATCAAAAATTGAAGAATTAATACCAGCCCATCTGTTAACTTACGTTGAGTTTATTATTGTTGGGTGGTTTGATGAATTTGAAAAAAGAAGCATTAATGCATTTTATAAAGATGGCACGCTTTACATAAGTAACTTTCAAGATAATGAAGAGGATATGATTGACGACATTATACATGAAGTTGCTCACTCACTTGAAACACCGCTAGGATATCAAATTTACGGTGATGGCAAAATTGAACAAGAGTTTATTGGAAAAAGAACAGCACTTTTTAGAATGCTAGAAGCTGATGGCTACGACGTAGATATCATGGACTTTTTAAATACTGAGTATAGTAAAAAAATGGACGATTTGTTATACAAAGTTATTGGCTATGATAAACTATCAAATTATATGGCAGGATTAATGATTAGTCCATATTCTGCCACATCAATAAGGGAATATTTCGCAGAGGTTTTCCAAGAGTATTATCTTTCACCACAGACAAATTATCCTGCCAGAGTATCGCCTGCTGTATATGAAAAAATAAATGAGCTTCATATAGGCTTTTTCCTTGACGAACAATAAGATTGTTGTTATAATTGTAGTATGACTACAAAATCACATATTTCTTATTCTGAATTAAAAGACTGGAGCTTTTGCGCTTGGTATCACAAACTTACACGCGTTGACAAGATTGACGGATTCAATGGCAATGAATATACTGCTTTTGGAAGTGCAATGCATTCTGTGTGTGAAAAAAAACTACTGAATGAAGACGTCGACGAAGAATTTTTTGTTAATGAATTAAAAAAGAATATTGCTGAATTGGATGACGATCTTGAAATAAACAAGAAATTAGTTGTTGATATGGTAGATCAAGGAAAAGAAATTATTCCTGAAATTCAAGATGCCTTAGATGATTACTTTGAAGAATATGAAGTTATGGCCGTTGAGATGCCGCTGATGGAGAAAATTGAAGGACATGATGAATACAATTTTAAAGGTTTTATCGACGCCATAGTTTCAACTCCTGATGGTAAAATTCACATATTTGACTGGAAAACTTGCTCATGGGGCTGGAATGCGCAAAAGCGCTCTGATGCAATGGTTACGTATCAACTTACATTATACAAAAAGTATTTTTGTCAAAAAATGAATATTGACCCTAAAGATGTAGAAACACACTTTGCACTTCTTAAACGTACAGCGAAAAAAAATCGTGTTGAATTTTTTAGAGTTACAAGTGGAAATAAAAAAACAGAAAATGCTCTTAAACTTTTAAACACGGCACTGTATAATATTAAAAATAAACGGTACATTAAAAACCGCTTGTCGTGTACTGGCGGCTACGGCTGTAAATTTTATAAGACAGAGCACTGTCCTTGAGGAATATATGAAAAACAAAAAAATTAAGGTGCTGACCTTATCAGACCACCCACTGTCTCCTTCGGGTGTTGGCACACAAACAAAATACTTTATTGAAGCACTTTTAAAAACTGGAAACTATAATTTTGTGTGTTTGGGCGGAGCAATTAAACACCACGATTACACGCCAATAAAGGTTGCTCCATATAATGAAGATTGGATAATTTATCCTGTTGATGGGTATGGTGACCATGAAAAAATTCGTTCTATTATTAGAAACGAAAAACCAGATGTGCTATGGTTTATGACAGACCCAAGATTTTTTACTTGGTTATGGGAGATTGAAGATGAAATTAGGGCTATTGTGCCTATGGTTTACTACCATGTTTGGGATAATTATCCAGCACCACACTTCAATCGTAAATTTTATGAATCCAATGATGCAATTATTACAATTTCAAAAGTAACTGATGATATTGTTTCACAAGTAGCTCCTGATGTTTATAGGAAATACATACCTCACGCTGTTGATCCAAATATTTTTAAGTCAATTAGTGAAGATGAAGAGCAATTCAATCATTGCGTAACTGTTAGAGAAAGGGTTTTCAGTTGCGACTATGAAAGTACAAAAGATAAATTATTGTTTTTTTGGAACAATAGAAATGCAAGAAGAAAGCAAAGTGGTACAGTCATATGGTGGTTCAAAGAATATCTTGATAAAGTTGGGCATGACAAGGCATCTTTGTTAATGCACACTGATCCTAAAGATCCAAATGGCCAAGACTTGACACACCTAATTGAACACTTGGGTCTGAATGATGGCCAAGTAATGATATCTAATAATAAGATTTCTCCCAGTGATTTAGCAGCCATGTACAATGCAGCTGATTGTACAATCAATATTTCTGATGCGGAGGGCTTTGGCTTGGCTACGCTTGAATCATTGTCGTGCGAAACACCGATTGTGGTAACAATGACAGGTGGCCTACAAGAACAAGTTACTGATGGTGAAAATTGGTTTGGATTTGGCATACAGCCATCCTCAAAAGCCATTATTGGTTCACAACAGGTGCCTTATATTTGCGAGGACAGAATCTCACAAGAGCAATTTGTTGATACACTAATTCGCTTTACAAATCTTTCAAAGGAAGAAAGAAAGACAATGGGTCAAGCTGGTCGTCAACATGTTTTGAATAATTACAGTTTTGAATCCTTTGAAAAAAGCTGGGTTGACACTATGGCCGAAATTGTGGAAACACATGGTTCATGGCAGGATAGAAAGAATTATAAACGCTGGAGGCTATTAGAAGTAGCATGAAAAAGAAAGTATTAATTAAAGCTCCGATTTTAACTAGGAGTGGTTATGGTGAGCATTCAAGATTTATTATGCAAGCTTTACGATCTAGAGAAGACTTGTTTGAGATATTTGTGATTCCTCTTAATTGGGGGCAAACAAGTTGGATTATTGAAAACGATAAAGATCGAGAATGGATTGATGAAAGAATTCTAGCCACTACTCAATATTTACATCAATTTAATAACAATCCCAATAGAGGCGAAACTCCTTTTGATATATCCTTGCAAGTTACAATTCCAAATGAATGGGAAAATTTGGCCACTCAAAACATTGGAGTTACCGCTGGTATTGAAACAACAAAAGTCGCACCAGCGTGGATTGAAAAAGCAAAAATGATGGACAAGATAATAGTACCATCAAAACACGCGCGCGATGTTTACAACAATACGGCATATCAAGCGACCAACAAAATAACAAATCAAACAGTTTTGTTTAAAAATGATACTGAAATTACAGTTATACCCTACTCTGCAAGAAAATTTAAAACTGAAAAGATTGATCTAGAATTAGAAACAGATTTCAATTTCTTTACTGTTTCTCAATGGTCACCACGAAAAAATATTGAAAACACAGTGAAATGGTTTATCGAAGAATTTTATGATAATCCAGATGTGGGTCTTGTTATAAAAGCAAACATGGCAAAAAATTGCTTAATGGACAGAGAGCTTTGTTACGACAGAATTAGCTCTTTGTTAAATGAATACAAAGAAAGAGAGTGCAAAGTTTACCTTCTTCATGGTCACATGAGCGACGAAGAATTAGCTTCCGTTTATAATCACCCGAAAGTAAAAGCTTATTTTACACTGACGCATGGCGAAGGTTTTGGTCTTCCAATTTTTGAAGCAGCATGTCAAGGATTACCAATTATTGCGCCAAATTGGAGCGGTCATTGTGATTTTCTTAGTGCCCCATCTAAATCAAAAACTGCTAATGGTAGACTTAGCCCACATTTTTTGAAAGTGGAATATGATTTAGAAATGATACCTGAACATGTTCACTGGGAAGGTGTGATTGAAAAGGATTCTATGTGGTGTAATCCAAAACAAGGTAGTGCAAAAATGTCACTACGAAACATGTATAAAAACCATGATAAACACAAGCGCACTGCTAAAAAATTACAAAAATGGGTTTTGAAGGAATTTTCACCTGACAAGCTTCATGAAGAATTTATTAAATTTTTGGAGGTTGAAGATAGTAACAATTCTGATGAACTTGTTATTGTTCAATAAATAATATGGATGAATATTTTACTTGTAATTTGTTCTTAGAACAAAACATTGATTTTAATGGTAGTTTCAAAGTAGTACAAAAGGAGCTAACACCGGTAAACGAAAGCCAACTTGGGCCAAAAGATATCACTTATGATTGTGTCTGGGCTGGATCTGAAAACATTGATAACAGTAAGCCTTTTGTTATTGTGCCAATTAGGGATAATTCTAAACTACTAAAATATACACTAGGCAATTTTAAAAAATCAAATTTCTTTAAATATGTCAATGTAATAATTGTTGATGACAGGTCGGAAGAAGATTTAAAGTCAATTTGTGACCAATACGATACCAGTTATCTTAAGATGGATAACGATAAGGGATTTAGTTTTTCTATGCTCAATAATGTTGCTGCATACATAGCTAATAAATTAGGCGGTGACAAGGTAATATTTTGGAATAGTGATTTATGGATTGATAAAATTGCCTATTTTAAAAAGCTATTATCACGACATGATTCGTCAGGTGCTACTATTTCAGGCTCAAAACTTTTATACCCCTTAAACAGTCTTCATGAAGACCACAGCACCAATATTAAAACACACTTTCCTAATAAAACAGATGGCAGCTACAAGGGCACAGTTCAGTTTGGCAATTCAAGATGGTTACCAATGCAAATGCAATCGCAAGACGGCGCATACAATTCCTTTATCCCTTTTCATTACAAGAGATTTGCCGACAAAGAAAACCCTGCAGTTAATTGTGATACCGGTACAGAGTTTGTAACGGGCGCGCTTCAAGTTGTTGATTTAAAATGGTTTATTGAAAACGGAGGATTCAACCCTTCGCTGCCAAAAGTTTTTCAAGATGTTGACTTATGTTTACGAGCAGTATCTCAAAATAAAAAAGTGATGTATTTTGGCAAAGACATTCATTTTTACCATGATGAATCTTACAATCATTTTTCAAATAAAAATCAAGAGAAAATAGATACGCAGTTTCACGCGGATAGCACGCTTTTTGGAAGAATTTGGCGTGGCAAAATTGAAGCTTTGATACTGTAGGTTATTAAATGAAAAAATTTACTATTGAAAAAACACAATTTGATGATGTAATCTTAATCACGCCTAGAGTTTTTGCTGATGATCGTGGCTATTTTTGTGAAACATATAATGTAAAAAACTTAAGAGAGCTTGGGTTTAACGAGGTTATGCTTCAAGATAATCAATCAAAGTCTCACAAAAATGTAATAAGGGGTTTACACTATCAGTGGAATAACCCTATGGGTAAGCTTGTTAGGGTATTACATGGTGCAGTAAGAGATGTGATCGTAGATGTTAGAAAGTATTCACCTACTTATGGTCAGTCTGATTCTTTTCTGCTTAGTGCCGAAAACAATAAACAACTCTGGGTACCCCCGGGCTTTGCTCATGGAATTTTATCCCTTGAAGATGATACTCTAGTGTCATATAAATGCTCCAGTGTATATAATCCAAATGGTGAATCAGGAATCAATCCTTTTGATAAATATTTAAATATTGATTGGGGAATTAGTGAATCAGAAGCCATTATCTCTGAAAAGGATAAAATTGCACAATCGTTTTTAGATTACGATCGCAATCCAAAATTTTTTATGACTGAGGTAGCATAGATGAAAAAAGTATTACTTGCTGGCGGTGCTGGTTTTATTGGGTCACTTCTAACGAAGGAGCTAATTGAAAGAAAGTATGATGTAACAGTAGCTGACTTATTTTGGTTTGGTAATTATCTTCCTAATAATGCAAAGGTAATTCAAAAAAATGTAATCGATTTAAAAGAAGAAGAGTTAAAGGGTTATGACGTAGTTGTTTTCATGGGTGGTGTTTCAAATGATCCAATGGCTGATTATAGCCCATCAGTCAATTTTGTTGAAAATTGTGCAGTCCCATCTTATTTGGCGTATATGACTAAAAGAGCAGGTGTTGAGAGATTTATTTATGCCTCTTCGTGTAGTGTTTATGGATACACTGCTAATAAACTGATGGACGAAACTGCACCAGTGTCACCAAAATACCCATATGGTATTTCTAAGTTAGCTGTTGAAAATTCCATTATGAATATGGAAGACGATTCGTTTAGACCAATATCTCTACGTAAAGGTACTGTGGGCGGCTTTTCACCCAGAATGAGGTATGACCTAGTAGTTAACGCTATGACAAAGACAGCACTAACAGAGGGCAAGATTATAGTTAATAATCCATCACTTTGGAGACCAATAATTGACATTAGAGATGTTGTCACTGCGTATATTCGCTCCATTGAAGCTAATTTGGACATTACAGGGATATACAACATATCATATGACAACTATACAATTGGGAGATTAGCCGATGAAATTAAGGATGAATTATTTAATTTTGGTTATGAAATAAATATTGAAACTAAAAATGTACAAGACGTAAGAAATTACAAAGTATCAAGCGAAAAAGCAAAAATAGAATTGGACTTTGTTGCTAAGCATTCCCCCAAAGACTCTGTAAATCAGATACTAAAAAATATTGATTTAGAGTCTGTTGACTTTGCTGATCAAAAATATTATAATATTAAAATATTTAAGGAATTATTTTAAAGTGAAAATCTTACTAACAGGTGGCAGCGGTCTTTTGGGCACCGAGTTGCTAAAATTAGATCACAAAATTGTAGCCCCTGATAGTAAATCTTTAAATATAAATGATAAAGACTCATGTCGATTGTGGATTGAAAATGAAAAACCAGATGTAATTCTGCATGCAGCAGCCTTCACCTCTCCGCCAGTTTGTGAACAAAATCCAACAAAAGCTCGTCAAGTAAATGTCATTGGTACTATAAATTTACTTGATTTATGTGAAGAAAAAAATATTAAGTTTATTTATATTTCTACTGATTATGTTTTTGATGGAAAAGTGGGCTTGTATTCAACAACTGATGCAATTAATCCGATAAACAAATATGCTTTAACAAAAGCCGCTGGCGAGCTAGCAGTTAAAACATACGATAATTCATTAATTATCAGAACTAGTTTTTGTCAGAATGAGTTTCCTTATGAGAAAGCATTTATTGATCAATACACAAGTCGCGATTATGTTGATGTGATTGCTCCTAAGATATTAAATTGTGTAAAGTCAAAAATGAATGGAATTGTGCATGTTGGGACAAAAAGAAAAACAGTTTTTGATTTAGCAAAACAAAGAAAACCAAATGTTGGCAAATTAAGCATTTCAGATGTATCCTTCAACCCTCCGCGTGATACATCGTTTTCCGAAAAGGATGCACATGACAAATAATAAGGTAGTATACACAGCCCTTTATGGAAATAAAGATATACTTAGGAACCCATTAGTTGTTAGTGATAATTTTGATTACGTCTGTTTTACAGATAATAAAAGTTTAAATTCTGATGTTTGGCAATTCAAATATTCCGAACCTATTCATTCAGATCCTGTGAGAAGTGCAAAAATTTTCAAAGCAAAACCCCATGAGTATTTTCCAGATTATGAAATTAGTATTTGGGTAGACGCCAACTTCTTGATTAAATCTGATTTGAATTTGTTCTTAGAAAAAGCTAATAATTTAAAAGATGCCAACATGCTTTTATTCCAGCATGATCAGGGTCGAAATTGTATATACGATGAAGCAGAAATTATTATAAACCATAAAAAAGATGATCCTGATATAGTCAATAAACAAATGAAAAAATATCACGATGATAAGTACCCGGCAAACAATGGCTTAACAGCAAATTCTATTTTGCTTAGAAGACACAATTCAAATGATATTATTAACTTATCAAACTTGTGGTGGAATGAAATTGAGCAATTTAGCAGAAGAGATCAATTAAGCTTTTGTTATTGTTTGTGGAAAAATTCTGTAAAGTATTATCTTTTAAAATACCCAAACTCTGACATAAGAAACAATCAGTGGTTTCATTGGTTGCCACATAACTACGAATTACAAAAATGGAGTTGACATGTTATCAGTTGTTATTGCAACATATAACAGAGCAGATGTACTTAAGCAAAATTTAGAAAAATTTAATGAACAAACTGACAAAGACTTTGAAATTGTTGTTGCAATGGATGGGTCAACTGACAATACGGTTGAAATGTTGCAAAACTTTAAATCTGATTTTGTAATTAAGTGGGTTGACACCGAAGAAACAGATAAGTATTGCCTCGCAAAAGCTCGGAACATGGGTTTAGTTGAATGTTCCGGTGAAGCAGTTGTTATACTTGATGATGACAGTTTTCCAACACCTGATTTTGTTAAATATCATAAACAGTCAGTAAGACAGAGAGTATTAACTGGTGGCTATAGAAATTCTCACGATCCATCAGATCCCATGCACGATAAAATGAAAAATTTACTTAATAAATATGGCAATTGTAATCCTCACCCGATTACTGAATTACTAGTAGAAAATAACTGCTGTATGTTAAGAAAAGATTGGATTGGTTGTGGAATGTTTTCTGAGAGATTCGAAGGATATGGTGGCTGTGGGCAAGAGTTTTTTCATAGATTAGCTTACTTGGGATACGGGTATCAGTTTAATCCCAATGCCATGATATATCATCACAAGGAATTTGAAGGTGATAATGGTTTAACAAGAGATATGAAAACTGAACAGGCAAGACAGATGTCTGAATTAATTTATAAACACGCATGGAGTTATAGTAGATAAATGAGCAAAATAGATTTATTTGATATGGTAGGAGACAAACTTGAAAATGTTATACTACCCACAGAGTATCAGGAATTATGGGATGATATAAATTTACCCATACAATTAAAAAAAGCAACCACTCGCGCACCTTTATGGGGTCCAAACATTAAACAAGAAAATGGTAGTGTTGAATATCTTATAGAAAGAGATACAATTTTAAATAAGTTGTCTAAGAGGGCATTCTATCTGACTCGGATAGCAAAAAAATTTGGTGCTAAGAATATAGTCGAAATTGGCACTGCCGAAGGATGGCAATTTTATAGTTTTGCAGAATACTGTACTCAAAACAATGGACATGTTTGGAGTTGTGACGTTGAGGATAAGCATAATAAAACATACGCTCAAAAGTATGCAGAGTCATCTACATTTGTTCATGGAGATAGTGCAAAATTAGCTGATTTAATTGATAATCAAGGTATTAAAATTGATATGTTTTATATTGACGGCTCACATGAACAGGGTGCAGTATTGGAGGATGTGAAGAATTTAAAAAAACTTCAAACCGAAGACAAAATGCCAGTTTGGGTTTTTGATGATTACGATGAAAGATTTGGTTGTTATCATGATATTCATAAGATTGCTAAAATGGCTGACCAATATATGGTATACTCTCCGGGTAAGACAGCAAGTAACAATCCCACTCATCAAATGTTACTACTAGGAAGATTTAAATGAAAATTTTATACCTTGAAAGAAATCATGGCAATTCTTATTCTTATTATAATGAAATTTTAGGCTCACTTCAAAGACACGAAGCAGTTGATGGAGTGATTAAATTTTCAGATTGGCACCCTCAAGATCCAAATCCATTAGATATTAGAAAAGTTATCGACATGTGTAGTGAACCACCAGATGCTGTAATTGTGGGCTTTGGTTGGACAGACTGCAGTGAGGCACACCCTAAGCCACTTATTGGTGTTCAAGAGTCAGGAATACCTACATCTGTGATTTTGAATAAAGAATATTCTGCACTAGAGAAAAAACTTTCATGGATTAGGGATATCAATCCAATAGCGGCATTCACTGTACATCATGATTATGAGCTTTATGAAAAAAATACTGGTGTGCCTTTTTACAAAATACCATTTGCGGTTAATGAAAATGTCTTCAAGAATTACGGACAAAATTACAGTCACGACTTCGGTTTTTCGGGTGTCATAAGACCTGAACAGGCTAATAATTGGAGATCTAAAATTTTAGAAAGCAGCAAACAGTGGGAAGATATAAAATTCTTTTTTACTGAGCATCGGCATGATAGCTTGGAAGCATACGCAAAAAGAATTAACTCCACTAAAATTTGGCTTAGCACAACCGGCCCTGCTGATTTGGTAGGAACAAGATATTATGAAGTAATGGCATGCAACACAACCATTTTAGCATGCAATAGATTCAAAAATGTATATGATGAGCTTTTTGAAGAGGACAAGCACTGCTTCATGTTTGATACATTACAAGAATTACAAGATAAAATTCATTACTATATTAACAATGATGATGAAAGAATAGCAATGATTGATCGTGCCTACAACCATGTGATAGAAAATCATACATGGAGTAATCGTGGTCAAGAAATAATAAAAATATTAACTACAAAAATGGAGGAATCAAATGGGCAAGCATAACGCCGCAGTATATATTTTATCGTCTAGAACAGACTCGCTTAAAAAAGCACTACAATTATTTTATGAGAATTGGAATAACGAACATCAATATCCAATTTACATTTATCATTTTGATGACATTTACTCTGATGATTTTATCGAAGAAGTAAAAACCACTGTGAATGAAAACATCCAGTTTATTCAAATTGATTATGGAGTTCCTTCGCATATTGAAGAAAGTGAATTGTTTTACAACAGACGTTATCTTCGATATGTGCAAACTTCATTTCCTAAATCTAGATTAGGATATTTGCACATGGAACATTTTTCTTCTAATTTTCATAAGTATGGAGAAAAGGGTTGTGTTGGAAAGGAATTAGAGCAATATGATTACATAGCTAGAATTGATGATGATTCTTGGTTTAAAGAAAAAATTGACTTTGATTTTTTTGATTATGCCGAAGACTACCCTCTGGCTACAGGTTTTACTTGGAATCATGTTGATTTAAACCACCTTGAAACAAGAGAAAACTTGTGGCAATTCTATAAAGATTACTTAAACAAGTATGACCTCTCATCAGAGGATATCAAAGACCAACAATTAAGAGCCGCAATAACCGATAACAATGAAATGTTGATGCATAGTCTTAAGTGGTCGTGTGGTAATTTTAACATTTATAATGTTAAAAAGTTTTTGGAACATGGCTGGGAACAATGGATGGATGAAATTAATAAGTATGGTGGCTTGTACAAACATCGTTGGGGCGATCTGGAAGCACTGGGATTGTTTGCATACACTCACTTTGATAATCCTTTGTGTGACTTAGATTTAAGAAACAAAGAACTATATGAACCCAAGCTGCCAGAGTGTCATTATGCGCCGTCAGTACAAGATGAAACAAAAAGAATTTGAGGTATAAATGTCAAAAGCTTATATAACATATTTGTGTAACGACACCTTTATTCCGGGCGCTGTCGCTCTTGTAAAATCAGGTAAGTTTTTTGAAATTGAAGAGCCTTTTGTGTGCATGATAACTGAAGATGTAACGGAAGAGGGTCGCAAAATTTTATTAGAAAGCGGGTATTCTGATTTGCCGGTTGTTAACAAAATTGTACCTGAACGGACTGACGGTATCAAAGATCGATATAAAGATAACAGTTGGATGATGTATACTAAGCTAAATTTATGGAGCTTAACCCAATATGAAAAATTAGCGTTTCTTGACGCTGACTGTTTGATAGTTAGTCCCGAAATGGACATGCTTGATATGCCGGCAGTCTCCGCTGTTAAAGATATTGGATATGGCGGAATCAGCGCCGGCGTTTTAGTGCTAGATCCGAACGAGGACGTTTATAAAGACATGCTTGTCGAAATCAACAACACAGAATACGACAACACATATAGCGATCAAAGTTTCTTAGACTGGTATCTTAAAAAGAACGAAATGTGGAATGAAATACCAATTCATTACAATGCTTTACAAAAAAGATTACAATTATCACATGAATTAAAAGTTTATCATTACAATGGCCAAAAGCCTTGGATTACAGATCAAAGCAACACCTGTCATTGGCAGCAGGGAGATAGCAGGGAATATCTTGCTTGGATGCATTTTTATAATTTAGGAGAAGAAAAGTGAAGAGAGCATTAGTGTGTGGGGCTGGCGGCTTTATTGGTGGCCACCTCGTAAAATTTTTAAAAGAGAAAGGATATTGGGTTCGTGGTGTAGATTTAAAATTAAATGAATTTGCCCCAATTAACGACATTGCTGATGATTTTGTTGTTGGTGATTTGCGTGATATTGAGGTTATTAGGGCTGTTGTTGATAGTGATATAGATGAAATATATCAATTAGCCGCTGATATGGGTGGTGCTGGTTTTGTATTTACTGGTGACAATGATGCAGATATTATGCATAATTCAGCACTCATTAATTTAAACATTGCGCATGAGGCAGTTAAGAAGAATGTCAAAAGAGTTTTTTATTCTTCTTCAGCTTGTATGTACCCAGAACACAATCAGTTAGATCCCGATAATCCCAATTGTACTGAGGATTCAGCATATCCCGCTGATCCAGATTCAGAATATGGCTGGGAAAAGCTTTTCAGCGAGAGAGTCTTTCTAGCATTTATGAGGAATCATGATTTAGAAGTTCGAATCGCTCGATACCATAACATTTTTGGACCGGAAGGCACGTGGCAAGGCGGCCGCGAAAAGGCCCCTGCAGCGCTTTGTAGGAAGGTTGCTAACTGCGACGACGGTGGTGAGATTGAAGTGTGGGGTGATGGCACCCAAACGCGTTCTTTTCTATATGTTAGTGAGTGTGTTGAGGCTACGTATCGCCTAATGCAATCAGACTTTACAGGCCCCGTAAACATTGGCTCTGAAGAGATGATTAGTATTAATGATTTTATTGATATGATTGCTGATATTGCTGGTAAGACTGTAGTGAAGAAACATATCCCCGGCCCCACTGGTGTCCGTGGTAGAAACTCAGACAACAAGTTGTATGAAGAAAAAGTTGGCTGGGTTGTTTCTAAGCCTTTGAAGGAAGGCATGGAAAAAACATACGCTTGGATACAAAAACAGATTGACAATTCATAAAATTGTTATTATAATAGTTTGTAAGAGGTAAATATATGTCTAGTGTATTGGTGTGTGGTCGTGGAGAATCACTGAATTCAATTAAACAATTGGATGGTGAATATGACCGTATTATTTTAATTAATGAATTTAATAGATTTGTACGAGAGAGCGAGGATTTGGCACAATTTTTAGAAGGTAAGAATATCACACAATTTCTTAATATAACCGAGTCGGGCCTTGACAAAGAATTTGTTGAAAAATATAATATAAATGATGTTTATATCACAAGAATGAGGCCAAATGGTGATCATTCAAATTGGTGGCGTGGTCTTCGTAATCATTACGGGCCTGAAGAGTTTGGTTTAGAATGTAAGTATCAGCCAGAGGTATTAGAGCCTTACATGCATATTGTTGAAAATTCTTCAGATATCGCTTTGTTGTTCTCGGTGCTTACACTGGACGCAAAAAATATTGATATAATTGGTGTTGATTTTTATGAAGCTGATTATTATTTAGGCCACGCAGAGCCAGATGTTCAAAATGAAGACGACACAAGGCGTATTATGGGCGCGCATAAAAAAATAGTGTCTTTATTTCCGAACACTAATTTCAAATATTATACTAAATCTTCTTTCAATTCTGAAGAAAAAAATTGTGTTTCTGTGAGAGTATAACATGTCTAGACCACTACACCCAAATGAATACATTAAAGATTTTACATATGATTCTTTTGATGGAATGAAAATTACCTTCATTAATATGCCATTGCGAGAAACAGCATTGCCAAATGTCCCGCCAGAGGGTCCGGGTATCCTCGCTGCTATAGCAAGGCGATATGGTGCTGAGCCTTATATTGTAGATTTAAATGGCTATAGAATCAAAGATGAGTTAGCAGAGAAACGGGGATTGCCAAATGGTCGCCATATGACTTATGCAGAAGCAGAAGCAATGATTGTCCAACACTTAAATAATGTTGGAGATCAAGATGTCATTGCTTTTTCTGGTAAAATTACAACACTAAGATGGCAAGAAGAGGTTGCCAAGATTGTGAAAAAACATCAGCCCGATTGCTTCTTGGTCACTGGAAATGGCCTCGCAACTGAAATTAAAACTGGTCTGTTTAAGTGGATTCCTGAATTGGATGCGATTGGTAGATCTGAGGGTGATGATATAATTCTTTTGATTTTAAATGATGCCATGGCCATTAAAAAATATGGATATGAGAATGCTTTAAATTCAGACAAACTTAGTCCGTTTTATCTTGGTGAAATCGATGGTAAACCAAGATTTAGATATGAAGGTAACAGACCGAAAAATTTGGATGACTTACCATCAGCTGCATTAGATTTGTTAGAGTCAGACCCCTACGGATACAATTTGCTAGAAGATTACATCAAAGTGCCCGTGTGGGGCTTGGGGGCCAATAACAGTTCCGCTACACCATTTACAATGAAGCGCAGCTTAACAACTGTCAGCAGCCGTGGGTGCCCCTATGCTTGCGCGTTTTGTTATCGAGGCTCACAGGGTGAGCGAAACTATGGTATGCGTGCTGTTGAAGATATCGCTACTCAAGTAAGGGGATATGTGGACAATTACAATCTAGATTTCATTGGATTTCCCGATGATAACTTTGCAGTTAGCAAAAAAAGAATTGCAAAATTTCCCGAAGTATTTAAAGAATATGGTTTAGAAAGCATGCGTTGGGGCACCCATACGCGTATGGACGAAGCTGATTCTCGTATTTTTGATATGGCTAAGTCTGGGTGTGTTTACATTGGCTTTGGTGCTGAATCTGCATCTGAGCACACTTTGACTGTTATGAAAAAGGGCGGTTTTATTCTTAGAAACGGCATGGTCACAAAAAATGTCAATGGCAAGAATTATGAGTTTCCTAAAACTATGGTCGACGCAATTGTAAATTGCAAAGATGCTAACATCCATCCTAATTGCACATGGATTATGGCATATCCCGGGGAGGACTTGCATCACCTGCAGACCAGTGTGGCCTTTATACTCTGGCAAAGGGAGTTTTGGACAAAGGGTCTGACCCCGGGCACCCCCGCATATGATAATGCATATGCAGCAGTTAATAGCAAGATGTTTACAGCAACAGCGTATCCCGGTACTGACATGTGGAATGTTGTAAAACCACAGTTACAAAAACATTTTGATATCTCTTTTGACTTTTTAGGTAATCCTGTTTGTGATGATAATTTTCATCGTTATGTTTTAGAGCTGGACGATGCAACAAAAGTTTTAAATGATAAGGATGGTAATCCTGTTAATTTTGGAGAAATGCCAATGGATACTTTCTTACAAGCTAGAGAATATATTGATGGTGATGAAATTGAAAAGGTGCTAGAATTATGAAGAGAGGTGTTTTTATTACTGTACGCACAAGCTCTTCTCGATTGCCTAGAAAAGCTTTGATGAAAATATGCGGTAAGTCTACAATTGAATATGCAATTGATAGAGCAAAACAATCTAAACACGCCGATGTGATTGTGTTGTGTACCAGTGCATCGAAGGAAGATGATGCATTGTGTGAATTAGCACACAATAATGGAATTGAATGTTTTCGTGGAAGTTTAATTGACAAAATTGATCGCTGGTATCAAGCAGCACTTGAATACGAAGTAGATTATTTTGTTAATATCGATGGTGATGATTTATTCTGCGAACCAGAATTAATTGACATGGCATTTGAACAAAGCGATAAGGAAAATCATGATTTTGTAAAATGCGATGAGGAAAATCTTGTGGTGGGCGCTTTTACTCTTGGGGCAAAAACAAGCGCAATAAAGAAAGTATGTGAAATAAAAGACACAGAGGACACCGAGGCGGCATGGCTTTATTTTTCTGATATGGATATTTTTGACACCCAACTACTAAAAAATATTCCAGAAGCTTACAATAGACCTGATATTAGAGCAACATTGGACTATTATGAAGATTTTCTCTTTTTCAGCCACATAATTGAACATTTTGGTTCACAAAAAAAATCTAGATTTTCTTTATTGGATGTGGTAAAATATGTTGATAAAAACCCAAGAGTGCTTGACATCAACCGAGACTGTCAACAAAAGTATTTAAAAAATCAACAAAAACTAACTAAGCTAATTGTAAAAAAGGAGTACAACGAGCGTGCCTAAATTAAAAGAAAGAGTAACATACCAATCGGGGGAATGGGTACCAGAATCACAAGCATCTATTCATATTTATGATTCACAATTTATGTTTGGTGATGGTGTGTTTGAAATGGCAAGAACTTTCAATCACAAGTTTTTTATTCTCGACGAACATATAGATAGACTTTTTCGTAGTATGAGGTTCCTGCAGATTCCAATCACAAAAACAAAGGAGGAAGTTAGAAACCTGTGCGAAGAAGCGCTTGAAAGAAATATTGATCACTTCAAGAAATCTAGTGGCGGATTCACTGAAGAGTGTCGTATAATGATAAATGTCTCTAGAGGGCCATTGTCAATTTATCGGGAAGTGTTTGAGCTTACAAAGGGTGAGAAGTGGAATGAGCCAAATTGGATTATCAACGTTTGGCCACTCAGCCGAACCTCCAAGACCTTAGCACACTATTTTAATACAGGCGCAAATGCAATTATACCTTCGCAAAGACAGATTCCTTCAAGACTATTAGAAAACAAAGTAAAGAACAGGAGTAGAATGCACTATCAGATGGCCAACCTGCAAGTTAAGCCTTTTGGTCAGGATGCAATCCCACTCCTTCTAGATGAAGACGGCTTTGTAACTGAGAGCACTGGTGCAAATTTTCTAATGATTAAGGATGGTAAATTAATTGCACCAGAATTAAGAAATATGCTGCGAGGCTCAAGTATGATGTACATCCTAGAAACGATTGCACCTCAAATTAATTTAGAGGTCGTACATAAGAATTTTGGGCCCTATGATGTCATGCAGTGTGATGAGGCTATGTTTACAGGCACATTTGTCAATTTATTGCCTTGTAATCGCTTAAACGGTGAATATTTTAATAATAGTGTAAAAAATGACCCAATTGGCCCAATAACACGTCAAATTTGTGATACTTGGTCGGAAAATGTGGGTCTAAATTTCATTGAACAAATGCAACATTGGGCTAATAATTGGTAAAATTATGAATAAAAAGATTATTATTACGGGCTCAGAGGGACTTTTGGGCACCGAAATCAGCAGATATTTGGAAGAATTAGGCAATATTGTGATTCGTTGTGATCTTCAGCTTGGCCATGACCTGACTGATGAGCAATTTGTGAAAGATTTTTTCAAACAAAACAAAGCAGATTGCTTGGTTAACACTTATGCTATTAATCCACATGTTGATTTGGGAGACCAATCAACTAATATGTTCAATATTGGACTGGAATCTTTAAATCAATACTTGCAGGTGAACTTGCTTAGCCTGTTTTCTGTGTGTAGGGAGTTTGCTAGAAACAACAAAGAGGGATCAATAGTGAATTTTTCATCTACCTACGGCGTTGTTTCTCCTAATCCTGCTTTATACGAAGAAGGAAAAGAAAAACATATTGGTTATTGCATTTCAAAATCTGGCGTGATACAAATGACAAGATATTTAGCTGTGCATTTAGCGCCTAAATTTCGTGTAAATTGTGTTGCACCGGGCGGTGTTACTTTTGTGCCAACTAGTGAGCATAGTAGACAATTTATAAATCTGTACGCTGATAAAACACCCATGAAAAGAATGATGAATGTTAATGAATTGAATGGCATTATAGAGTATTTGTGCTCTGACAAGTCAACTTACACAACAGGCGCTAATATTAACGTCGACGGAGGCTGGACGATATGGTAAACTTTAATGAATTACAAAAACCTTATTTTATTGGTGAAATTGGAATTAACCACAATGGCGATTTACAAATTGCTAAAAAGTTAATTGATGCAGTTTGTGCATGCAATTGGCATTGTGCTAAATTTCAAAAAAGAAATCCTGATGTGTGTGTGCCGGAACATCAAAAGTCAGTACCCAGAGAAACACCTTGGGGAACAATGACTTATTTAGATTATAAATACCGTGTGGAATTTGAAAAAGAAGAGTATGATTATATTGACAACTACTCAAAACAAAAGCCAATCGACTGGACAGCATCTGTTTGGGATTTAGATAGCCTTGAGTTTATGTCACAGTACGATGTACCATTTTTAAAAATTCCCTCTGCTAAAATCACTAGCCTTGATTTGCTAGCAGAGTCAGCCAAGAGTGGGATACCCATTGTAATGTCAACAGGTATGTCTGAGCTTCACGAAGTCGACACCGCAGTAAATGAGGTTTTGAAACATACTGATAATCTTGTTTTAATGCACACCAACTCAAGTTACCCATCACCTGAGAGTGAATTGAATCTTAGTTTAATTCCATTTTATAAAGAAAGGTATAATTGTGTAATTGGATATTCAGGGCATGAAATGGATCTAGAACCTACTGTTGTTGCAGTAGTTTTGGGTGCAAAGGTAATTGAAAGACACATTACTTTATCTCACGACATGTGGGGAACAGATCAAAAATCAAGTTTAGAAGTTATTGCAATGGATATGCTATACAAAAGAATCAAAAACATTGATATAATGATTGGTGAACCAATTAAACATGTCACAAAAAGTGAGATAGCGATTAAGAAAAAATTGAGAGGATAATATGGTAATTTATGTTGATATTGACGAAACAATATGCAAAACACCTGACAGTAGAGACTACTCGGAAGCCGTTCCAATTGTTGAAAATATTAAAAAAATAAACGAGTTATATGATCAGGGTCACGAAATAGTTTATTGGACTGCGCGTGGTACATTAACTGGTAAAGATTGGACTGAAGTGACTGAAAATCAATTTCGCAAGTGGGGTGTCAAGTATCACGACTTGAAGCTTAAGAAACCATTTTACGATTTATTTATTGATGACCGCGCGATAAATTCTGATATGTATTTTCAAAACAATAGCTATGGTGGAGGATCTGATTGGCAATGGACTTGAAACAATACTATAAATATTATCTATCATTGCATCAAAATATAAATTGTCGACGCTTACATTTTATAGGCCAGTGGGTTACGATATTATTTCTTCTATGGGCTCTTTACACCAACACATTATATCTGCTACCTTTAGCATTGTTTGTGATTTATCCATTTGCATGGACCGGTCATTTCTTTTTTGAAAAGAATGAGCCTGCTGCTTTTAAAGCACCACTTAAGGCCAAGATATGTGACTGGCTAATGTTTAAAGATATTATATTGGGGAGAATAAAAATATGATTAATCTGATGCATGTTAATGATTATGTAATCGACACAAGTAAATTTCGTCCTTTACTACATGATAAAGTTGTTGATGAATTTGAGCAAAACATAGCAGACTTTGTTGGGGCAAAATACGCGTGTTCGTTCCATAGTGCCACAATGGCAATATTTTTAACCTTGCTTGAAAAGTCTCGCGAGACAATTACTATTCCAAGTGTTATTCCTCCCGTTGTTGCAAATGCTATCTTGTGTTCAGGCCACGGTCTAGGTTATCGAGATGATGTAAGTTGGGTTGGTAACTCATATGTTCTGCATCAATTTGAAGATTATAAAATTATTGACTCGGCACAGCAACTTACTGAAAATCAATTTAAAGAGCAAGCTAATGATGAAGATCTGATGATTTTTAGTTTTTACCCCACTAAGCCTGTTGGTAGTTGTGATGGGGGTTTAGTCGTATCTAATGATAAGGAAAAGATTGATCGATTAAGAATTTTATCTAGAAATGGAATGTCTCTTGAAAAAAACAGTTGGGAAAGAAATATAATTTTACCGGGCTGGAAAATGTATATGAATTCAATTCAAGCTTACATTGCAAATGAAAATTTCAAGAAACTTGAATTAAAAACAAAAAGATATAATGAAATTAGAGAGGCTTATAACAACGCGTTTGAGAAAGATAACACAAGCCTTCACCTATACAGGTTAAATGTTGAAGATAACGAAGCTTTTGTTTCTATTATGAAAGATAAACAAATTCAATGTGGAATTCACTACAAAGCAATCCATTTAATGTCAGCATACTCACGTCCGGGCTTCAATTTGCCATTATCTGAAAAGGAAAGTAGAAGCACTGTGAGCATACCATTTCATGAAAAACTTACTGACGAACAAGTTGAGACTGTTATTAGGGAGGTTAAAAATGCTATCTGAAAATGGAACCAAAGATACTGGCATTTTACGTTATATGGAGTTGACTGACTTAAAGTTTATCCCCAGAAGAATGTATTATATCACCGACACACCAAAGGGCTCAGTCAGAGGAAAACATGGTCATTATGATGATCAACAATATTTGTTTTGTCTTCAAGGTGAGCTAAAAGTTGAATTACATTCATCAAAAGAGGTTCGAACTGTTTGGATGCGCGCTGGTGATGTGGTATTTCTTGATAGAATGGTGTGGTCACAACAAGAATATTTGACAGGCAATGAGATCTTACTAGTGCTATGTTCCACAGCGTTTGATAAGAGAGACTATATCACAGACATTAACGAGATTACAGGTAAGAAATAATGGCGAGATGTTTGGTTACTGGCCATAAAGGCTATATCGGATCTAAACTATATCAGGCACTGATAGATGACGGTCATGACGTTATTGGTATTGATCTAAAGACAGAAATTCCGCACGATATACTAATAGACTTAAAGGAAGATGCAGATGGAAAGTTTCACCCATATTGGTACAATTTCAAACCTGAATATGTTTTTCATCTTGCATGCTGGCCTAGAGTAGCGTTTAGTATAGAAAAGCCTGTAGAAACAGCTATCAATAATATATTAACAAATTCAATTATCTTAAATTTTGCAAGAAAGGTCGGCTCAGTTAAGAGGCTAATATACTCTAGCTCTTCTTCAGTTGTTGGAAATGGCTCGGGGCCAGAAAGCCCTTACGCACTGCAAAAATATACAGCAGAAGTAGAGTGCACTTTATATGCAAAATTATATGGACTGGATACAGTCTCACTTAGATATTTCAATGTTTACTCGCCAGATCAAAAAGTTGATGGCGCATATGCAACAGCAGTTGCAAATTGGATGAAATTTATCAGAGAAAATAAAAATCCATACATTACTGGAGATGGAGAACAGAGAAGGGATATGGTAAACGTCAATGATGTTGTGTCAGCTAATATATTTGCCATGAATCACCCTGAAAAATTCAATGGTTGTGTGTTTGATGTTGGCACAGGAAACAACATTTCACTTAATGAATTAAAAGAAATAGTGCAAGAAATTCACCCTGAAGTTAAATTTGAGTACAAAGATGCCAGAGCAGGAGACGTTGCCTTGACTAGAGCAAATATAGAGCCCTTAAAAAATATAGGATGGTGTGCTAATATAGATATACGTGAGGGCATGATAGAATGCTTTTCGAGCTTGGAGAAAAATGTCTGAAGTTATAGGAGTAATTGGACAAGGATTTGTTGGTACTGCCGTTAGGGAGGGCCTTCAACATTTGTTTAAGGTTGAGACATATGATAAATTTAAGTCAGACTACTCTACATGTATGAGCGTTGAGGATGTTTGCGCAAAAACAAATATTATTTTTGTTTGCCTTCCAACCCCAATGAAAAAAGATGGATCATGTGATTTATCATTAATATCAGATACAATTGCAAAAATTAATGAAGTGTCAAACAAACATATTGCAATCATAAAATCAACAGTGCCGCCGGGTACTACGACACAATTAAATAAAAAATACAAAAATTTACAAGTTGTATTTAACCCTGAATTTTTGACTGAAGCAAATTATATTGACGATTTTAAAAATCAAAATAGAATCATTATTGGTGGGCCAAGACCTGCCACAACAATTTTAAAGACCCTTTACAGAAAAGCTTTTCAACATACCCCAATTGTAAAAACAGGGTCAGATACTGCCGAGATGGTTAAGTATTTTACAAACTGTTTTCTTGCTGCAAAAGTTAGTTTTGCTAATGAAATGAAACAAATTTGTGATGCTCGTAGTATTGATTTTGATAAAGTTGTTGAATACGCTCTTTATGACCAAAGGATTGGGAAAACACACCTGTCGGTACCCGGGCCTGATGGCAAGAATGGTTTTGGTGGCTCATGTTTTCCAAAAGACTTAAATGCACTTATACATTTTGCTATTAGCAGCGAGATAGATCCAAAAATTTTATCCGCAATATGGAATAAAAATCTAGAAGTAAGACCCGAGAAAGATTGGGAATTATTGAAAGGAAGGGCGGTTTCAAATGCCTAAATTAGAGATGAAACATGTAGAAAAAGGCTGGGGTTGGGAGCGCTGGATTGTTAATAATGAAGAATATTGTGGAAAACTTTTGTTTTTCAATTCTGGTAAGCGCTGCTCTTGGCATTATCATGTTTTAAAAGACGAAGTTTTTTATTTGCAATCTGGGAAAATGATGATTTATTACTCAGACAATGATGAAATTTCAAAAGCAAAACAGTTAGTGCTCAATGCAGGTGAAAATTTTCATGTGTATCGAGGATTAAGGCACCAAATGGTTGCATTAGAGGATTCAGAATTATTTGAATTTTCCACACAACATTTTGATAGTGATAGCCACAGAATTATTAAAGGAGATTAAAGTGAGCAATACAATTGAATATAATTTATCAGACCAAGCTTTAGGCGCAGTTATGATGGCGCTGCAACAATCATTGATGCAGCAATCTGACATCGTACCTGTTCTGAAAAATTTTAAATTTAAATTATCCGATACTGGCTTAATGGTAATGAATCCACCAATTCTTAAGTTTAGTGACGATGAGCCAGAAGATGATAGCGAGTAACCTCTAATGCCTAATTACACATATCGATGTGATAATTGTAACTTAGAGTTTAATATTTTTCACGGTATTAATGACATTTTAATTAAATGTCGAGAATGTAGTGAAGAATCGCTTGTGCGGGTACCACAAACAATCATAAGCACCACCAGCACAAAAAAAGAAAAAACAGGTGTGATTGTAAATGATTTCATTAAAGATGCTAAGGTTGACTTAGAAATTCAAAAAAATGAAATGAAAAACGAAATTTATAAAGATGAGTAAATTAGAAATAACATTGGCGTTAGTAATGTCAGCTTCATTGATAATCAATGTGGGTCTGATACTATATCTGCGCAGTGCTTTAGTTAGATTGTTAAATTTCTCCGATGAATTATATGATCTAGAAAGCATGATTACTAATTTTTCAGATCATATTACAAGCATTTACGAAATGGAGATGTTTTATGGAGACGAAACCTTACAATTTTTAATGGAACATGCTAGAGATTTTAAAACTCAGTTATCAAATTTCGACTACATTTACACACTAGTAGAGAAAGAAGATGACAACAGACCAGAACAAACCGAAACCGAAGAGAAGAAAGAGAAGATCCAAGAATAAGAAACATTATTTTACACAAGATCATGAAGATGCTATCATTCGATACACAAATACAAATTGCGTAAGAGAAAGAACTGAATTATACGTAAAGTGGATCGAGCCAGCATTTAATGAAATGGTTGATAAGATTGTGTTTACTTATAAATTTACCACTTTGCCAAATATTCATGATTTGCGATGTGAGTGCAAGGTTTGGCTTACCACTATCCTTGATAAGTATGATCCCAATAAGGGCTCAAAGGCTTTTTCCTATTTTAGTGTGATCACTAAAAATTGGTTTATACACAAAGTCAAAAAACAACAAAAACAAAATAAAAGGGAAGTTGATTTAGATAATATCTCTAAAGATTATGAAGAAAGATATTTGTCTACCACAATGCCCTACATTGAAGATAGAGAAAAAGAAGAATTTTGGAGACATTTGTATCAAGAGATGGACTCTTGGGATCCTGAAATGATGAAGGAGAATGAAAAAAAAGTTTATGAAGCAATAAAAATTCTTTTTGATAACAGTGAAAGCATTGAAATTTTTAACAAAAAAGCTATTTATCTATACTTGAGGGAAATTACAGGTCTTAATACAAAGCAGGTTGTTAATAACTTAAACAAATTAAGAAAAAAATACAAGACTTTCAAGAGAAACTGGGATAGGGGCGACACATGAAAAAAACAGATATGGAAACATTAATTGATGAAGCACTTGTTAATATTCGAGATGATCGAAAATTAGCACGTGAATTGCTGAATGATGTAGCCAATATCTTAGTTGATGCCCCCAGTGAAAGTAAATATCTGAGCCCTGTGGCTGCGAAGCACATAGAAACCCTGCAGCGTTCAAATGAACAATTAGTAAAATTAATCTCAATTCGTCAAAAAGAAGTTGGCACTGAAGATAATTTAACCGACGATGATAAAAACGAATTATTTGAATTAATTAAAGGTGACAGAGCAGAGGAAATATAATGTTTAGTAAGCTTTTAGATTTTGGAGAGGTTGGTAGCGCTGATGGCATATTAGATGTTATCGCTGAAACCGTTAAAGGAGTATTTCAACCTAACACAAACTCTGGTAGAACCCAGTTTAGAGCTGTTGTGCTGGATGATTCAATCAGGATTAATGTTGCTGATGTTGCACAATTAAACGGTCTTAATATAGATGGAGCCGAAGCCGAATCTGTTTTTGCTAATACTTCACGCCAAGCTGCTCGACTTAGAATTATAGAAGAAGACTCTCCACACGGATGCCTACCATCACCCAAATCTTTATTATCTCCAGATCAAGATGATTTAAATTCCATCGCATTACATCCATTAGCAATATCACAAGTAACATATGAAAATAGTTTAGCTTCAACTTTAATGCCCGGTGATATTGTTTGGTGTACTTTTGAGAGAGGCCCGGACGGCGGTAAAGTTGAAAACTTACAAATCATACCTAAAGAATACATACAAAAACCAGACAGCAGAGTAACTGGTCTAACACACAGACCCATGGCAATTACAAAAATGAGAGGACCAGCAAAATCACTAGCAGAAATATATGACGAAGCTGCAGGATTTGTTGATCCTCCAACCCCTGCAGAAACATTAAACCATTTGAGAGAAATATATCCGGGCGCATCCGATGAGTTTCTTTTTGGTCTTATGGGTAATATATCAGCAGAAAGCGGTTTTGATAATATGATTGGTGGAGATCCAACCACTACCAATAATCCAAGAGCGTTAACCGCAAATGGACTATCAGGTCAGAGAGAATATTGTGCGATTGGTGCTTACCAGATGAATGTCTGTTCTAAATCGGCTGCTGGTAGTGATTACTTAAAGTGGGCTGGCGATATTGATCCTGTTTCTAATCCCAGCGGTGCTATGTTGACATTAACAAATTGGAAACAGCAGAACAACTATGTTAAGTCGTGGATGGAGTCGCGGGGTGTTGACACCACATCACCTACCCCTCCCCGCCATGGCAGCTGGACAGAGTATATTATGAAAGAATTTGAAAACCCAGCAGACCAGAGTCCTTCTAAGGTACGTGGTAGAGAGGCTGGTGCTAGAAAATTACGAAATGAATTAGGATAACAAGGAGTAAATATGATTGGTGGTAAAAAGAAGCCAATGTATAACATAGACGATGCAAGTCGCCTTCAACAACAAAATGTAGCCATGGCCCGAGGGGCTATGCAAAAAATGCAGTCAGTGCCCACAGGCACCGGTCTTTATCACACTAGAGGTGTTGAGCCTCAAGCAAATTTTGTAAAAGCACCTTGCGAACGTTTAGTCACGTCACCCGGTGCTGCAAACACACAAATACGAATAGGAAAAAATAGACCCGGCCATATAACATCTGGCTATGGAGCCAAAGGTGCAACCGGCTGTGGAGAGATTGATATTGTTGCAGGCTTAGGAACGAAACATCACACGGATAGCGGAACAGGGGTAAGAGATGGTGAATATATCAATAACAGCTTATTTGGTGATGCAGCTAGGTTGGTGGTATCAGCAATGAGTGATGTTGATACAAATTTTAGATTAGACCCCGGCACCATTGGTAGCTCAATAGCAAGATCTGCAGTTGCAGCTAAAGCTGATGCAATTAGACTTATGAGCGCTGACGGCGGTATTAAACTCACAACCGGTAAGGATGATAGTGTAGAAGGTGCTGGATTTAATACCCTTGGTGTTAGAATTAAACAACCCGCTCCCGGTATTGAATTTATCGCCGGGAACAACTCAGAACCAAGAAAAGCATATGTTAGAATTCCTGAATTTAGATCTGAATTAGTCAGAACCCTACAACCAGTCGCCATGGCTGACAACGTTAGAGATTGTTTTGTTGAAATGTGCGAAAACCTACAGCAGTTTCAAAGTCACGTATACAACTTCATGACTAACCAGATAATCTATAATGCAAATAACAACATTGATCTTCTAAGGCCATGGGTGGCATCAGTAGGAACACCAGCAACTGTACAGCAAATTGTCAACGCATGGGTACCCGATGTTCCCACAAGATATAATTGGTTTGCGTGGGAATTAAATTATCTAACCGCAGGAGCGTATAAATATGTTGGTAGCCATAATGTGCGTACAACATAAACTAAGAGTAAAGAATGGCAAAGTTTTCTGATTTTCAAGATTTAAATAAAGATGGATTAGTAGATAAATGTGTGGTTGACTTACCGGTCATTCAAGAGCCATGCCCAACTTGTATACCAAATCCTCATGCTCTAAGAACAGACTGGACTAAAAAAACACATCTTGAAACTTTCTTAAATGAGAGAGAGTGTGAATATGTTATTGTCTATAGGAGCAACTACAAAGATACTGGCGGTGTTGGTAACTCAGCTCAAGATAAAAGAACAATAATTCAAAGATGGGAAGAAAGCAAGGAAGACGCTCTCAGGGAATTACTTGAGATGTATGCCAAACAATCAACCCCTGAAATCATTTCAAGGTTAATGCCATCGGTTACTTATAAAGATAAAGATTGGAATTTAAATGTAATACCAAATTCTAGAATGAAATTTAGATATAGAGTAGATGCTGAAATCTTTAATTCTATACCTGAAACTCCACCAAATGTAGACATGCCAACGGCATCCATAGAAATAGAATATGATGTAAATGAATTAAGATTGACCTTGTTACGCATCAGCAAAGGCTTGCATTTATATTCAAGATATATAAAGGTTTACAGTGCGGTTGAGGGTGGGAGTATTATTAGCTCCAAGACTGGTTCAAAATTTAATTTGGTGCCCTATGGTGATAAAAATGGTAAAGTAAGAAGAATTTTGCCAGAGTTGTTAAAATTTTATTGGTCTAAAGGTTGGGTGCTTAATGGTTCTTTGCTTCCCGGGTTTGGAAAAAAAGCTGCTGAAAGAATTGTTTTTGGCTTTAACGATGACTATACTTTAAGTTATATATCTGTTTGGGAACATGGATGTAAACATGTATCTTATACTTTAAAAAGTAACCAATTAAACGCACTGAAAAATAAAACTCCCTTTAACGATCCAACCGCCATGGCATATTTAGCAAAAGCCAATGATATGGAAAATGATTTAATTTCGAGAGTACCAAAAGATTGGCTTCAGTTTTTAGAAGAATATACTTATCCGCCATTATTCATACAACGTGTAGATCAAGGAAATTACGATCCATTTGCAGAAGGTACCCCATTACAGCAACAAGCACAAAGTGCGATGAGTTGTTTAGCAGATGATCTTGGAAATGAGTTTAAAGAACTTTGGGGTGACATTAAAGATGATGCATTTGGAATTGGAGACGCAATTGCATACAAATTTAGAGATAAAATTTGTGGCACTGAAGACTCAGCCAAAAAAGATGCAGAGGAAGTAGGCTGGTTTAGTGTTTATGATCCAAAAACTAGACAAAATAGAAATGTTTATGCTATGGCTCAAGAGCAAGCATTCGCCCAATTGGAAGCTAACGATCAAGTTTTTGTTGAATTATGTGCGCGTATATTTAGCCTATTAAATGTTAGCGGTGGCTATCAAAAGATGGATGAATTGTGGGCTCAAGTATTTGGTCCATTGAAAATTTGCGGGTTATCAGATTTGATGACAGACGTAATTCAATGTCTACTTGGTGGATTGGGGCTTGAGGAAGCCTTAGCAAAGGCTATTTTGTCCGCCCTAAATGCAATGGGCGTTGATGATTTAGGCAAGTTGTTTATTGGTCTTCCACCAGACAAACAAAGAGAAATAGAAGCTTTAGTTATGAGAAGACTGCAGGCGGGCGATGTACCGGGATTCAATCCTGAAAAACAACGTGTCGTACCGCCATGGGAATCAGAGTCAGCTAGAGAACAATCTGCAAACAGACTAGCATCAGGTGGCCCCGTTGATTCACCAGTGCCTGTTGATCGAGGCCAACCCTATAGTGCTCCCTCTACCAGAAGAACACTAGCTCAACAATTCGACACTTCTATTAATGATCCATATAGAAATATCGATCCAAATAATATATTGCAGGTATATATTGCGGCATTAATTGAAGTTTATGGCTCAAACTTAATGGATTTGGCAGATGAATTAAATAAGTTTCCCGGTGCACCAGTTATTGCCACTATAATTGCAACTTTCGATTGTCCTAGACCACCGCTATTTGACCCCGGTTTATTTGATTGGTTGAAAGATATCCAGCTGCCATGGTGTCGAAATAACAAAGATATCAATTACCCAAGACTCAACATGGCCCCGCCTATGTCGTTAGCAGATATTTTTAAGGCATTAATTGAGGCTGCTAAAGAAGCTATTTTAGAATTAGTAATGAGAACGTTGACAGCAATTATTGTCAAGATTTGCGAAATACTTGGTGATATGATCTGTAAAGCCTTAGAGGCTGTTGGTGCTTTGGCTGCTTCGCTGCCAAGTCTTATTAGCGGCGAAAATACAATTTCTAATGTTCTTAGAGATGTGTTCTGTGGGCCAGAGGTCACACAAGCAGAAGTTGAACAAGTAACAATGCAATTGATTGGCACCCTTGGTGAAGGTGGTGCTGCCATGGCAAATCCAGAAACAGTTAATAATTGGACTGCAGGTGTGTCTTCTATGTTAACTCAAAGAGAGTTAGCTGAGCTTTTCACTGGTCAAGCAGATGATTCAACCTTAAACATTATTCATGAGTATACACAATTAGATGTTCCAGAATTTGCCCAATCGTTAGCTTCGCCTAGTGATGTGGCAGATTTCTTTAATAACATTGGAAACTTGTTTCCACCTGAGTTTTCAGCAGAATTACAATCAATTGTAAACGCTGATGACATTTTAGCCGATAAACCAATAAACCCATCACTTTGTGCTACGCCTGAGAAATTAGATGAATTCAAAGCTGCTCGTTGTGCTTTGTTAGAAGGAAGAGCAACAAAAGAACAATGTGATAAATTGTACGCTGACTTAAAAGATCAACTTTTAGATGATCTAGAGGATATATCAACCGTCTTCCAAAAAGGCCCGGAAGCTCATATCGCAGATCAAATGCCGCCCATGATTAGTACCCCGGGTTGCCAAGATGGCTTTTTCCCATATGAGCCTGAAGAAGTGACTGTTGCGCGTAAACATGCACAAGACAGCTTATATAATGTTGTAAAAGTGGCTTTCAGGCATGATTTAATTGGTGACGGACCATGGGCGTGGCAGTGGGGATTTGTAAATTTAGTTCTGTCTGATGTGAACGGTGTTGCATATACAACACACCAGAAGAAATCAACTAGACTTTTCAATTACGTAGATTATGTGAACGAAGAGGATGTTAGCAGCAATCCATTTGGTCCTTCATTCCCGCCGTTACCGGCAAACTTTTTAAGCTCACAACAGGGTGCATACCCAGTTGATGTGGCTGGCTGGCTGCAAGATTACTTGAGTGATGAGCATTATAAACCACCAGAAAGAGATGTTTTCAAAAATGACACAGATTGGAAACCCGCTCGTAAGAAAAGAATTGTTATTGAGCCAAATCCATTAATTTTGACAATGTTAGATTTAGCTGAGGATACTCAATTTACATTTATAACTATACCCGGATATAAGCCGTCAGACTTTAGAGCAAAATTTAGAGATAATGCGAAAGGCATGCCCTCAAAGTTTCCAATCTTAGGAGTGTCAGAAAATAAAAAAGGTCTAGATGGAGACGATGAAGCCTATGGTTATGGATTTGATATTCACATGTCAATATCAGATTTAGTAGAAGATAATAAAAAAGTTTTTTATAGAGATGGTGATTGGACAACATTAAGAATTTATGAAAGAAGAAATAATGGTTACTCCGATATGATAGTTGCAAATGACAGCTCATTTGGAGCACAGTTTGGCCCCGGTAAGTCTTTAGCAGAAAAATTATCTGGTCAAGAACTTGGGGTCAGCACAAATATCATTGAAGCACCAAACTCTAGAGACCCACATACGGCAATTATTCAGGAAACACTATCTACTGAGGTTAAGCAGATACTTAACGATTTACCGCCTATTGAATACGGATTTAATGCTGCTGCAAGCACCAAGCCAGATAATAAATTTTCACCACAAGTTCAAAGACTTGTAAATTACATAAATACAAATCAAGTGATTAAGAATGCCCCCGGAGGTTCAATAACTTCAGAAAGCAGCTACAGAATGTTTCGTGACTACCACGAAGCTATTATGAATAAATTTGTAAATTCCATGTTTGAGACAATATCAGCAGATGGTCTCGAAAACCCTGCGTTTAATTATGGAGCATTGCCTGATAATCTTTCCCCGGCAGATATTTTGTATGTTAACCCATCAGACTATACTGATGGTGATGGAGAGTTTCATAGAGGTGGAGCACCATATAGCATACCATCAAGCGAAGCGGTAATGGGAATTAGTGCAGCTCAATATGCTGGCTCTAATCTTAAGGATAGAATACATTATTTGAATCCTGCCACTTTTGGTGGAACTTATGCCTTCCCCGGTCTTTATATCGAGCCACCACGCAATAAGGGTTGGCTTGGATTTTTGGATGCGCTGGTACCAGAGGAAGACGGCTGCAAACCAAAAAGATCAGATTTGATAGATTTTTCTGATGTTAGCGATAGAGTACAAGATTTGTATACAAAAATACCTGATGATCCAAGATTAAGAATGGGCCCTGAGTGTCGATTAGAGGTGCCATATGCAAGAATTCTTGATCGTGCATCCGCCTCCAACTTAGAAGGGGTTGTTATGATTGCAATACGTGTTTTTGCTAGTATGCACTTTATTAAATCAATGGCTACATACTCTAAATTTACTCCAAGTTTTCCAGATAACTTTAGTAGTATAGTTTCCGCATTTATAATTCAGGAAATGGAAACAAGATTTAAAGAAAACGAACGCCGTAACGGTGAAAGTTTGTTTAAAGATCACAGATATTGGTATGCATTTCTAGAGCAGTGTGTTCAAATTTATGATAGAAAAGTAACTTTAGGAGAGGTTGAGCCATCACCAGAGGCGATTGAGGCATTTAGATCGCTCAACGATTTACAGGAAGGATATGAATATCCTGACAAATTTGATTTAAAAACCGCAAGAAACGAAAACTTACAATATTTGGACAAATATATAAATAATTTTTCCACACTTAAAAAATATAGAAATTTGAAAAATTTACACTTTGTAAGAGAAACTGAAAACCATGCAAAAAATATTATGAAGCATCTTGTTGAAGAAGAGCTAAATAAGCTCGGAGCGATATTCAGTGAAAATTTAAAGGCTATAGATATGGACCCGAGTATTAAACACATTGGAAAATATTTCTTGAGCGAAGAAGCGGGCATGATTAACGGCACTAGTTTAAATTTAAATCAAAATTTCACTATAAGTGTTGAGGGAGTGCCAACAACTCCAACATCAAATTTATATACTGAGGGCGGAGAGTTTCTTAGGCAAGATGGCACAGAATATGTAGGGCGGTATCACATCCATGTTGACAGAAACAGAGGCCCCATCGCTATGGAAGGCGCAAGACACAGACAAACACAGCACGACGAACTTGTACCCGTATCAAGTCGCACTGTAATCCAAGGAGATGGTGGTTTGCCATATGGAGATGTTGCTGAGCTTGGTGCAGCTTTTAACATGTTTGACACAGATAGGCCCGAGGAAGAGGGAATGATGGAAACCAAAATGTTTGCCTTAGAAAAAATCATGAGAATTACGCCAAAAGACAGTACAAGCATATCAGCGGGACTCACTCCATTAACAAGTGGCCTTTCGGGTATTGTTTCACCAAGCCAGTGGACAAGTTATCTTAATTCTTTGCCTAGAGCAGTAGCTAATAAAAACTTTTCAGATTATTATGGAAATTTGAAATTTGCTTATGATCCTTTAGGAAATAGCCAAGAGCCGATTGGAATTGAAGAGGGTACGTCAGTTGGAGTTGAATATGGTTTAAGACTGTCATTAAAGCCTATGAGAGATAGTAATGAATATTTTACCTTGGCAGAAGTATTTGTTGATGCTCTCGATGGCCCTATGAATCAATTTGAGGAATATTCCGCCAGTTCACGAATATTATATTGTTTAGTTGACAATTTAGTAGACTCGCCAGAATTTAAGTTTATAACTGAATACATTTTTCCTTTAAGAAAGGCAGCTGCTTTTGTTGCTTTATATAATCATCAAGCATTTCTTCCATCAATTGGAGAAATAGTCGCTGATTATGGTGATGATGTGTTTTCTAATTCTAAAAAGCCCGGCCGTCGCGTTGATGACGATGGGAATTATGATGAAGATAATTCAATTAGAGGCTGGGAGCCTTACGCTAAAAGAATGAGATTTCAACAAAACAGCAGTCCCTCAACTTGGTTTGAAAAAGGTTTTGATGAATGGGATAGAGAAGTTTTAAAAAGCACATTGCCTGAGATTAAAAGTCTTTTTATGTCGTACTACAAATCTAGAGACTTTGATTGGGGCGAAGATTCAACAGACGGAGTTGGGTATCTTTTAGAGCAAATGAGAGAATCATTGAGACCACCGGCCGGTGCAAGATACCTCCCATGGTGGCAAAGAGGGAGATTGAGAAAACGACCTTTAAATAAAAATGGAGGAATGTGTTCGTCTTCAGATGAAGATTGAAATTAGCGTCTATTTATGTATAGGGTTTTATAATGGCTGGATTTGCACCAAGATTACCACTAATGAAAAGCACCATCGATGGTTTTGAAACACTCAAAACCATTAATAGTGTTGTGGCACAAAATTTAAAAATGTTAATACTTACTTCTCCCGGTGAAAGAGTGATGGAACCTGAATTTGGAGTTGGTATTCGCTCGTATTTTTTTGAACCAATGAGGGACGACACTTTCGTAAGAGTACAACAGAGAATAAACAGCCAAGTTAATATCTATATGCCATTTATAACAATCATAGATATTGCGTTTGATTCGGTTGCAAACTCACCTAATAACATCTTTGACTATGATGAGCATTATTTAGGTTTAACTATTGAATACAGAATTGATTCAATTGGAGCTATTGAAGTATTGGATATTTTGATTTAATAATAAATTATGAATCTAATTATATTCAGAAAGGAATTTAATTTATGGGAAAGAATGATAATAGAATAATTCCAATCAATTACACAAATAGAGAATTTTCCTCTATTCGCGAAGATTTGATTCAAATTGCAGAAAGATTTTATCCAGATACTTTTAAAGATTTTAGTGAGGCATCATTTGGCTCGTTAATGATAGACACGGTAGCTTATGTTGGAGACCAATTATCATTTTACTTAGACTATCAAGCTAATGAAGGGTTTTTAAATACTGCTGTAGAATATAATAATATTGTAAAGCACGCTATTCAACTTGGATATAAGTTTGAAGGTAGAGCGAGCACCTTTGGTACGGTTGCTATTTATGTTATTGTTCCCGCAACCTCTACTGGTATTGGGCCAGATAGACAATATATCCCAATTATGAAAAGAGGCTCTTCATTTACATCTAACAATGGATTAAGCTATATGCTGACTGAAAACATAGACTTTTCAGATCCAAAAAATAAAGTTGTAGTAGCTGAGAATGATTTGGCTACAGGCGCGCCATCATCTTACGCAATTAAAACCTTTGGTACGGTTGTCTCTGGTAGGTTTGGCTCGGAAAGATTTAGTGTTGGACCATATGAAAAATTTAAAACAATTCAATTAGAAAATGCCAATGTTTCTGAAATAACAGCTGTTTTTGATTCTAGAGGCAATCAATATTACGAAGTGCCTTATCTGTCACAGGATGTCATTTATAGAGAAATTGCAAATCCTAATTATACTAATGATAATGTCCCGTCAATTTTAAAGCCATTTGCTGTTCCTAGAAGATTTACAACGACTTTCGATCGGGCTGGAGTAACGCTGCAATTCGGTACCGGCAATGAGGAATTAATAGCCGAAGATAAGGTGCCAGAACCTCAGAAACTGGCCCTTGATCTTTTTGGTAAAAATTATGTTTCAAGCACTTCTTTTGATCCATCTAATTTGGTGAAAAGTGATTTTATGGGAATAGTGCCATCGGATACAACATTGACAGTTAACTTTCGATCTACAAATCCAAGAAGTTCAAATGCCGCTGTTGGTGCGATTACTTCTGTAACTGAGCCCGTATTAGAGTTTCCCAGCAGAGTTGATTTAGATGGTGTAAAAGTTAACAATGTAATTAAATCACTAGAGGTTTATAATGAGGAACCAATTGTTGGAGATGTTAGTTTACCCACTTCGAATGAAATTAAACGTAGGGTTATTGATCATTTTGCAACACAAAACAGAGCTGTTACAAAATTAGATTATGAAGCTTTAGCTCAAAAAATGCCAATGAAATTTGGTTCAATTAAAAGAATATCAGCAATTCGAGATCCAGATTCCAGAAAAAGAAACATTAATTTATATGTCTTGTCAGAAAATTCAAACGGAAAACTGACACAAGCAAACCCAACTATAAAATTAAATTTAAAAACTTGGCTAAATAACTTTAAAATGATTAATGATACAGTTGATATACTAGATGCAAAAATTGTAAATATAGGAATTAATTTCACTATGAAAGTTAGCAAAGACGTTGACAAATATGTTGTAATGAATACAGCACTTCAAGCCTTAAGAGAAAAATACTTACAAGCAAATTACATTGGTGAGCCCTTTTATATATCAGATATTTACACAACAGTAAATAGAATAAGAGGTGTTATCGATGTTGTGTCAGTGCAACTTACAAGAAAGATTGGTGCAAATTATTCTTCCACTTCGTTTAATGTCCAACACAATTTATCCCCCGATGGTCGATTTGTTCAAGTCCCAAAAAATGTAGTTTTAGAAATCAAGTTTCCAGAAGAAGATATTAGAGGCACAATAATTTAAAATGACAATTAAAAGATACTTTGCAATAGATGACAACACAATTACGAATGCTTTCATGTCAGATCTTAGTACCAGAGCCACCGGTGCAAATATGGGTGCCGCTGATATTTTAGAGGTTTTTTCAATCTATGGACAACAAATATCAGCATCAGTAACCTCTTCATCTGAACTATCCAGAGTTCTGATAAAATTTGATATTACTGGATCATCAGACGGCAGTGTCAAATCACAACGGACATCTGGCAAAATACCAGCCAGCGGGAGCGTAAACTTTTATTTAAAATTGTATAATGCAGAACATGCCCGAACCGTGCCAAGAGAATTTACATTAGATATTGCTCCCATCCAGCATCACTGGCAAGAAGGCACAGGGTTGGATATGGACACTTACAAAGATTTGACAAAAAGCAATGAAGGTTCTAATTGGATGAGTGCGTCTAATAATCTCAAATGGACAACAGTTGGTGGTGATTTTTTAGCAACTTACAATTATAGTCAAGATTTCTCAACTGGTCTAGAGGACTTAGAAGTAGATATTACGCCATTAGTTGAGGGTTGGATTGCTGGAGCAATTGGAAACTATGGTGTTGCAATTAAATTAAGTGCTAGTCATGAGGCATATTATTCTAGTTCTGTCGCATGTTGTGAAGACTTTGTTGATAGTATATTACTGAACACAACTGGTGCTCAACAGTCATATTATACTAAAAAATTCTTTGCGCGTAATTCTCAATATTTTTTCAAAAGACCAACAATTGAAGCACGCTGGGATGATTCTAGAAAAGACTCTCGGGGGTCCTTCTTCTACAGCAGCTCATTAGCACCCTCAGAGCTTAATCTAAACACATTGTTTTTATATAACAGGGTGAGAGGGCGTCTGGTTGATATCCCTAGTATTGGAGACGGCAATATATTTGTAAGTATTTATTCAGGCTCTGCGTTAAATACAGAACCATCTGGCTCTAGGATAAAATTAGTCGCTGACGCAACACATGTTGCATCTGGATATCCGTATGTTATTACAGGAAGTCGTGTGTCTACTGGTGTTTATTCTTGCGCATTCGCAATTACTGGCCACTCGGGCCCTCGTAGTACTATTGGTGCACCATACGATCCGGGAACTGGCTCACTAACAAAGTTGTTTGATGTTTGGCACGATAACGCAGGTACACAATTTTTTACTGGCACCATCAAGCCAATGAAACTAGAACTTCAAGATTATAACCAGACTGGAAGATTTGTATCAAAAATTGTAAACTTAAAATCAGACTACAGATCAAATGAAAATGCAAGATTTAGAGTATTTGCAAGAAGAAAAGGTTGGGATCCAACAATCTACACAGTTGCTAATCGTTCAATAGAACCAACATTAATTGAGAGTGGTTCTTATAGAATTATTAGGGTGGTTGATAATCTTGAGATTTTTCCGCATGCAACTAGTTCAACTAACGTATCACATTCAATGATGTCGTATGATGTTTCGGGTAATTATTTTGATTTAGATATGAAACTATTAGAACCCGGATATTCATATTGCATAAAATTAGCGTACTATGATGAGTTAGTACAGGATTGGATCGAGCAGCCAGAGTTGTTTAAATTTATGGTAGATGAATATGAGTATTAAGGATTTATTTGATCACGGTACATCAATATCAAGTTTGAAAAGTGGTTCATTAAAAGAATCATTTAATCCCGTTGAGTCTTATAGAAATATCCAACAAGTAATGGATAAACAAAATCGATTTATCCCCCCAATTGATTTTGCCACAACTTCAAATTTTGCGAAATTTGGTTCTGCTGAGCTTTATTATGATACAGCCATAAAAAGAATTTATGGAAATTATCCTTATGACGGTACAGCGGCTGAAAAAAATAAATTTGATAACGATTCTCTTTACATAGACAAATATATATTTGATTATCTTTATCCAAAAACCACAGGCTTTGCTATTTTTTCTGCAAACGGATTTGGCAGCAGAACAGCAATATCAGCTGATGGTTATGCAACCCCTTCTACTATCGAGTATATTCAATTTAGAGGTGGTCCGCACACGTCCTCATACGGAATGGATGGACTTCGCACTTCGTTTTCAGGATCTAATATTTACGATGAAAACATTTATGACAACGAAGGTCTTCCAAGCGACTTTGCAAAAGGGACAAGAACATCAAATTTAAGGTTTACGGGTAGTGATGGTGCTACAGTAGAGTTCTGGTTGAAAAAGCCATCTTTTGACACAACATCAACAACACATAGAGAAATTATTTTTGATATGTGGAACAACCAAACAGCATCAAGCCACTCCGGTTCTACTTGCTATGGTCGCATGATGATTGAGTTAGATGGGCAGTATTCTACTGGTTCATCTTTCTTGGTTACATTAATGTCTGGAACATCTGGATTCCAGCATAGAAGAATTGGTTCACTAGCTGGCACATCTTCATTGGCTACGTGGAACCATTATGCGTTTACATTTTTACAAAGTGGTAGTTTTTTAAAGACAAAATTTTATCTTAATGGTAATTTAAATGAAGAGACCAATAGTGAATTTGTAATTGGTGGCTTTGAGCATGCAGAGCTTCAAGGTAGAATTGGAGCACTATTAACATCACCCACAGGCTCGACTGCGCCGGCCGCAGCCGGTAAACTTTCGGCTTCCCTTGATGAGTTTAGATACTGGAAAGCAGCAAGAAGCTCAAAACAAATTTCAGATTTTTACTTTGTACCCGTTAATGGTGGAACAAACACTGATATAGCAAACACAACATTAGGAGTTTACTATAAATTTAACGAGGGTATAACTGGTACATCCAGTACTGACGCTACAGTATTAGACTACTCTGGTCGTGTTAGTAATGGTAATTGGATAGGATACAATTCCGCTGCCCGAAACACAGGCTCTGCAATTGTGCAATCAAGTGCTAGTAATTCTGAGCTTTTAGATCCAATAATCCATGCAAATCACCCAGAGGTTATGGTCCTCCACCAAAACCTTTTGCAATCTGGTACTTTACATGATGGCCTGAATAATGCAATGGTTTACCACACATTGCCCGGATGGATTATTGATGAAGCTGAGCGTGAAGGTTCAGAAGATCTTAGATATCTCTCACATTTACTTGGTGTTTATTTTGATAAATTGTATCTTCAAATCGAAAGTTTGGCAGCATTTAATAATACACAATACCTTAGTGCATCTTACAAGGCATTTCCTTTTTACAAAAACGCAATAGAAGGAAAAGGTCTGGAAACTCCTGATTTATTTATTGAAGCGAATTTATTAGAAAAGTTTGCACAAAGAACAAATACAACAAACTTAACAATGGATTTGGTTGAAATTAAGAATTTAATTTATCAAAATATCCATTCCAACTTAATAAATATTTACAAAGCAAAGGGTACAGAAAAGTCAATAAGAAATGTCATGAGAACGTTTGGAATTGGTGACGACTTAATCAAACTAAATCTTTACGCCAACAATGCCAAATATGAGCTTGTAGACAATCTTCAACAACAATTAATCAAAAAGAAATACGTAAACTTTTCTAAGAAAGGCCAAAGCAACGCAGTTGTTTATCAAACAACAGAAGCAGACAATTCAAATAGCTTTGAATTCATATCTGGCAGTAAAGGAAATAAATTTGAAAAAACTTTAGGATTTAGTTTAGAAGCTAACGTAATGTTTCCAAAGTATTTTCATGATCAGACGGATGATTTCTATGATAGAAATTGGTTAACCTCGTCCCTGTTTGGTATGTTTAAAGCAGACCATACAGCTAGTAGCGATGTTACAACATTTGCGCCTAGTGGTAGTGATTTTGCTAATTTTCAAATACAATTTATTAGAAACTTCCCTCGTTCTAGAAGTGGATATTTCAGAATTTCATCTTCCAATTCACCCTATCCAATTCCATTAATGACATCTAGTATGTTTTATGATGTTTATGATGATGACAATTGGTTGCTTTCATTTACATTAAAGCCTAATAGATATGAAGAAGTATCAACTGTTTCTGGCGCTAGTCACTTAGATGTGAATGGATACGATGCGATATTCTCAGGATATCATAAGGTTTTGGGAACCACGGTTGATTCATTTTATTTAACGTCTTCACTAGAAACAACAGCTTCTAGAGATTTCCTTAAATCTGATAAAAGAATTTTTGCTGGTGCTCACAGAGATAATATTACGGGAACCGTTTTGTATCAAAACGATACTAAGATGACCGAGTTAAGATACTGGGCGTACACACTAGAGCCAGAAGAAATTGAAAGACACGCAGTCGATATAGAAAATGTTGGTGTTTTAAATCCATTTAGAATTATTGGTAATTTAGATCCTAACTTCAAAGACATGGAAGTTAGAAGAAAGGATAGTTTAGCACTACACTGGAACTTTAACAACGTTACAGCAAGTGACGCAAGTGGCGAATTCATTGTACAAGACGCTTCATCAGGTTCTTTTGAAATACGAGAAAGGCTTGGTTTCTTTGGTAATTATCCCGGCTATCAACATACTGGTAAGGGAAAATACTTTATTACCTCAAGCAAAGATGCGTTTTCACAAGAATATATAAACAATTCTAAATTTAGACACTACGAGCAAATTGTTAGCTCTGATATGATTAATATTCTTGACGTAGATGATTCTGTTTTTGGCTCAAATCAACGACCTACCCATTACCACTTTACGATTGAAAAGAGCATGTATGATGTTATTTCTCAAGAAATGTTAAACATGTTTGCTGGTATTGTTGATTTTAATAATTTGATTGGAGAAGCAGTACACAGATATAGAGACAGCTATAAAAACTTAGATAAATTGCGAGCGATTTTCTTTGAGAAGGTGGACAACACACCCGATATTGATCGTTACTTAGAATTCTATAAATGGTTTGACGATGCACTTTCATTGATTATTAGACAACTTGTGCCAGCAACGGCAGACATTTCAGATGATTTGTACAACGTTATTGAAGAGCACGCATTAGAAAGGAATAAATATAAAACACCATTTCCCACGATGGAATTTAAAGAACAAATTCCAGAAGCATTTATTAGGGGAATTGAAGAGTTGGAATACAGCTGGAAGTTTGGACACTCGCCTCTTCCTAGCTCAAAAAGAACACAAGAGCAAAAGGGATTATATTGGTCATCGAGAGCCGAAAAGGACGATCTTGATTTAACAATCAGGTCCGCATCGTTAGGTCCGTTTATAGCTTCCAGCGCTGGCGCAGCTTATAATAATTCGTTTGCAATTGATATTACAAGAAAAGAATTAAGAGATATAATTTATGCTAACCCACACTTTAGTCAAAGTTTGCCAACTCTTGCTAATATTGATGGTACTACTTATTCCGGTCATGCTCATGCTATAAGAACGTTTGCTAAAACATATAAATTTAGGGTTTCAAATCCTGTAGCATCTACTTTTAAGGGGGGTGTAAACTTTTCTCCCGGTAAGAGTATGGAAAAGGTGTACAATGCAGTTGCACCCCATGGACCAATAGAGGCTCATGGTTCTAAGGGCGGTGTTGGATGCGAGGGTTGCAAATTACCAGTTAATATTTTGTTTGCCAGATCTGAAGACTTTGAACCATATAAAGATTTATATGATCCCTTGCCCCCACATGCTAAAATAAAGAAGAAAATGAAAGTCGTTCATGGACGCGATTCTAATAAAGAAGCACTTGGATACAGCGCGGCTAAGTCAGCATTTTTCTTCCCAATGAATGTTGTAAGCGGCACAATTGATCCTGACCAGCTTATAGGCTCTGAAGAACATTTTATAGTCGCCAACAATGTTTATGAAAGACAAATTTCTGGAAACATTACGAACATTCACAATGATGTCTACGGTCGCCAGATGGAAAAACCAATGCAAGGTCCGTTTACTGAATATGCTGTTGGTGGCCATCAGTCCCGCCACGTCAAGCTTAACAGGGGCGTACCTGCTGGTACAATTACAGGCGGCGTTGGTGATACATCAGCATCTCCATCATCATCGGCTTGGGGATTAAGCACTCAAGAAAATAGACCTGAAGCTTGGAGAATTTATCTCGGAAGATGTGAGGATGATGAATATCCTGATATGGACCAAGGAAGAACAGCAATTGGTATTGTAGGTCCTGACTATCCTAAGCCTGATTTAAAACTTCCCCTTACTGCAAACCTTCAAGTATCAGATGTGTATCCTTACACGCCGTTCCCCAGAGCTGCATACTATAGGGATGGAACAGCAAAAAGACCAGTAAATATAGGCAATATACACCATACTACCGGTTCTCCAACCATATTAGGAAACTTTAACAAAAGATACGAGTACGTACAAACTTCAGGACGCGCCGCACAAAGAAGATATCTGAAGGATACAATAGATCATAATTATGGGGATGCACCCGGATCAACTGAATTCGGAAGCTCAAGTGTAGAAACAGTATATTTTCACACTGCGTCAATACTGCCTGAAAGACTTTTGGGTCCATCAATGGATGAATCATTTCCAACTCCCACAACAGCTAGTACCTTTTTCTATCAAACAACCAATGTACACACTTTAATAGGTGGTATAGATGCACCTCGTTCGCCACTCGGCGGCTTAGGTAACGTATTTGGTGGCAACCAAACCAATGCATTAAGTAATCGATTTGCAATTAATCCTTTTGGAACAATATTTGCAGTTCCTAAAAGAAAAAGAAGAGATGGAATTTTTACAAATCGGTTTTCTGCACCCGGAGGGCCAGAAGTTCTTACACCCGGGTATTTGGATATTCATACCGGCGAGTTTTCTGTATACAACAGTATCAATTTCAGAAACCTTTCTGTAAGATCAAGTGGTAGTGGCGAGGCTATTGCATATCCAACGAATCCTGATGTGCCAGCTACAGAAGTTCTTTTCAAATCAATTAGAATGCACAATGTTTTAAACACTGGTTCAGATGATGAAAGACTTCAGGTGCGCCAAGGGCTAAGAACGTTGTTGACAAGACATGCCGGTAAGTCATATTCTGATTCTCAATTTGGATATATTCCAAATAATCTTTATATTGATGAAGACCACAAAGCACCAGCGAGCTTCCACAAAGTCTTTAGAAACAATGTCAGACAACTGAGAGAAATTGATGCAGATATTGATTACGGAACAGCAACCGGAGTAGCCCTTATAACTAGTAAAGGTTTCCACCCCGGGCTCACAATTAAACCTCAAACTATAATTACGGGAAGCTTCTTTAATAACTATTGGGTACAGCACACTATACCTCGCTCAGATTTGAATTACTCTTGGATTACGGCCTCAGTGCTTCATGATGACTTTATACCATCAACTCATGGTGTATACGGATACCTGCCGGCTATGCCGCCACTGTCTGACGAGCTAAAGAGGTACAACTATTCAGGATTTATATCTGCTTCTGCATTTAGAGTTGTACCTGACGCTGCTACACCCGGCAAGGCTAATGCTGAAGGTCCACATGGAAGGGGTAGTGCCTACAAAATCCCTTACAATTTTATAAGCGCTAGTGATTATGTAGTTTATAATCAGACTGGATCCACGAACCGACTGAGACTTGGAGCAGATAGACATCTTCGCCCACATCTTACACTGAACCACATACCGGTTGACTTTGTTGGTTTGAATCACATAGTTGTTGATGCAATTTCATCAAGCACAGCACAATTAGGTTTTCATGTTGATCACAATACAAGTTCCGATGGTCGGCCCTATGGCGGGTTGACCAGCTTCCCCCAAAACCCACCTTACTTTAATGATCTGCTACTTGATAATGTGGTCGCAACATTCTCGCTCGGTAGGTATAGCATAGTACCAACATTAAACATGCTGTTACTCCATCGTCAGGGTCCATATGGATATCCATCGTGGAAGCAAACTAGAGGCGTTGAACACCCAATAATTAGATTTGAACGCGAGAAGAATATTTTAAGAGAGCCAACAGTGTTTGAGGCTAGCCTGACCTCTTCGTTCCCGGGTCTACAAAAAAGATATTATATCCAACCAGTTACATCTAAATATAAAGCAGTACAAGTTGATATTGCTCATCCTGAATATACTGCCGCTGATTATTATCTAACAGATCTAGAACCATTTGAAAGATTCTACTCTACCAACTATAATCAAATTGTAGGTATGCAATCAGATGAAAGAGATTCTTCATTTTCTACAAATCCAGACGCCTCAAATACTTGGTGGGATTCGTTAGCATCTGCGTTGGGGGAAGAAGCCGCAAGTGTACCGGGAACACTTGTTGGATCTGTAGAACACGGCGAATTCCCTTATAGAGTTTTTTATAGGGAAACAATATGGCCAAGTAGTTTAATGGTTTACATGTCATCGTCTAGAGGCCGAGTAGGCTACTCTGATAGAGTTTGGCGTGGAATTCATTCTGACAGAATACTTCTTGGTGCCAGCAGGCTAAACGCAACACGCAATAACACAATGACACCTCAAGCTAGAAGGTATAGTTATCCAACATCGTTCGTACAAGATGGGACCAACTACACCGCTAATGGTCCACGCTTAAGTCAAAGTAGTTGGCCTTTAGATGCGCAAGAAGACTTTTTAACTCGTATTGGTGGCCCGGGCCACACCGGTGATCAAGGTACTCATGGTTCAGGTGGTATAGGAAACCCACCACGCGTATTACACAGACATCAAGTTACAGCTGTCTCAGGTGCTGGTAATATTGAAGTTTTTGGTGGGACGGATGCATTTAACCAAACATTTGGACCCGCTGGACTGGGCGGAGCCGATTTTGTCAACCGCAGGGAAGTTGGCTTTATAACCGGAGGTTATCACAACGGAGAGGGTGAATTACAAA
>MDSZ01019888.1_pt1 | contig 63907 bp, 34 predicted proteins | sample 811201 | NCBI WGS metagenome assembly MDSZ01 (sample SAMN05326647, study PRJNA326480) | marine metagenome | isolation source: seawater | place: Indian Ocean: North | collected 2010
AGAGAGAGAGAGAGAGAGAGAGAGAGAGAGAGAGAGAGAGAGAGAGAGGGGGGGGAGAGAGATTTTAAGTGAGCGAGTAAGAGAGAGTATCGTGAGCGAGTGTATAATTTTATGTAAATGCGGCCAAAGAAAGAAATTTTATAGAACGAGAAAAGTGAATATGGCCCATATATTGTTAAACCAACAATCTTATTTTGTAATATTTAGTTTGCATGCGTGCTGTGTTTAATTTTGAAGATTTTATGCAAACATCACCATCCATTCTGCTTGTGATGCTCCACGGCTCGTCGGAAACTCGATTCCGCCGAGGCTCTCGAGTACTCTCTCAGTGGACTTCCCAAATGATCTCGGTCGTTGAGGTCCACGCGTAACGGTCCTGCTCTTCCTCCAGGACCAAATTGTGTTTTCACGTACACTTTTGGGGCGGTGAGCATGTTCAATCGAACCATTCGCATGATTTCAGAGATCTTCCAGTCTGGTTGATACTTTTCAACGGAGAACTCGGAACACACCGCACCTCCGATAGTCACGTTCCCAGTGTATTGCAGCATCCTCGGCGATACGACGCGAATGAATACCGGTTCGATCGGGTATTTCGAGCTGAAGTTCAATTCCATGTGTATTTTGCCGTCCCCTCCAAAGCGTCTCTTGAGTTCTTCGAGGTCTTTTCGCAAGAGCTTCGCGTCTTCGGTATCTTCGTCGAAGTCTTTCATTTTCAATCTCCAACAGTGCATGTTTTCGGGTGGGAATAAGCAAACACCTTCCACGGGAACAGTCTTATCTATTTGTATGTTCTTGAATTCCTGTTGGAGGCGCGAACTCATGCTTTCTAGATGCAACGCGCGTACTACAACCTTTTTAAGAATTTATGGAAGGGACTTGTTCCGATATTTTTTACAGCCGATGTTAGAAATCAAAATAACAACTTTTCGTACGAACTATTGACAATCATGGAAATTTCTTCCACTCTCGCTAAGATGGCATCTCGGTCGTTTTCGTCCAAATATTTACCGTATCTCGCCGTGAACTTATCCGGGTGCCATCTTAAATTGGCGCGTCTGAACGCTTTTTTGTAAATCTTTTCAGCAACAAGTACTTTTCTTTCCTCGCACTCAAAATCCTCCCCTTCCTCTTTTTGGCGCATCTCAAATGCAGCCATGTGCTGCAAGATATCTTCGGACGGTGGCCACGGAACATTGCGCATTGAAATCATTTTTCCTTCCTCTTCTCTAAAAGTAGTACTATCAAACTCTGTCCATTTTTGTTCGTGATCATCCCAGTCGATATCCTCTCTCGCAAAACATTCAGCGTCATCTAAAGATTTACACAACGTTTCAGCTGCCATCTCCGCGTTTCGTATTCTCTCCTCGTCTTCTTCTTCGTTCAAAGCGCTCTCTATCGTCAATTTCTTCTTTATTTCGATCATCTCTTGGTCCAAATACGCTCTCGTTTCCTTCTCTTGTTGGATGCGTAACAGCATATCTCGCTCTCGTTCAACCTGGGCGAATAACTCTCGTTTTCGTTGAATGTCGTTGAACCGCATGCGTCTGGAATTTTCTAAAAGAATTTCATCTGCCCCTTTGTTTTTGTCATCGTCATCGTCATCATCATCATCATCAGAAGAAGAAGAAGAAGAAGAAGAAGAAGAAGAAGAAGAGGAAGAAGTTCCTTTTTCACCGTTTTCTGTCGTTTCATCATCGCTTCGGTTATAAAGTCTTGACCGCTCTCTTCTCTCTCTTCCTCTTCTTTTGAGTGGATTGATGAACTCAAATTCAACGCACTTAATATGTTTTGTCGTCGTCTCCTTTCCATTCGTCGTCGTCTTCTTCTTCTCTGTTCCGACGAGTGTCGCTCTCGACCCGTCGCTTTTATCCTCCATCGATCGACGCGCGTGCAGATGCACAACCGTAGTTGTCGTCGTCGTCGTCGTCGTCGTCGTCGTCGTCGTCGTCGTCGTCTTTTTTTTTTTTGCGTTTTTTCTAAACCCTAAACTCCAAAACCAATCGAATCAATTGTCCCGCAGTAAGGCTACGCCTGTATGCGTCCAGAACTGCGGTGCGTGAGCCGTTCGAAGGTCAGGAATAGATACCAATTAAATGTCATTCAAAGTCGACTTCAAACCGAGTTCGTTGGCGCGATCGATGTCGAAAGACACGACGTGTAAATACGCCAATCCCCCTGGGTTTAATAATAGCGCTGCCACAGAAACGACGACCGATGGTAGTGGAGGTAACGATGATACGAGCACTAAACAGCAAAAAGTAAAACCTCCCGTGCAGAAAAGAGACGAAGAGAAGATGCGGCAGTTTAGAATACGAAACGCGTACAAATTCGCGCAGAGTTCTTTTTCCGGCGTAATGATGACCGGAGTGATGATGTGGTTCACCGGAAACGGGATTCAAATTTTCAGCATAATGGTCACTTTCAACGGTTTATTCCAACCGATTAAAGCTATACTAACGAGTGGGAAAACCTTTGAACGTTTCGGCGATAAGAACACTGACGTCACGACGCCGCGATTGATGTATTGCGGAATACAGTTGATAGGTTTAGCATTAGCGTTGAGAAAGTTGAATGCGATGGGTTTGTTGCCGACGCACGCGAGCGATTGGTTGAGTGGATTGAAACCTCCCGTGTTTTATGAGAGAGCCTATGGTGGCACTGAAATGTAATGTAGATAAGATTATGGGATTTTAGTATGATTATGGTACGATGGTTTGAAAGTGGTATGATTATCGTCCCGCTCGTCGAGTTCTCGTTTTTCGTTTTAATTCGTTCTCTTTCTCAATTTTCAAAAAGTTTCTCATAATCTGCGCCCACACGCTTTAATTGTCTCTCTCTCTATCTCTTCTCTCTATCTCTATCTCTATCTCTATCTCTTCTGTGCGTGTGACAAATGAGTAACTTAGCCACCACTCGTTTAGCGCAGGAGCGAAAAAACTGGCGAAGAGACCACCCGTATGGTTTTGTCGCGAAGCCAGAAACGAAAAACGGTACCGTGGACCTCATGGTGTGGAAGTGCGTTGTTCCTGGTAAGACAAACACGCCATGGGAAGGCGGAGAGTTTCCAATTACGATGACGTTCCCGAAAGAATATCCGGTGAAACCACCAAGAGTGATGTTACCGAGAGGGTTTTTCCACCCGAACGTGTATCCGACAGGATTGATTTGTTTATCAATTTTGAACGAGGAGAAAGGGTGGAAGGCGTCGATTTCAGTGAAACAAATATTGGTTGGGGTGCAAGATTTATTGGATAACCCGAACAACGACGACGCGGCGAACCAAGAGGCATATTCGTCGTTGAAACGTAGCAAAGAACAGTACAAGAAAAGGGTGATAGAAGAAGTTGGGAAGTATAAGAAGAACTACACGGTGGGCGACGACGATGTAATCGTCATGTGAAAAACAAACAATTGTAACTTTCTAAATATAGACTAATGATAATGTACAAAAACTAATGCGTGATGAGTCGTCTTTGAGGTCGTTCCGGTTCTGCATCGCCCCTTTCAGTCCTCGTAAACTCAAACAAGACTGTGGGACTTCTATAGATTCTTATCAGGAGCCAATACAGACGCTCTTCCAACAAGTGCTCTCCCGCATTACGCATGACGTATATATCCTCACACAAGGCAGTTAAGCGCCTAGTGCACGGTAAATCTTGGTGTGGAATCTTCGTCACTAAATTTGAAGTCATCCCTCGAATGAACGTGCCAATGGCTAAAATGTACGCAACGTACATTCCGGTGAGACCACCGACGATTTTCGAAAACTGCGCAAACGCGCCCGTAGCAACTTCGCTCGAGATCAAGATAATTTCTGGTCCCGAACCAGTATCTTTACACTGCTCCCAAAACGTGTTTTCGCCAGAGTTTGATTTGATGTTGACGCCGCATTTTGCGCTCCACCAAGGTTGAGAAGTGTTCAATCCGTTCAATTTAAACGAGCAATCAACAAACTGATTCGTTGAAATTTCTCGCAGTGGATCTCCTTTGCCAAGGATTCTCCAAACGCGAGGATACAAACCTTCGATGAGTACAGCATTATCGTTATCATTTTCACCACTGATCATTTTTCTCAACTTCTCCGCTTCCCTTTCTTGTATAACAACCGATCTTCCGCCAGCTATGACGACTTGATTATCCAAAGGTAAAGCGCGGCGGAAATTCCAATAGGTTAGAATTTTAGTCCCAGCAACGATAGAATTCGAGAAGTCTTTCATTGCCGGAGGTGGTAGAGCCCAAATTTTATCCGAATCGGGCGATAAGCACGCATCTTGAATTTGATTCGGGTGGCGCACAGGTGGTGGAGTCAAAGAATCAGTATTCAACCTCATCCACTCTTCGGACTGAATAGTTCTTCGATTTCCGCCGGTAAACACTTCGAATGCGGACGTACCATTCGGCGATATGAACGTGATGTTCATCCGAGTCTCTAAAACTGGATTTGGTCCCACTTGCGGATTTGAAGTTGAAAACACAAAGAACGGCACAACCAAAACCACGAACAGAAGTACGAAAAGACCGCCGCCTTCTAAATACACTTTTTTCCACGTAGGTTGAGGCTTCCCAAAAGGATAGCGCTTATAGTATGTCTTATTCCGAATATCAATCTCGAACAAGCTTCGGTTGATGTCCTCGAGCTTCAACCAATCGAATATATCTAAACTCGAGGCTGTGCACGCAAAGTCTAACAAAACTTTAAGCTCATACAAAAACGGTATCGAGTAATAAATTCCAAACAGAATCGAGGCAAACTCTTCATTGCGCCTTTTCAGCCATCGTAAACTTTCGTTTAAAACAACCGGGAATCCACATCGTAGCTGCCGCGCGCTCGTTGCGAACGAAAGACATTTGATGAGGAAGAAAACTCTCAATGCCTTATGGTTCGATGTCGTGGATTTGTGATATAAAATGAGTAGCCCGGTGGTAAAAAATGCAAAAGTGGTATAGTGAAAAAACACTTTCGCTGCTTTCGCTCTTTTCAGATATATCACCGCATCAACAAGTAATAAGACCAGAATGAAGAACATCGTGAAGACGTAATCTTGAGGGAATAATCCTTGACTGACAGTTTCAATCAATGCTTGCGGATCAGCCTCGATACTAGATTGATAAAAGAGTAATGCAAATAAAGCTGCGATGATGTCCACCGCGGCAGTTATTCCGTAAAAATTCTCTGGTTCGCGATGAAATGCCCGGACGGAAGTGATCCCGGGTAAACCAGGCATTACATTTTCTCCGTTTTCCTGTAAATCAGACGACGCTTCCCTGAGTTGCAACTTCTTCACCCCGTTGGCTGCATCAGCAGCGGGAGTCAAAATAGTCAGTGGAGCGACAACCTGGAATACAGCCGTACGGTGCCCTTTTTGATATAAAGTGCCTTTCACATCGGTTTCGACGAGATCGAGCGAATAGTAGTCTGCATTGTTTGAATTCTCGAAATCTTGCAACTGTAAGAGAGCAAAATTCAAATCATTCCCGATTTTTGTCCAATCGTCCTCGGTATGATCCTCTGTATCTAAAATTGAAATCGATATGAAGGAAGGTCCAAATTCGGTTTCATCCGTCAGTAAACGCTGGAAGAACGTATCAAGATTTTTCGAAATGTTCTGGAAGGAGTCTGTGGAGTATAAGTGGTCATTCCCGCTCCGTCCCAAGTTTTCAAAGTCCTGTAACGTTCCTCGTCTTCCTATTCTATATCGACTTCGAGGTGACATTTCTTCCATCACCGCTTCATCCAATACATTTTCAGTATTTTCGACAATGTCATCTTCAATGGGCATATATGTGCTATTCAACCATGAGTCATAGCGTGGTTTCAGCTCGTACACTCCACCTTGGCCAAAAGAATGAAGTAATGTTACGAAATACGCCAAAAACAATGGTAAAGTAGATACCACGAATGGCTTTGAGAAATCTGGCACGCCTATGATGTTGGTCTGGCCGCAAAGCTTCCATGAAAAGCACGCTTTCGAGCACGGAATGCTTAGAATATAACTCAATATAATGACGGTTTCGGAATACCGGAGCATAAATCTCCAAAACTTCGGACCTGGCTTCGGCGAAGCTATCAAAGCTGCGCAAACCAAAGAAGTTGGATAGACTACGGTAATTAAAGAAAAATTCATCGCGAATGCGAGAAAATAGAAGAAGTACACCAGAGAACTTTCCGGAGCGCTTATCCAAGGCCAAATATCAATTATTCCCGCAAGTATGAAACCAAACACCGATCTTCTGTCGCCTCTGATAAATTCATCAACCAAGTCTTCGAGTTTGTCCTCATCTTGGTTATTCGTGTCTTCCTTCAAATCACTTACAACATCTTCGCCTCCGGCATACGTCTCAGAATCTTGAATGGTTTCTGAACCTACAAATGATCTATCGATACCTTCCCATGGTGTTTCACGAGGCGGCGTGTGAGCTTGTTCTTCTACCCAGTCATCGATCTTAGGTCTAGAACCGGCAATTTTACGATGACGAAGCTTTGATTCAGAGATACTCGGTGTTTTTACAGATCTGTCATCTTCGCTGTCACCATCATGTTCATCTTTCTGTTGTTTGACAGTTCCTTTTTCTTCCTTTTGTTGCATATTTTCCAGACGTACGACTTCGAGCGAAAGATTCTGAATGTCATTACGAATCTCTTCGACGCGCTTATGTCTATCTTCTCGCTCCCGCATAGCCTTGAGACACTGGACATAATACTTTCTTACTCGTTTCCACGTTTCAGCTTTATCACCGGTTTTCGTTCTCGAACGTGCCTGACGATCCATCTCTAACACGGCTGCATACTCGTGAGAATTGATGAGATATCGTAAGCAGGACATGTTAGCGAAAATAAAAAGATCTGGTCCAAGTTGTCCTGCACTGAAGCCAAGAACGGAATCTACGCGATAAAATCCAATCAAGTGCAAGAAAGAGCACAGCGCATTTTCACGATTAGCAAACCAAACACCCACGAGACTCTCAAATGGAGCTTGGTATGCCAATACAGATCCCATAACGAGTAAATTGTATCTTTTCATCCAAACGAGCAGCTCATCTACTCTGTCCCACGTTCGATTTTTAAGTATACTGATGGAGAGAATCAGATACCCGGCGTGGATTGCATCATTCATACACGTGCCAGCAACGATGACGAGGATGAAAGCAGCCTCTCTAGAGTAACGTATGATGTAATATCTCGTCCAATCTAGTACTGTCCAATTCGATGTTGCTTCCCATGTTAGAGCTGAAAATATTTTTAGCGTGGGATCACCTGGACGTCTCGGAAGTAATGCCAACTGCGTGGGTGTTCTTCTTGGAAGCATCAAAGTTGCTGCTTCTGTTATCTGTTCTTCTGTTAAATCTGGATTTTCCGCAATAACAGCAGTTCTTGCACGTTCTTCCATAGAAGCTAGTACAGAGTCCATTCTGAGTTGACACGCAGCAACAAAGAAGGCGAGAAAATGTCCAAGCAACATAAATTTAGAGCGTTTCACGAGACCAAACCAAATGAATAACTCATCCATTTCATACTCGCGCTCAGATTTTCCGAGAGCACCATCATTACTAGTACTAGTACTGTTATTTATAAATGGAGGCGTCGGTGGCATTTCCGAGAAATCGTCGCTTCCGGTTTCGTTGGGATATTCTCCCATAGATGCTATGTACTGCCAGAATAGCGCCACACCACACACGAAGGATACTAATTTCCATACTTTCAACCGGTTGCTTGGAGCGGTAAATACTTGCTCTTTCTCCATCATTTGGAGCATTAAGCCCAGATAAACGAGCGAGAGAACGTTACCAGATGCAATACCGACGGTACCAAAAATTACGTACGCCAAACCAGGCATCAATAACGCTAACGCCCCTTCCACAAACTCGGGTAAAATGAACAACAGAGAATTCAACTGATCGATCGATGTTCTCGCCTTCTGAAACAACAACCGCTTAGCTCTTGCTCTCAAAGACTCTGATCTATCGCCCGATAAGTAAGTTTCTGAATATGCCGTAGTAGATGTTCCATCTTCTGAATTCACATCTTCGGATACGAGCTCGTGGTCATCAGGAATAGAGTTCATCCTTCGGAAAGGGGCCTTCTTAGTTATCGTAGATCGCTTCAAAGCCGCACTTCTAGCCTCTGGATTCCGCGGTGGCCAAAACAAATGACACGGTTCTGGTGCACAACCTGATTTCAAAGCCGGTGGTAGCTTTACGAGCCAATTTCTAGAAATGCGGCAAAATTCCACGGCGACTAAAACAAAAACAGGCCAAAGTAGCATTCTTTCGTTTCGTGGCCATATTGCTTCTTCCTTCATTACACCTTCTCCTTGTACGGGATAATATCGCGCTCCAATCCAAGTCATTGTATCTTTGTTATCGCTGAGCGCTCTGTGTATCCAATCAATGTTGTAAGTGTATTCCAAAAGGGCCGAAAGGATAGCAACAGCACCCAAAATTTCACTCGTTCTCGTCAATTTCGGTGAGAATAAAGTACAAATCAACGCAAAAAGCATCAAAGCCCCGATGATATCGACTCCGCGCTGGAATGAAAATCCTAAAGCAACTAGCGTCAAGAACTTATCGCAATGTAAAATACATATCCGTTTTATCATCGGGACACGGCCTTCTTGTGTACCGGTGATGACCAACCGAATCGGTTGATCACTTTCCCCTCCTGCCGAGAGTAAACCCGTCGGCTCTGTGTGCAACAGCCCAATTCTGTGGAAATGCGTTGCGATTAGTAATAAGCTAGGCCCTAGCAAGGAGATCATTAACTTGTTTCTGGGTAAATTTGGTTCTAATCCAACGTTGTTTGCCAAGAAGTCTTGTGCCTCAGAATTCATCCCAACCCATCGAGCTAAGGGAAATGCTCCAAATGCATATCTCACCGCTAGATTAACTAAAGCGAAAGCAAACAACGTGTCCCATCGCACAGATCTTCTATTTCTATCTTCTATCGTGTCAAAAGGCACTACAAGCGCCCCTCCGAGAAATAATAGTAAAGCTAAATTCAGAAGCGAGCATTCATTTGTAAGCACAGTGAATAATCCAATAATCAATACCGAGTAGGCTCCAGTGAAATTCAAGACTCTCTTCGAAGATATCCAGAACTCCGAAAGGATTGCACCGATTAATAATTTGATTCTTGGTAGCGCTTGCACCCTCTTACGATGGCCTTCCATGTTGTTTTCATCAATATTAGCGCGAGCACTTCCAATATTCGATGAGACGGGGGTTTCTCCATCCTCAACACTCGGAAATAAATGCGATAAAGCGCGAATAATTCCCGGCATGTGAATCACAGCTACATCTACAAACAAGACTAACGCCATTGGCCACATCGATCGAACCACATCTTCATTCCAAAGTCCGCAGATTTTGAGGAAATCTTCAAATTTTGAAAACCTGCGTCTTCCTAGAAGTACTGGTAAGGTATCTAGAGACCACAAATACATGCACGCGATTACCATTGCTATAATTCTCGAAGTGAATATCAGCACGCTTGTTTTACCAGGCCTGGCTAGTGTAAGTAAGAATAAGCAAAATAAACCAGCGTGGATGATATCGTCCCTAGATAACGCGACGAGCCAAAGAAGGAGTGGGATGAGGAGCTTTGAAGCGAAACTCGCTGCAACACCAGCCCAACCGCTCTCCGAAGGTGTAAATCCGTCTTCATCAAAGTCATAATCAACATTATCGTACTCTGCATTCACAAAAACAAAAGAAGCCGGGAGTGATTCCTCCCGCATGCTCGCCGCTGCTTGCAATGTAGTTTCGTTAGGGGTTCCTCTCGCCAATCGGCTAAAATAGGCTAAATTTGTCATCCCAATAAAGACTGAAGCCATTCTTAAAGACCCAACCCAATCGTTCTCTTGTCTCGATAGCCCCAGAACGAGAAAGAAACTATTATTATCTGTTCCTGGAATCGCTTGCACGATGAATTCGATGAATGACCACAAAGCAACATAAATCAGAGCCGAAGGCGCGAGCAACTTTGAAAACTCCTTGTGGGTGGGTGGATATAATACCGACATCAGAGAGAAGAGCAGTATCGGAAACGCTAATGCAGACGGAGCAGTTATAGCGGAGAGTATGATGGCACAAGCAGAGATGACCCCAGAAAACTTTGCCAAAAGTCGAGCCGGGATGCCGGGATCTACAAGAGCAGCCTCACTAGTTTCTCGATCAGAACCTCGCACGTGCGAAATTAACGGCTCGTCAATATCATCCAAACCTTCCGTAATAGACCCATCTTGATTATACTGCACCTCATCCACGATATCTTCGTTTGCAGATGCTTCGCACACGGAAGAAAAGAAACCCGCGATTGCGAATAACTGCAATAAACGCATACCTCGAACGACTGGCCCATCACTACCATCCATGATATACAAACCAATCCAAGAGGCAAACACTTTGTTTGCGCTATCGTGCAACTGAGGAAACTGGTAGCACATGATTAACATGAAGTGCACGCAAGCGTATGCCATCGCTACAACCAAAATGAACGCCGGTGGCCGAACGAGTTTTCGTTTGTCCAAAAGTCCCCAGCTCGTGAGGAATATAGCAGCAAAGAGAAAGTAAGGTATTCCAGTTAAAGAAGGCACCGCCGATGCAGCAACACCAGCGATAAACGCGCACCGAATCAACGCTCTATCCCGCAAAATGGACGGGTCGACCAACACCACTCCATCTTCCTCCATATTGCCCCCGTAGAGGAAGTCTATTTCTCGCTCTCGACTCAAGTGTAATTTCCCAGCAGCTGATATAGCCACGAGAAAGAGAGGCACAAATTCCATCACATATTCCAATATCGAACGTAGTTTTACGAAACCAAGCACCCGTATAAACTCTTCGTGCCATTTTGAATTTGATTTAAACGCTATGAACGACGTTTGTACCACAAGTTCGCCAAGCATTCCAAAAATGGCCAGTCCCAAAGCTGTCCACCATATTATCTGTCGCCTTGTGCGAACGATTTCTTGCGTTAGCACTCTATTCTGAGATCCTGTGATCCTTTCCGCCGCGAACACGAACAGAAACAATATTGACTGTCGTTGATATTTGAGAAAAGGAAAGAGAGAAAATTTAGATTAGTTGAATAAAATTGGGCCTCTTTTCACAACGCACTCCATGTGTATCCACGCGTACACACAGATGCGCAAACAAAGTAAAAACTATGTATAAATCATCAACGTACGAGTATCGATGGTCTCTGCAGTATCGCGTGCGAAGTCCCGGCGAAGAGCAACGCTGTTGATGCTGCCACATTAAACGCGGTCTCAACGTGAGAATTGGCACCCATCTTGGGGAGAGATGGAGAGTTACACCGACGACAACTGCGCGTACAATTCCCTCCCTATGTGTACGTCTCTCTATCTAGTCTTCTTCTTCTTCTTCTTCTTCTTCTTCCCCGCACTTTATTTTTGAACAGCCATGTTGGTGGTTCATCGCGTTCTCTTACGAGATATTTTAGTAGTGTAAAAATGTGATTTTGAATCCGAATTCCTTTTCTTCATTTATATGAGAGGCATTTTTCACTTCCCCACGCTACGGTGAGAAATGAACGAGCAACGACTCAGTAAAATCATTTTCTTATGTATAGATATATAGATACGTGAAAATGATGACTGCAGTTCTCGCATCGAAATATTCCATCTCGGGGCCTTTTTTGTCGATGACATCGAATGTGGAGAAGGAGAAGAAGAAGCATTCCATCTCGTCCAAGAAGACAATACCCCTACCAACATCTGCATTGTCGCAGAATGCACTCGTATCTGTTTCCGCTACTGGTGGTACTGTAATGAACAATCAAACCATGACTCTCGCTAGCAATAGCGTAACGGTTATCATAGCTTTGGTTTCATGCGCGTTCGCTGGTGACATCATAGAAAAGAAAACAAAGATAGGACGATATCTAGGTAATGCTCTATCTGCTCTGGTGTTGGCGTGTTTCCTGGCTTCGTTTACGCACGTGTTTTCGTTTTCGACAAACGCGACAATGGTTGTGTTTGATTTGATATGGGATATGTTGATGCCTTTAGGAGTGGCTCTTGCGTTATTAAATGTGAAAGTGAGCGACTTCGCGACAAAATCGAATGAAGTGCTATTTGGTTTCTTGTTCGCTTCGATTGGTTCAATTTTAGGCACCGCTTTCTCATTTGCTCTGTTCTCAAAATCTCTCGGCGCGCTTGGGTACAAGATTGCGGCATGTCTGTGTGCTAGTTATATTGGAGGCTCTTTAAACTTTGCGGCGACGGCAAAAGCGCTTGGTTTAACGAATTCTGCCTCGTCTTCGAGTCTGTTAGCGGCGTCGATGGCTGCCGACAACTTGTTGATGGCTGTTTTCTTAGGTATGTTGATGGTTTTACCGTGCAAATCTCCTCCGACGATCGATGATGCGGAAGATCAGAAAACTGGGAAAGTAAAAGTAATAACCAACGCAACTCCGGCAACTATTAGCAATGCTCTTATAGCTGCAAGTGCAACTCTATATGTTTCCTCGGTCCTCGCCCAGCGAGCAAGTCTTCAAAACTTCTCCCTCGCGATAACGTGCATAATTGCCCCTTTGGTAGGCGTTATTCTGAACTTAAAGTTGGATTTTTCTGGCTCCCAGTTTATATCAAATAACATCATGCTATTGTTTTTCGCTTGCATAGGTGCAGGTTGCAACATATTTACAGCTGCCGCCGTCGGGGTACCGCTCTTTGGTTTTATCGCGGTCCTGTTACTTGCTCAACTTATCATTGCGTTTCTTTTTGGTAAAGCTTTTCGTTTACCTCTTTGGGCAACGTTGATCGGATTGAATGCTAGCGCCGGCGGACCAGCAACTGCTTTTGCCATGGCAGCATCAAAAGGTTGGAAGCGGGGTTTGCAACCTGCCGTACTTGCTGGTACGATTGGATATGCGATTGGCACCTTGGTTGGATGTTTAATGAGTGAGCTTCTGCGTACTCATTTAGCACCAATCTAAGACAGTCGATGATGTTGTAGTAATGTACCACTGGTACCAGTACCAACCATACCAGGTATAGTACTGTGGTACGTATGTAGTTATGGTAATAGAATCAAAACGCTAAATAGATTTATATAGTTATAGTTAAGAGTAAAATTATGTTATGGTGGTACAAGAGAAACGTTTTTCTTCTTTTATAGTTCTTATTTCACAGTGGCTGCGTTGGATCCCAAGACTGCCTTCGGCACAGCATCACCAGCTTGCTGCTTTGAACCGACTGTAAATGCTCCAGGGTTGATAGCAACTGTTTTTGTGTGATTCTCAGTCTTGTAAATACCAACCAAACGATCTGCGAGCTCGAACATGTTGTTACGTAACGAAATAATGATGAACTGCGCATCTTTTGTTCTCTCCTTGATGTAGTGCCCGACGATCGAGACATTCTTGAAGTCTAACGCCGCATCAATCTCGTCCATAACGTACAAAGGTGTTGGTTTATAGTGATGCAATGCGAACACTAACGCGAGAGAAGAGAGCGTCTTCTCTCCACCAGACAAGTTTGCGATATTCTTCCAACTCTTCTTTGGCGGCCGAACAGAAAAGACGATACCTTCAGAGAATGGATCGAGCGAATCGACCAACTCGAGCTCTGCATCACCACCTAATGTAATCATCTGGTACATTTCTTTCAGTTTAATGGATATTATTGAAAATCCAGCCATGAACTCTTCTAATCTCTTCTTACGCAGCTCATCAAACGTTTGTCGAAAGTTGTCTCGTTCCTCCGTAACGGTTTTTAAATCTCCAACCCTCTCTTCGTATTCAGCCAATTTCGCAGCAAACTGCTCGATAGAAGTCATATCTGGTTTCATTTCTTTCAATTCAGCTTCAATGGTGTTGATTTTTTCCTCGTTAGTCTCTGCATTGATATCAATGAGTTGTTCATCCGAGACGTTCAAGAGAATTTCACTTTCATCCACACCTGGCGAGAGGGAATTTCTCTCGTTCTGCAACTTTTCCATCTCCTTCAAACACCCTTTTTCCACCTTGCCGTGTTCTCTCAACTTGTTATCGATATCATCAATCTTACCTTGAAGGTCAACTTCGATAGATCTTAACTCGTTCACAATCTTCACGATTTCTTCAAGCTCGGCTTGCAAGGCCGCACACTCGCTGGCTTTGGATTCTGCGAGAGCCTTCAACGTACTCTGGGACTCTAAAACCTTCATTGCTCCTTCTTCCAAACCTTTGAAATCTTCCTTGATAGTATCCATCTCGCTTTTGATCTTTTGTTTCTCCGTTTCTGCTTCGGAGACAGATTTAGTCAATCGTTCCAACGTTTTCACGTGCGACTTTGCGGCGGCTCGCTTTTCTGTAACTTTCTTAGAGGCCATCTCGATACCGAAGCGAACTTCCCTAACGATAGACTTTTGCCTGCGCAACTCTTCGCCGCCAACGTTTTCCAAGGCATCTTGCCACTTCTTAAGTTCGACTTTGAGTTTCGAAGCGCCGTCGAGGACAGTTTTCAACGCTGCATCGGCTTGCCCAACCTTTTCGTCAAGGTCTCGTAACTCAGATGTGTCATTCTTGGACGCCTCGTGTGCAGCTTTGAGTTCATCTAATCGACCATCTAAGTCTGCGATCTTACCTTCAGCAGCTTCCAACTCGGCTTTCAGTTTCGGTAATGATCTTTCGTATTGCGCACATTTCGCCTCTGCGTCTCTCGCTTCTCTCAATGCCTCAAACGCGGCTTTTTTCGCTCTTTCCAAATCCGCCGTAGCTTTTTGTAACTCTTTCTCAGAGTCCGCAACTTCTCTCGCCGCTGCTTTCTCGTCGATGACGACTGGTTTCTCTTTGCCGACGCGCATGCGTCCAGAAATTGGTTTTGAACCACCACCAGACATCGTACCCGACGTCTCAATGACTTGTCCTTTCAGTGTCACCACGCGGTGGCGTTTGGCTCCATATGCGATTCTACCCGCTTGATCCAAGTCTTCAGCCACCGCAGTTTCACGCACTGCAAAGTAAAACGCCGGTAGAAATCGTTCTTCTGCCGGTTTGATTAAATCAATCAGTCTTGGCGCGTTTTCTGGAATGTTATTTTGATTTTCCTTCAACTTTTGCGCCAAGTGTGCCTGTTTCTCCAAAATCAAAAAAGTCGCGACGCCCAAGTTGTTCCTTCGCAAATATTGCACGCAGTTCTGAGCATCCGCGGTTGTTTCAACGACAACGTAATCTAAAGCACCAACTGCGGTCGATACCGCGACGTCATATTTTTTATCAATCGCCCCCAAATCTCCAAGACGACCGATGACGCCCTTGACACCGCCAGCGTTTTGAGCATCCAACAATGCCTTCACGATGGCACCTTTTTGACTTTCTTGCGAAGCGGTCGTCTTTCGTTGTTCGAGTTTACCTCTGGCATCTCTTGTAATTTCAAGCAACCCGGCTTCTTTTGCCTTCGCCGCAGTTTCAGCCTTTCTCGCTTTTTCCACCTTCTCGAGCTCAATCGCGAGTTGCACTTCGTCATCCGAAATCTGTTTCGTCAATGCTTTCACTTTCGCTTCCGCGGACGCTTTACCATCAATAGCAGACTTTAAGTTCTTTTCGACTTCGGCGTGTTTGTCGAGCAACAACTTTCGCTCTGCAGTGGCAACGTCGAGTTCACCTCTTGCATCGGCGATTTTACCTTCCCATGGCTGCAATTCTTTTTCAACACCATCGATTTTCGCACCAATTTCTTCCATTTCGCCTTTCAAACCGTCAAGCATCTCGTCGAGTTTACTCTCTTCGCCTTGAACTTTTGCCTCGAGGTCGGCTTTTCTCGCTTCCAACGCCGGAACATCTTTTTCGATATTTTCGCACTCGATGACGATTTTTTCCTTTTGCGCGGTTTCTTTCGTCAACTTTTCGTCGAGCTTCTTCACTTGCTGCTTCATGTGCTTCAAATCTTCGCGAAACTTTACGTCTTTCTTTTCAAACTCAGCAAACTCTTTCGTTGTTTTCTCGAGATTTTGCTGAACTTCATTCATCTCCGTCGCCTGAGCTTTAAATTTCGCTTCGGTAACTTGCAGCGACTCTTTGTGTTCGCTTTGCTTGGATTTCTCTTCCTCCAGATTGGTTTGTAAACCGATGCGGTTCTCGGACATTTCTGCCATCACTTTTCTAATCTCCGTGACTTCCAACTGTAAAGAAATTGATTTTGCTTGCAACAAATCTTTCTCCTTTTGCAGAAACAACTCGGCTTCGTTCTTCACAATTTCTAACGCGTCCTTCTCCTTTTCGACGAGTGTCAATCTCGAGACCATTCCCCCTCTCTTATCGTTCAACTCTTCGAGCTTCTTACCCGCCTCTTCGATAGGTTCGACGTACTGGTTCGTTCCAATGATATCTTCCATGTACTCTAACAATCCTTCATCTCCAGGATTCAGCCCTTTCGGCTTCATCATCGAAATTTGTTCGACTTCGCCTTGCAAAATCAAAAACCGGTTGTTGTTCAAGTCCACGCCTTTACCTTTCAACAAATTTGTCACCTCTGTGAAGTTCGAGGTTTTCTTGTTCACGAAATATTTCGAAGTGTTGTTAATGTACGCCTCTCTGGAAATGGTAAAGTCGGAGTCCGGGACCGATGTGAACCCTTCTGGATCTACATCCGAATCTATAATCTCGTGAAAGTGCACCTCGACGCGCGCGTATTCCAAATTTCTAAAGTTGGTAGATTTGTGAATCAACTCGGACACTTTGTTCAATCTCAATTGTTTCGCGCGTTTACCGAACACAAACATCATCGCATCGATGACGTTAGATTTTCCAGAACCATTTGGACCGACTTCGGACGAGAACGACTGTTTGAAAGAGAATGGCAGAAGAAAAGAGACGTTGCAAATTGTCAGTGTACGCAATGGGGGGAACAAAGACGAAAAGCAACTACGGTTACATTTTCCACGAACACGAAATGCCCCCGCGCTCACTCGGATACCGAGAGAAAGAGAACGAACGACGACGTCGAATAGAAACAGCAAAAGAGATGCATGACACTCACCTTGTGGAATGGACCGACGTGTTGTGCTCCGGCGTAGGATTTAAAGTTCTCCAAAACCATGGATTTGATAACCAGTCTCGGTTTCGCGGGTTGCTGTTTGGAAGACGTTCCCGGCGTCTTTGGCGTTGGTGTTGGCGTCGCCGCCTTTTCGTCGTCGTCGATGTCCAGTTCCGTCATCTTTGTCTCTTCTCCTTGCGTGCACAACAACAACAACAACAACGACAACAACAAAAGCGCGTTTTTTGAGCGATGGCGAGTGAGTGAGCGGTGAGCGATGAATGCGCGAGGATGGATGAATGAATGAATGAATGAATGAATGACACAGGCGGGGGCCAGTTTTTGTATCTCTCTTTTTTTCTCTTTCTATGTTTAGGGTAACAAATTTCAAATTTTTAAAAAACGTGGAAGAGAGAACTTTGGACTCTCTCTCGCGCGTCTTTTAACACGGAGGGAGAGATTTTGTCTCATTTCATCGCACGCACGCACGAGCGCGCGCGTAAGCAAAATGGCAGAAACAGAAAAGGCAGAGGATATCCCTCCCCCGTCTTCCTCGAATCAAGAGAATGAAGAAGATGCGGTCGTGGCTAAAACGTGTAAAAAAAGTGGTGCCGATAAAAAAAAGAAAGCTCCACCTCCACTTTCGAATCGTCCCAAACGCAAAGCGGCGCAAAACGTGCGCAACTCCGCGCGAGCAAAGTCGAAAGTGAAACCCAGTTCGTCCATGTACGTTGGGTACGTGGAGGAAGACGAAACTCCGGAGATGATCATGGCCAAGTTCGCGGAGTTGGAGAGGATTCAGCAGATGCACAAAGAGAAACAAGAGCAGTTGAAGTTGGAAAAGAAGATGAAAGAACAACAACAACAGGGAGAAAACGGAGAGGAGATTTTGAAAGACATCACGGACAAAGCGGACGCGAACACCGAAAAAATTCAAAAAGACGCATCAGACGAACAAGAAAAGGAAGAAAATTTGAATAATAATTTTAACAACAACAACAATGAAGAAGAAGGCCTGACAGAAGAACAGTTGAGAGAGGTGTTCAAAGCGACTTCGGCGTTTACCATGCGCAAAGCGATGAAAGCCGAAGATGCCGCCGTGTTTGGTTTTGACGAGCTTGAACGAGACTTTTACAATGAATACGACGACGAGGATATGGAACAGTACGATGACGAAGACCAGGAGTTTTGGGAGATGATGACTGGGAAACGACGATGGCCGAGAGCGTTGAAAGTAAGGAAAGGCCCGAGAGAACCGAGAGAACCGAAACCGCCGAGAGAACCGAAACCGCAAAAGTCGCACATGATTACGGCGTACAACAGCGATACTGGGTTTATGATTCGAAAGAAGAAATTCTTCGACCCGCGTGAGTTGAACATTTTCAAATTGCCAAAACACGATTTGCCCAGCGATCCGCTACCGATCACGTGGGGGAGAGCGGTGAAACCGTTCGTGCCGAAAGACGTGAGAGAGAAAAAACTCGCAGCGGTTCCAGATTGCACGCAGTTGAAGATGAAGATTAACAAAAACATGGACTTTTCGAAGCTTTCGAAGGACTATTTGGGCATCTTGATGAACCCGCCGTGGAAGATCGATCAAGCTCCGGATAAAGGGAATGTGACCTTGGAAGACATCGCGCAATTACCGTTAGAAACGTTAACTCCACTTGGTTTCATCTTTATTTGGGTCGAAAAGGAAAACTTATCGTTGGTCTGTGATGTCATGCAAGAGAAGAATTTTAACTATGTCGAAAACTTGACGTGGGTGCAAATGCAACCGAACAACGTCATTGTTGGGACGGAGTCTCGATACTTGGCGCGCTCCCACAGAACGTTGCTCATCTTCAGACGATCAGTAACGATGTTCCCAGAGGGCAAAGCGATCGAGTTGAGACACCAACGTAATTCGGATGTGACTTTAGATGTCGTAGAAACGACCAAATCCGGTAGAAGAAAAATCCCGGAGCACGTGTACAACTCCATCGAAACTTTGTTACCGACTGCGTATAACAAAAAGAATCCGGGCACTCCGGGGAAGTTTTTAGAGCTTTGGGCGGAAGAAGGCAACAAAAGAGCGGGCTGGACGAGCATAGTGGATATTCCTTGATAAATAATTTGTTGAAATATCTACCATATTATCATTAACATTTTTCTTAAAACCTGAAATTTGCTGTGCTGTTGAAATTCTCTATTTTTGTTTCTCTCCTCCAAAAAAAAAGGGGGAACTTTTATTTTTAAATAAAAGGAAGTAATAAATACTCAGAGTAGAACAACTTCCAGACGTCCTGGTAGTAAGTTTGCACGGCACTCTGCGAAAAGCCAGCCTTCTCCAACTTTTTCGTCTTGGCGATTAAATACGTCGCTAAGATGGCGTGCATGGTGATCATAATCTTCTGTTTGAACCATGTCGGGTTGAAGAGGGATAAACCAATCGCAAACACGTAGTTCATCAACAACAAACCACTTCCGATGTAACTCACATTCTTCACCCCCATCTTCGTCGTAAACGTCTCTATTCCAAACTGCTTATCGCCATCGATATCTGCTAAATCTTTCGTGACGGCAATGGCAGTCGCAAACACAGTCACGAAAATGGTGATGAACAGCACCGGCGGCGACCAGACAAACGGCAAGTGCAGCGCCGCTCTGGTCGCGTGAAAGACTCCAAAGTTTAACAAGAACCCTCTCACTGTAGCGATAATCATAAACGCTGGCAAAGCATATCGTTTTAATCGTAACGGTGGCACGGAATAAATCGTCCCTAGGAACAAACCAAAGGTATATAACGATGTAATCAATGGACCAAAGTTCATGGCAACAATAGTTGCGCCTCCAATAGCCGTCGCCAAACAAAACGCCCACGCCATCGGTAAAGACAACTCACCCGCCGCGATGGGTAAATAAGGTTTGTTCACTTTATCAATCTCAACGTCGTAGATTTGATTAATGCCTACGATGAACCCATTCCCACATAATAGCGCAAATAATCCAAGCAATGCTCGCGGGAACAACGAGAGTTGAATGAGTTCGGGATTTTCAATCAAAACTTTGGAGACCAAGGCGGTGGTGCCTAATAAGGTCCCACGAATCGTGTGCGGACGGACGAACTTCCATATCGCTCCCAATAACTCTTCCATCTTATCCAGGGGAGAAGCGTCCGCCACTCGCACGTTGTTGTTTGATGAACCAGAAAATGCGTCCGTTCTTATCTTTCGTCTGTATTCTCTTTTGCTCGCCGTGCTGCAAATCCCTGGTGCTGCAAATCCGTCATCGCATTCTTCCGTGATAGCGCGAATAGTTTGGCCGTACTTATTATTAATCGCCGTCGGCAAGAAGAACGAAGTGTCTAATCGTGACGACGATGACGACGACGATAACTTTTGGTGGTGAAGCGCGACGTTCTTTCTCGAAGAAGAAGAGGACGTGGAGGAAGAGTGAGACGAGGAGACGCGCGCAGACGACGACGGAACGGCGGCGTTCGGGATTGCGTTCATTTTTTTTCCAAGACTTCCGCGCCGTCGCTCGCGCGCGTGTTCGCTGCACTTGAGAAGAGGTTGTTTTTTGAGGGAAGGAGGAAAGAGAAAAAGGGCGTCGTCGTCGTCGTCGTCGCTTTTGGTTTTTTTGCTCTCGAGAACATTTTTATTGGCACCCCCAAATTATATAGGCGAGGAGGCACGTGGCAGGCACCCTCTTTTAAGAATACCGGATAAAATCGAGAGTAAAAGTTCTCTCCATCTCTCTCTCTCTCTCTCTCTCTCTCTCTCTGTGTGTGTGTGTCTATCCGCACATCCGAAAGAAAACGAGAACACGATGCAAATAACAGCAGCAGCGTCGTTAGTGAATTCTTCTTTTACTGCCACCGTCCGAGGGAAAAGTGCGACGACGGCGACCGCATCTCACTTCCAAAATGCGCAGCGACACGATAACAATCGATATCAACAAAGAAGGAAAAGAAACGCTTTCGTAATCACTCGCGCGAACGCACAAAACAATGACGATGGTAAAGAAGAAAATCTCTTTACGACAGCAGAAAAGTTGTTAGAAAAAGCAGGCGTTTCGATGGGCCCTATTGCCATGTCTTTACAACAAGACGGGGAGAACATCAGAGAAAAGAGTGAAAGTTTTGACTCGAGAAAAGCCATCGAAGAAGTCGTCAAGGCGAGGAGGAAATCTATCGCGAATTTAACAACGGAAGAATGGGAAAAGAAATACTTGAACAAAGACGGGACGGTGGATTTGTTCATGGAGGATGACTTTAACATCGCCTCTCGTAAAGCAGGTGCAGGCGACTTTGATACTTTAGTCAACGTGGAAAATGTCGCATGGCAAAACAAAGGCTCAAACGAAGTAGATGCGCCAGTCAGGAATGTGAAAATTACAGATCACGAAACGGGAGAAGTCCTGGAGTTGGACGTGCCTGAAGGCAGGTACATTTTGTTCGAGGCTGAGCAGCAAGGATGGGAGTTGGCGAACGCGTGTAGAATGGGATGTTGCACAAAGTGCGCGGTGAAAGTGACGAAAGGAAATTTAGAACAAATCCAAGCATTGGGCGTTTCGGAACAAATGAGAAAAGAAGGATACGCTCTACTTTGCGTCGCGCACGCGACGTCAGATATAGAATGTGTCACGCAAGATGAGGAAGAAGTGTATATGAAACAGTTCGGCGAAGTGTTTGGAAAATTGGCTACGGATAAAAACGCCAAGAGCGTCGTTCGCGACGACTTTGCGTTGGAGATAGCGGATATGGATGAATAGACTAAGTTCTTGTAATCATATGATAAATACACACATATACACGCGCGTGCTTTAAAAATACTATCTGTTAATGTTAATATACAATTTTTTGGCTTATAGCAATTAATAAAAACCACGCGGGGGAGGAGGAGGTGGAGGTGGGGGAGGTGGTGTCATAGACGAAGCTACATCCTTCGTCGCTTGCTGAAAGCCTGGAGGAGGAGGCGGTGGGGGCGGTGCTGGCGGTAATGCAACTTTTGCCACGTCGGAAGAAGTTGAAGTTCTTGATGATTCCGATCGCAAAGATGGAATATCAAAAATGTGACCAACTGGCGGTGGGGGTGGAGGCATCGCTTTTGTATCTGCTTGAACGAAGCCAATCGGTGCCGGTGGAGGAGGAGGTGGTGGAGGGAGTGCGACTACCTTCTCCTCCACCTTGCGCGTTGTTTCAACATGTGGAGGAAGAGGTGGTAACGGCACATCCGCGGATGGGTTTTTGCCTTGCCTCCTTCTGTGCCTTCCAAGTCTATCTGCAAGGCTCGCACGAGAATGAGGAACCAGGTGAGTTAGTCCATCTGAAGCTTGTTTCTTCTTTGGCGACCGCGGTTGTTTCCCCGGAGAACGATTCTTTCCGACAGCACCTACTCTTATAGGGGGTACGAGCTTCGTTTTGCTCCGCAGTTCACTCAACATTGCATCTCTTGCATCTAATACGCGGACGGGTGCTTCCTTTTTCTTAGCGCCTCCCGCTTTCAGCTTTTTTCTGTTTATAACTTCTTCCATTCGCATCTTTCTCTTCTCTTCAGCCTCGCTCGCTTTAACGTCTGCTCTCATTTTCTCAAACACTTGTAAAAAGTTCTTGACGATTCCAAACAACCGCGCAGAATTTTCTGCTTTGAATGGTTCACCAAAGAACTCGCTCGTCTTCTTCAACAAATCTTGCGCACCTCGCACCAGACCGTCGACTTCGTTCACTTTATCTTCGATTTCAGACACGAACGGTTCCATATTGTCGACATACTTTTGGAACAGATCACCATTATCATCTTCGAGGTGCTTAGATGCATAATCAAGCTCTTGAGCGATCAAAGTCATCCCACTTTTAACTTGCTTTAACATGTCGAACGTTCCGTCTAAATAAAGAGTCGCCGCTGCTGTTACCGACTCCAACTCATTGTTCAAATCTTCAATTTCCGGTACCGTTTTTCGCATTTCTCCATACACGAAGTGTAGAAGCGAGGTCTTCTTGTCAATCGCTTTTACATCTGCCAATTTTAAGAGCACTTCAAGTCTAAAGCCAGCTGCAGAACCACGGCGGGATCCAACATTCAAATGGTTACCAACCGCAAGAATACCTTCCAAAAGTTTCACCATCGTCTTGGAGTTCTTCAAATCATCACCGGCACGTTTCACGAGATTAATATCTTGTGTAATTGAGTTAATCATGGATGAGCCTTGCTCTTTAAAAATCATAGATTGAATTCGTTGTTCGAGGCGCTTGATACCCATCACTTGCAAAAAGTATTGCTCTGACGTTCCGAGTTCTTCCAACTCCCCGTCATACTTGGTAATTTTTTCAATTTCTTTGCGATCCGGAATTGCTTTTGAAAGAGTCTGTAAGTTTTCTACTGTCAATTTCTTTGGATTATTCATGTCGATGAAGCATTGCTTAATCGACGCGAATGGCATTCGTACACCGGCTAATTGAATGGAGATGTTTAAAGCTCGTTTAGCATCGAGCAACGAAACGGACTTTGGTTTTGCGCTGCTCGCTTTTTTCATCGGAACAGCATCTTGTAACGCAAACAAGTTCTCCAATTCTTCAATGTTCAGCTTAGAGATGGCATTGTCTGTATTTGCATTCTCCCAAATTGTTCCTTCAATGGCTTGCAACTTCTCCCAGTGAAGCATTTTAACTTTCTTGCGAGCAATTTTTGCAAACTTTGCTGCCGCAGCAATAGCGTTGATGGACATTCCTGGCGGCATTGGAGGTGCGGGAATTTTCGGTCCGGCCAGCGGCGGTGGTGGCGCTGCTTTCGTGTTCGCTTGAACGAAACCAGGCGGTGCTGGCGGCGGAGGAGGAGGAGGAGGCGCTCCCTTTTCTGCTTTCTTGAAGCCTGGTGGTGCCGGTGGAGGAGGAGGAGGTGGCGCTAGCGCGGATGATGGTTTCTTCTCGTCGGCTCCAGGTCGTGGAGGAGGAGGGGGAGGAGGTGCTGCACTACTTTTTTCTGGCTTCTTTATCGCTCCTATTGCAGGTGGTGGTGGCGGTGGCGGAGGTGGCGGTGGCGGAAGGGCTACTTTTGGTTTCGAAATACCTGGTAGTGGTGGTGGTGGTGGTGGTGGAGGAGGAGGAGGAGGCAATGATGTCGCTTTCGGTACAGGTGCAAGAGCCACCGGCGTGGAGTCTTTTAACGCTGAAGTTTTTGCCGGCAACTTGCTCGGCGGAAGAGGAGGGGGAGGAGGGGGAATAGGTGGAGATTTTCGTGGTGGAGGTGAAGGAATTGAAGGCGATGTCGCACTACTATCGCTTTGCTTTGGTTTACTTTTGCCAGAATTGGCATCTGCTGGCGATAAATTTTCTTCCAATCTCAACTTCTCTTGCATCTTTTTGATTTCTTCCCCTCCGATTGTCTTTTGCTCTCTCGGAGAAGGAATGGTAGAGAGTGCCATTTCAGCTTCAATATCGTGAACACCTTCTCCGACCAAGTTTTTATGCAGATTTGAACTTTTGGAGAAGCCTCCCGTCTTTATTTCATCTTCATCGGCGCTGCCGGACTTATCTGATCCAACAAGTAACAATTGAGCAATATCCCCTTTCTTCAAATTCTTTCGACGCATCTTCTCGGCTTTTCCTTGAATGGCTTTCGCGAGTTTGCCCTTCAAAATTGTCTCGATATCCGCTTGGAAAGATTGTAGAGAGAACTTTTCTTTCACTTTGCCTTCTTCTCCCTCCACGAGCAAAGCATTCTCGTCTTCATCGTCATCTTCAATTTCGTCGAGATCTTTCAAGAGTTCAGTCAATTTCCCGCTTCTCGCCATTTGTAACAAAGCTTCTTCGGTTTCTTTCGATAACGGAACATCACTGGAATACTGCGACGACTCCATCTCGGTCGGCAAGATCGAAGCATCAATCAAAGGTCCATTATTCTTACTTCTTGGAGAAAAACTCTTTTCCAAGGCGTCGTAAAATCCTTCAGAAAAGCTACCATCCATGTCTTGCGCACTACCAACTTGTTCGCATCGAACGGCTTCGTCGAGAGTCGTAATGTTAGCATTAGTCGGAGAAGTTGGCAAAGGCGAAAAGAGTTCAACTCGAGATGAAAAATCTCGTCCTTCCTGCTCCTCGCTTATTAATCCCTCTCTTGGTGATACCATTGCAGCTTCGGGATTTATTCGAAGCGGTGTTGTCACCTCTGTTCCATCCTCCTTATTTGCTTCAATTTTAGCCTCAACTGAAGATGGTTTCTCATCCTCTACCCATTTAACACTCTTATTCATCTTTGGTGTTGCAACAAGGACGACTTCACTCGCTTTCGCGGGTGATTTCTTCGGTGATTTCTTTCTATAGGGCGAAATGGGCGGTACTTTCCGCTCCGACTTTTGTTCTTGCACGTCCATTTCTTGAGCTCTTTTCTCCATAGAATCCTGCGTCGATGTTTTCGTTGCTCTCCGTCGAATAGCTTCGGCCACAGCAGATACTTTAACTCCTTTCATTCTTCTTTGAGACTTTAATTTCCGATTTTTGGATGACACAATTTTCAATCGATCAATTGCTGGTATGGATGCGGCAGTTGCCAATTTAGGTGATTTTACACCCCTCTGACCTGTTGCATCCAAAATTGGTGCCGCAGTCGGTAACACAACAGCCGAAACTGGTGAAGAGACTTTCATTTTATCTCTTTCAATTGTAGCGGGTATTTCTTCCGCATCATCTCTGTTTTCTTCAGGTAAATCGTATATATCATCGTCGTCAAACTCTTCTTTTTCTTGACTAGCCTCTTCCCAAATTGAACCTTTTTCGTCGAAGTCATCATCCTCTGAAGCTTCTTCAACATCAACTTCTTCGTAGATTTCAAGCACATTAGTTGTGCTACTGTCCTTTTGCGGCGGTAGTACTTTTGATGGTGTGATAGTCGTTCCTACTTCTCCTTTTTTCAGAGCGATATCTTTCTGTTTACGGTGTAGACACGGAGGCTCAGAAGGCTCGGAATGTTGTAGTGGTGACAATGCCGTTTTAGTAGCATCGTCAACGTCTTCGTCTTCATCCTCAACTTCTTCAATATCTGAGTTAGCTAATAAATCCGCATCTTTCGGCGCCTCCCTCTGAACTTTTTTCTTTTCACGTTTCTTCACCCTTCGACGAACCTTTCTCCTCGTTTCTTCTTCTTCTTCTTCTTCTTCCGACACAGAGGAATGGACGATGACATATTCGTCTTCATTCTCACTGCTGCTCAGTTCTTTTGATTCATTTTTAATGGGTTGCTTGCGTCTTTGTTGCTTTGCTCGGTGCTTCTCCCAATCCTCGGCTTCAGAGTCGCTCCATTCTGACTTGTCTTCAGAATTGTCACCGTATATTTTATCGAATCGACTTAGATCAAATTCACGTTTTAGACTTTCACTGAACGCGTTATTTCCTTTTTCGTAGTTCCCAAACGCTGAATTTAAGTCCCACTTCCCACCGGTAGCGACTATTTCTTTTATCCACAGTGGTGTTGGAGAAAGAGATGCGTACGCAGAAAGGCCTCTTTCATTCATCCAATGCGGCAGCATATCGTCATTGCCTTCGCTCTCATCGTCCATGTCCTCTTCTACTTCAAATTCGGATGGTAATGATATACCAAAGCTAGCGTGTCTATGTTTTCCTCCTTTCCCTGCGATTGCTTCGTGCATCCATGACGGCAAACTATCGTCGTCAATCAACCCTTCCTGCATATCGTCCTCGTCATACTCTCCTTCATCGGAACAGATTTCAAACTTTCTACTCCCCTCCTCATTATTATTATTATTATTATCATTACCATTATTAAAGTATTCGCGCCGAAACGAAAACGACTCGATATCGTCCTCGTCGTTGTTGTTGAAATCATAATACATCCTGTGCCTTCTCTCTTTGGGATCCCGTTTGTTCATCATAACTACATTGTTGAGATACATCTCTGCATGAGAGGATGTGCTCACCGAAGTATCGAAATATGTGTTCCCGAACTTTACCTTTCGTGTGTTCTCGATAAAAACTGGTTGATTCTCATTTTCGGCATCCGTGATAATTGAATAATAGTCTACAAAGATGAGCTCCATTAAAGAAACGACTAGGAACGTCTCGTCTTCTTCTCGAGTCTGGGATGTTGCGCGCTTCTCTCGCGATGGCTTCAATATCCGTGGACCAATTGCGCTCGCCATAGAACGCAACGCGGTTTTATCTTTAACAAATACACTTGCCGTTTTAGCGTTAAATCCACACGTCGTCGAGTGGACAAACTCGCAAATCTCTTTCAAAACATCTAAGCGTTCTTTCGGGACGAAGTCTTTCAACAGGAAGGTCACTATAAATCTCTGACTTTCTCTGTGCTCCGTGGACTCTATGGCCGCGATGAACTGCTCGTATAACTTTTCTGTCAGAAGACAATCTGTTAGTAAATCTAATCCTTCCAGTAAAAGCTTCGCGAAATCTTTTCCCCCTCCTCTTTCTCTGTGAATATCTTCATCGTCGTCGTCGTCGTTTTCAATGAGTTCCAAAGCTTTCCGTTTCCAAGTGTACGAAGCATCGGTATCTCCGTGTAACACTTCCGCGTGGTGCTTGAACAAGAGAGTATTAGTATTACTGTTCTTAGCACTACTCACTTCGTTCACCCGCAATCGAAAAGCGATTATATGGAGGATACTGAGGATAGTTTCGTCGTCCATTCTTCCTCTTTGTTGTTGTTGTTGTTGAAGTGTTTTTACTTTTCCAAGTCCTCGTTTGGATTTCAACGCGCGATAGGACATTTCGCTCTCAATCCCAATTCTTACTCTTTTCTTTTCCTCATCGGTGCGTGTGGGAGAATGCTCGTCTCATCGAGCGACTTTTATTGTGCGTGCGTCGTGCATCCACGCGTAGAAGTTGTGGGCGTTTTCTTTCAAAGTGGTGAGAGATTATGATTTCGTTGAGTGCTTTTTTTCTCTCTTTCGTTCCCGTCCTCCTTCTTCTCTCTACGGGACAACATTTCTTTTTTGTCCATTTCAAGAAAGGAGGTTGAGAGGAGACGAGACAAAAATTTATCACAACAAAAATTAGACCACCGTCGTCGTCGTCGTCGTTTACTTGCGACTCGCCGCACTATCGGAGCGCACGAGCGTGAGAGAGAGAGAGAGAGAGCATCAATCACTCCAACACCGGTCGCGCGCACCATTTCTCTCCCTCCCCCTTTCTCTCTCTCTCTTTGATACGAGCGCACGTAATACCAGCCAGCGGCTTCCCGTTCTTGAAGTGCCTTCACCAAAACACAAAGTACTAATCATGTTTCGCTCTTTAACCATGGGCCGTACTCCGGACGTGTTCAACTTATCGTTCGGATATCGAGAAGAAGTATCTGTGAAGGCGACAACAACGACGAATAAAGAAGAAGAAGAAGAAGAAGAAGAAGAAGAAGAAGAGGAAGGAAAAGAAGGAGAACAACAACAACAACAAATAAAGACTGAAATACAATCGCACGAAGTGAACGTGGAATATAATTCAGACCGAGACCACGAGGAGATTTTGGACAAAATAGCAGACGGTCAGATGAGTTTACCGTTCAAAGAACAGGGCGATGTGGTGAAAGCGCAGTTGTTATGTTTACAGGGCGGCTACGATGTCGTCAAAGTGAAAGTTCGATTGACGATTGAACCATATAAACCAACTCCGAAAATCTTTCGCTTAACCAGACAGAACAATACCGGAACGACGACGTTGTGCGAAGGATTGTATTCTTTGTTAAAAGGATGTGATTTAGACTCCATCGAAGAGTTGATTCTAGGCGAAGGGGTGGTCAGAATCTTAGGCGACATACGAGAGCGTTTTAAGAATGTCATTTCAGTCGATCTCTCCAATTCGCAGTTAACAGAGTTGCCGGTGGAAATCACTCAATTCTTCCCTCGCTTGGAAGTGTTAAAGCTGAACAATAATAAATTGATCGATTTACCAAGTTTAGTCAACTTGAAAAAACTGAGAGAATTACACTGCGACAACAATCAACTGACCAAAATACGAACAGATTTAAGAGAGAACAAAATGCTCCAAGTGATTTCTTTAAAAGGAAACAAACTGACGAAACCAGTGATGGATATGAAAGCATTATCGAAAGTGCACACGTTTCATTTGTACGGAAATCCAGTTGAATATTTACCAGAAATGCATCACTGCAAAGCTTTGAGGTGTTTGTCCTTGGTAAATGTTGTCGTGAGCGCGAACGACGATTTAACGGAAGTGGGCGTGCAAATCGGGGACACGACGTCAACTTACATCCCTCAGGCGATTTCAGGCAAAGCCGCACAGAAAGGAAAAGCGTTTTCGGATTTTTTTACTCTCGTGTTTAGACACTCGAGTTGTCAACACTTGCTCATCGCCACTGCTTTAGCAAAGATTGCGCAAGAAGATCCAATGAATTGTGTCGAAATTGGTGCGACAGAAGGCGCGTTGCAGCAAATGCTCACAATGCTCTTGACTTCTGACGTGAACGTCATTCGTGAAGCGACGCATATCATCGCAGCTTTGAGTCAACTTCCTGATATTGCGCAAAAACTCATAGACTCGAAAGTATCGCAAAGGATACAAAGCTTGATGGCAGTAAGTTTGTTTGTTTGTTTTCCGTCTCTCCAACCTTATTGTGATACTTTACTTTATTGGTGGTTATTTAAAATAAAAATTGACCTCTAAAAAATCCCTATTCATTCAAACAGGATTCTAATTCTGCGGTAAAAATATGTGGATGTAATATTCTAGCATCTTTGGCGTTTGCTTCGGGAAAATTATCAAAGGTATGCAAATCGTCGAATTTTTTAAAGTTTTTGTTCATAATTAATTATATTTTTGGCGAAAAATCTTACGAAAAACCGAAAAACCTATCATTCCCCAACCAAAAAACAGAGTATATACGATGAAACATTAATTGACTTACTCATACATATAATTAAGGTTCGTTTATTATATAAAATGTCTTTCCCAAAAATAATTTTATTTATTTTTTATTTTTTTATAGAGCGATAATTCTGAATTAAAATCTTCTGGCTTATTAGCCCTGGGAAATTTGGGCTTCGAATCAATCAACAGACGTTCAATGTTGAAAATGAGAGGTATACGAAGTTTACTAGCAGAATTAGCTTTGAACTTCCCAGAAAATGAAAATTCGGAATTAATTAAAAAATATGCGACTCGAGCGCTCGCTATTTTTGGAGAGAATGAAATTGTCAGACAAGCTATCAATCGGCGTCCGATTGTTGGTAAAGGTGTGCGAATCTTATGTATGGACGGAGGAGGGATGCGCGGTATTTGTACGGTGGAAATGCTAAGACGTATAGAGGTATGAATAATTTTTTTTACAAAAAACAATTTTCGGTCAAAGCACCGAGACATGAAGCCATTCTGACAATTTTGCAATCGGTCTTAGGATGGCACGGGTAAACCAATTCATGAGCTATTTGACTTGATCTGCGGTACGAGTACCGGCGGTATATTGGTAAGTTATGCACTCAAAATATCGTGCGAATAACATGTTTGCTGAAAAATATTTTTTTCTTGTTTTCTATTTTTGTAGTTTGCGCGTTCCTCTCCAACTCTTCACTATGAAACTAATTTGTGAAACTTTTATTTTATTATAAGGCATGCGCTGTGGGAGTTCGGAAACATGATTTAAACAGATGCGATGAAATCTATACCGAATTAGGTACTAGAATATTCTCAAAACTGGAAGATAGACAAGAGGGCGAGACGTCATGGAAAGATCGGTTCGATAACTTGTACCGAGATGGGCAGCAGAAGTGGAGAGTCGCTGTCCACGGATCGAAACATGACGCGAACTTGTTTGAAAGCTTACTCCAACAAGAATCTGAAATAGACGGCAAACAAGAACCGTTTATTGAATCGTCTTTACGAGGTGGTCCGAAAGTTTTTGTCGTCGGTACTATTGTATCAAAATACCCTTCGTCTCCATACATCTTCCGAAACTATCAGTATCCGGAGACGGCTGAGAACGAAAACCATGGGAGATACACAATGCCTGGCTCCTGTAAACACTTGATGTGGCACTGTTTGAGAGCTTCGAGCGCTGCCCCATATTATTTAGCGGATTTTTCGCTAGGTGATGAGAAATGGCAAGATGGTGCCGTTACTTGTAACAATCCGGCGATGATGGGCATCATGGAGGCGAGACGCTTGTGGCCAGACCGGCAGATTGAGTGTGTGGTTTCTGTAGGGACTGGAGAGGTTCCGCGGGTTAAACGAAATGCTTCGGCGTTGCACAGATTCATCGACGATTCTAAAATCGTGCTCGAATCCTCTTGCAACGTAGAACGAGTAGATGAGGCGCTAGGAACACTTTTACCTTTGATTCCAGAGACAAAGTACTTCCGTTTCAATCCGGTCGATTCAAGATGCGATATAGAATTAGACGAAATCGATAAACAAGCACTAAAGAAGTTGAGAGAAGCTACGGATGAGTATGTAAAATCCGAAAACGAGCGATTCGGCGAGCTATGCCAATTATTGCAACCGGACGCTTTGGACGAAGAAACAGCAGCTGTGATTGCCACGGAACTCGGCTCTAAAAAAGGGGTGTTAGTCATCGAGGGACAGAGATACGAGAACGAATTTGCGGCAAAGACTGAAGTCATAGAAGAGTTTTGTGCTTTGCGGTCCATCCCGTTCGCTCGAATCGATACATCTTCGAGTTACAATCCTGAGAACGGATACTCTTTGGGTACAAATGGAGTTACGAACAACAAAATTAACAACAACAATAGTCACAACGAAGCGAAGGACAATAATATTAAAAACGATAGCAGCACTAGTAAAACAAACATGACAGGGGAAAAAGAATTTTCGGACAAGAACGTAGCAATTCAGAATCTCAATGCTCAGTTCAAAAGAGTTGGTACAAACGCAGGTGTCATTCATTTGAACTGCGTTTCAGATCTGGAAGGGATCGTGTTGCGCTGGCAACACGACATCACGGCTATTGCAGAGCCTTCAGCCGTGGCAAATTTGTTTATAGAGTGTGCGAAATATCCATCGAAAGAGTCGCAAAGATTCACTTCTCTGTATGAAATGTGTTCCTCAGTTCCCTCCGTCGAGGTGGAAGGTGTTTTACACACGTTCATTGGGAAACACTTGCAGTCAGATTCCAACGACGGGCAACTTGGCGCGTATCTCTTCAAAAGAACTATTCCTATGGAGTATTTATCAGAATACACGGCGAGTGAACTTATTGGTATGTGGAACGATAAAATTATCGTCAGTCAAGCCTCTATTAGTGCAGAATTGGTCGAAGCGTTGTTAGATGCTGGGGCGAAAGCAATCGTGGCGCCTTCGAATGAAGATCCAGACAACTTTATATCTGCCAGTGGAGACGGGGACGATATCTTTCAGTTCTTTGCAGCGTTTTACCACGCATTATACGTTGTTGGCGCAGATGCACCTGCGGCAACTTCTGCTGCGTGTATGATTCAACCCTCTTGTAATTACTTCCGATGTCATGTACGGGTCCGAGGGAGAACGGTCGAACTGAAACCGGGCGAAGAAGTAAGAAAAGTGGCGACACCGAAGAAAGCGGTGCCGTCAAACTAGGGAACAGAATAAGTTTTGTAATAGTAAGCTGACTTTTATACCCCGACCGTGTCTTATATAAATAACAAACACCTCTCTAATTCTACTATGGATGATGAATAAGTATGATCATAAATGAATTTTTGCCTGCATGCGTCCGTTTGTTCTTTTGTTTATAACGCGCCGACGGCTGCCTCTCTCCCTCTTTTCAACGCTTTTTCATCAATCACCTTGACGGATTCAACCCACCCGAAGGATTGCAAAATCTTGTATGTCACAACCTTAGCGGCATCTTGAATGAATGCCCACATTATCACATACAACCAACAGTACACGGCTAGATCCCACTCGATTCCTTGCATCCCATTTCCGAACGGCCAATAGACCGCCAAAAACGTAGAGCACGTAGTGGCGAGGACAAACGCGCCAACTAAAACTATCGACGGCATTCTCGACCACATCCACCCTTTCGTTCTAGAGTTGAACACCGAGAAGTAATCCGACAGTGAAATTTTCAAGTACACGAGCGTTTGGATTTCTCCGTAAGTCATAGCTGGTAATCCCATGGATCGCCACATGCTGTCTGGAGACTGCGAATCCAAGGACAATTCTAACAATACGATTGAACCAATCAAGGCAACCATACCGACAGCGGAAGAGACAATATATAAAATATTCAAATCCCACTTCTCTGGCTTTACGGAAGCATCGACGTGATCGTATGCTACAGAAATAATGGTACCATCATTCAAGATGGTAATAGTGACCAAAGCGATGACTGGAATCGCAAAGTACGACGGCCAATCCGCGTTATACTCGTTCGGATGATAAAAGATACAGGAGATGAAGAAGAAGAACAACAACTGTTCCGTGCACGCGACGCGGTAAATCACAAAGTTCTTCATTCTTTGGAAGATCTTCCGGGATGTCACAATGGCGGTGACGATGGTGGATAAACCCGGTTGTGTTAAGACAATATCGGCGGCAGCTTGCGCTGCAGAAGTCGCCCCTTGAACGGCGATACCTACATCAGACCGTTTTAACGCTGGCGCATCGTTCACACCATCACCAGTCATGCCAACCAAGTAACCTTGTTGACGCAACGCCTCAATGATGAGATATTTGTGTTCCGGGAAGACTTGGGCGAAACCATCCGCTTGGCGGCACATTTCCCCGTAGTCTCTGCCCAACGTCGTCGACGCTTCGAGTTCTTGCGCGGTGAGCAAAGGAAGCTTCTCGGCACCTAAAACGTTCGTTCCCATACCTAATGTGCGGCACGTTTCAACTGCTATTGCTCGGTGATCGCCAGTGATCATTTTCACTGAGACGCCAAATTCATTTGCACAATCGATGGTGTGTTTCGTATCTGGACGAGGTGGATCTAAAAAGGTAAGAATACCTATGAATTCGAATTTCCGTTCCGTGATGTCGCCATTTTTAGTTCTAGCAACGGCCAACGACCGAATACCTCTGTGTGCAAGCTCTAAAACTTTTTCTTCAACGTCTTTACCGATTTTATCTTTATTCACGCTCATCTCCAAAAGCACGTGCGGAGCACCCTTAGTAACGACAAACTTCTCACCGGTGGTTTCATTTTTCACCGTGGCTTCGGTTCTTTTGATGATTGGATCGAATGGGACGTAATCGGTGTGCTCGTATGGGTCCAACATGATGCGATCGACTGAGTTCAACACCAAAGTATCCAACGCGTCCTTCGGCGGCTCCCACCATTTTGCGGCCAAAGCGGCCATTTTCAACACTTCTTCTCTCGTAACGTCTGGAACAAACGTTGGCAAATAGTCTTGCAACATCATCTTGTTCAACGTCAATGTTCCCGTCTTGTCTGAACACAAGATGGTCATACCTGCGAGTTCTTCCACGGATGAAAGGCGAGCTACTATGGCCTTCTCCGCGGCTAATTCGTGGCATCCCAACGCCAACGTCGTTGTGCACACGACTCTTAACGCGATTGGAATCGAAGCGACTAAAAGAACGACGTTGAACGCGAGTGTTTGCCAGAAATCAACACCAATCATGTTCAAGTAAATAAACACCAATGCGCAAATAAATACTCCCAATGCAACTAAGATGTACATGATCTCTCTCAACACCTTTTCAAAGTGTCCGAGCTCGTCTACACCTTGCACTAAATCCGCAGTTTTACCGAAAAACGTTTGCGACCCAGTCGCAGTAACCGTAGCTTCGATTTCGCCTCGCGTGACTGTCGAACCCATCTTCGCCTCAGAGCCTTCAAACATAGCCACTGGTAAACTCTCCCCAGTCAAAGCAGCCTGGTCGACTTGAATCGGTTTTCCCTCTCGTAACTTGCAGTCCGCTGGAATAGCTCCACCGGCACCTAAGGCGATCACATCTCCTGGAACTAACAGAGTTGCGTTGATTGTGTATATTTTATTTTCTCTCTTAACGATCGCTTCTGGTTTCAACGAATCTCTCAGAGCTGCAATGGAATCACCGGCTTTTAACTCCTCGATAAACCCAACCAAAACGTTCAACAATTGCAAAACAATCAATACTAAGACGTCGACCACGTCGTCCGGTGAGCTGTGCACGTACGCTTCTAAACTTTCGATAAGGATCGCAGCCCAAATCATCAACGGCATCGGCTGGACGAATTCAAGTGCGAGTTTCACCCAAACGTTTTCCTCTTTTCTCGAGAGTTCATTCGTGCCAAACAGCTGCAATCGTCTCTCCGCCTCGACTTCAGTCAAGCCTTCTTCGGGAGTGTTCAACAGGGTAGCTTTATCCACGCCCATGTAATACTGATCGTTGGTTAAAGGACCGTCAGATCCACCAGAATCGCTGCTTTCCTCGCTTCTGGTGCCGTACTGCGACTCTGGACCCGATTTCCCCGCGGTTAATAGCGGTTTCGTGCCATCGTTTTGCCCTCCAGACTCGATGTCCTCCCCGTACGCTTTCTTCGTCGGCGACATGTTTTCTTTTACTTACGTCCGATCGACGAGAGAAAGAAAGCACGGGCGATCGAGCGGTACGAGAGGCGCGAAAGACCAACGTCCACCCGCACCGCGGCCTTTTCACGTGGGACCACGCCTCGCGCTCGAGAAGAAAATCTATCGATACTAAAAAGGCGATTCGATTTTCGATTCGATCCGCGCGCACGTGCTCTATCGCGAGGCGATCTCTGCCCCGCTCTCTCTCTCTCTCTCTTTCACACCCGATGAATAAATAAAGGCGATGAAGAAAAGGCGCGCAAACTAATGAAGAAGATTGATTATATATTATCGGCTTCTCGTACGTAGTGAAAAAACGACCTCTCTGTTTTTTGTGACCTTTTGATAATTCATGAGCATTATTGGAGGAAAAATTTTGAGACGATGATTTTTGGGTGTTGACGATTTTGACATTTTTAGGGCACAAAGAAGAAAGGACGGAGCACACACTAAATAGTTTTGGGACGAATTTGACGACAAGGAGAAGAACAAGACGACAAAAAAAACAAGAGCGACGCCAGCCATTCATATTCATGGCACTTCGACGAACACTCCACGCGTCGTCGTTGTCGAGACAACAGACGTCGTCGCGCGTGTCCTTGGTGTCCTCGGGTCGCGGCGACGAGACGTTCTCGTTGGTTCGATCGGTCGTTTCTACCGTTCTCGGTTCGTCGTCGTCGTCGGAGGAGGAAGACACATTTCGTCCTCGTCGCCTTTTTGTGTCCCCATCGGTGTCGAAAGAAGTGACGGAAGAAAACGGACGACAAAAACAACTACGACAGAGAATGCTACAGCGACGATACAGTAGAACGAGTGGCTGTAATATTAGTAACAACAAATTTAGCAACAACAGATATAATAGCAGAATATCCTCCTCCTTGTTGACGAGTCAAGTGCGTGGATATGCGTTTTGGAGTAGCAACGACAACAACAACAACAACAACAACAACAACAACAACAACGAGAGTCCTTCCTCTTCCTCTTCGACAACAAATGAGCTCGAGAATGGTAGCAGTAGCATGAGTAGTAGCGATGGAGGAGGAGAATCCGTATCGTCAATAGTAACAGATCTTAGCAGCAATACTCCTCCAGGCGCTGAACTTGTCGGTGAAGTCGCACAAATAGCCGGCGAGTCGTGGTACACCACCGCCGGCTTGATGTACGTCATGGAATACTTTCACCTCGTGACTGGATTAGAGTGGTACCAAGCGATTGTTGCATCAACTATAGTCATGAGAACGTTACAACTACCATTTACCGTAATGCAAATGCGGAATACGGCGAGAATGCAATTGGCTCGACCGGAAATGGAGCGACTTCAAGAACGTGCGAAAGAAATGCAAGTGCAAAATGACCCAGAGGCAGCACAGAGACATTTGAGCGAAGTGACGGCCATTTGGAAGAAATACGACTGCCATCCGGTGAAATCGTTGGCTCCTTTGTTGGTATCTGCGCCTGTATTTATATCCTTCTACTTTGCCATCTCGAGAATGGCAGACGGGATTGGATCGTTCAAAGATGGAGGCACGCTTTGGTTTACTGATTTGTCCGCATCGGACCCAACGATGGTGATGCCTCTGTTGACGTCCGCCTTATTTTTAGCCTCAGTTGAGTTAGGCGCCGTAGAAGGCATGAACAACAATCAACAAGGCGTGACCATGAAGTGGGCTCTCAGAGGATTAGCCGTAGCTCTGGTACCGATGACGTGGAATTTTACACAAGGCGTGTTTTGTTACTGGATCACAAGTAACACGTATTCCCTCTTCCAAGCGGCGTTATTCAAATCGACGATGATGAAACGCATAGCGGGCATTCCCGATACTTCCCACTTGGTGAACTTAGATTCTAACACGTTGAATCAAAAAGTTAAGCTGGAAAAAATACACGAAAAGTGGGGCGAGAAGCCGATGTTACACTCGCAACGACCGCCGAAGAATAAAGGCGCGAATGGGAAGAGAATGTGTTCTTCTTCATCCTTGGGACAACAAGAACATGTCGCGGTTCAATATTTACCTTCGAACGCGCTCATTAGTAAAGAAAGAAAAGATACGTTATGATAATACTAATCGTAGTTCTTTGGTTGTAAAGCAGGAGAGAAAATATTGGATTTTACATCTTTGGAAATATCTGTTGGTATATTTTTGCGACTTCTCCATCTCTTCGCTCTTCTTCGGTTCCAAAGTTTTTCGAATAACCTCGTATCTCTCCAAACTCTTCATAAAAAAACAACGCTCTTCGTAAGAATGTCAGCCTTTACAGCGTTAAACGCCCAAGCGTTTCGCATGCGATCGTCTTCATTCACTGAATCATCCAGCGCTTCTTCGGCGGGATTGAGAGGAGCGCGCGCTTTGTCGACGAAACACAATGTTAAAATCTATCGTTGCGTATCTCTCTCCTCGTCTCAACAACAACGTTCAACGTCTTCTTGGTCAAGAGAAGAGAGCAGCAACACTAGTACCACGAGTGGACGACAACAACTGGTAGAAGTGTTACAGAAGAGTACCCGCAATAGTAAGAAAAGAGGATCGGGGGTCATCGTCGGTGTCCGCAACAGCAGTAATAGTAGAAATTATTATTCGTTGACTAATAACGAGAACGATCACTCCTCAACATCATCATCAGAAGAAAGAAAGAAAGTATACACTCCCCAAAAGAACTGGTGGGGTACTGGGTCATACACGAACTCCGTGTTTAGTAAGAAAGTTGTCACGAGAGCGGCTACGAATAACTTCTCCGCATATGCATCTTCTGACAACAACAACAACAACAACAGCAACAATGAAATTTTTAAAGGGAATGCATTTTTGAACCTCTTCCTCGGACCGCCACTAAAGATTCTTGGCGCTTTATGGAAAAGATTGGCAAAGCCGTTGCAAGATTTTGGCTTTGGTAGAACTCGGATTGTGGAGGGTGGAGTAGGTTTGTTCATCGTTGGAGGGGTAATGTTGGGTGCTTTGATCACGGGATGGATCGTTGGCATCTTTAACAACGCCAGGAAGAACTCGTACCAAGCGTTTATTGAATTCCCGCTCGCATGTGGGATTCAAGTCGGAACAAACGTAAGAATCAGAGGCGTAAAAGCAGGAACGGTTTTATCTGTGCAACCGGCTTTGGACAAAGTGACGGTTTTAGTGGAAATGGACGATAAGAAAGTGCCAATCCCAAGAAATTCAACTATTGATGCGAATCAATCAGGATTAATTGCAGAGACTATTATTGATATTACCCCGAAATTGCCCATCCCACAAGCGCAATGGGGTCCATTGGATGCCGGGTGTGAAGGAGAAGGTGTTGTTGTGTGCGATCGAGGACGTATTCAAGGGAGACCGGGGGTGTCTATGGACGATTTAGTTGGCATTTGCACGCGCTTAGCGAGAGAAATGGAACAACAAGACGGAATTCGAAAGATGTTTCAAGTCACTGATGGGGCCCAAGATTTGATGCAGGTTTTAGAACCATTGTTAACCGAAGCCGCTTTGATTGCTAGAGATCTTCGACCGATGATGCAAGGCGTCAAAGATCAAGGAACATTGGAAACTATCGAATTATTAGCTGGACACGCGTCAGCAACAGTTCAAGATATTCGGGAGTTGCGACAAACAATTTTAACCGAGGAAAATCAAGACATGTTGAGACAATCCATCTCAACCTTGACGAAGACGTTGCAACACGTAGAAAAGGTATCCGGAGACATTTCGAGTGTCTCTGGTGACCCGGGCACTCGAGCCAATTTGCGACACTTGATACAATCACTTTCGCGACTGGTAGACGCTTAGACATTTTTTATCCCCTATGATACGCAAACACGTTGTACAAACAAATGCTATTCTTCGAATACGCTAACATCTAAATATTCTAAAGTTTTATATTTTCTTCCTCTAGCAATCGCTTCTTCAGCGTTTCTAGAGCTTCACGGGTTAACAAGGGATGCTCCTCTACCTTTTCTTCTTCAACGTCTTCACTCTTTCTCCTGTGTTCGAATCTTAACCGCCGTGCTTCCGTGCTGGAAATTGCAACTATTCCGTGCTTTGTTATCAATGAATCAGCATCATTCTCCTCTTTCGTCTCCTCTTTGTTAAATATCTTCAACGACCTAACCGCTCCTCTCACTCGTCCAAACTCGAATCCTTCTCTGAAACCTTTTTTATATCCTTCGTTGAATCCTTTCTGCACCGTGGCGGTTCTCCCGACGTCTAAACCGTCGCGATAGCCGGCGTTGAAAAACCTCTCTCGTCGAGTCTCTGACTCTTGCTGGAGAAGATTTCTATTTCTATTGTTATTCACGTTCACTTCTCCGACGTTGTCCTCCTCCCCTTCGTCATCTGCCCAGACGTCTGCCGTTCCGCCTCCAATCGGCATCTTTTGTTTTCTTTCAGAAGAGAGTTATGAAGAGAAATTCACACATCAGAACTATTTATTTATAAGTGTACACATACGGACTAAATATAATTCATTCGTTTACAGATCACACTAAATATGGACTATCTAAAACAGCATACCCAGCCGCAACGCCACCTTCGTCGCTCGAAGCTGCTTTCGTTCTCAACAAGCTTCCACCATGTTCGTTCATAACTCGCACAGTCTTACTATTCACGTCGCCGATGCGCAAGTACGAACCATAAATTCCTAACTCGCTCAAGCTTTCGATTTCGGACGCTAAGCCTTTCCTCAACATCGTCACCTGGTGACTAGGAGGGAAAATTCGTTGCATTAAGATGTACGCCGGTAAATCTATCGTATCGTTTTCTAACTTCATTTTCAGTTCTTTTCCATACAAGTTGTTCCCACCGCCTTCGCGTTGCGGCTTTAACACGTAATCCGCCGGGTTAGATAATCCGAGATGGATTGTTTTTTGCATGTTTTCTTCGCCTTCGAAGGAGAATAAACCTGCAAATACTTTACGCATATCACTCGCGTCGTTTGGCATAAACTTTTCGAGCACGCCTTCTTCCGCTAAAGCTTGTTGAATCTTCTTTGAACCAGCCAAGTGCATGGCGACTGAAGGCGACTTCAAGGAGCTCGATTTCTCCAACAACATCTTCGCTTCCCATTGTGCGTCACTCGGAAAATCGCTCGATGAGTATCCGGCGCGGAAATATATAACGCTACACAACTCGCAGTCAATGGAGAAGAGGTTTGTTTTCTCATCTAATCTGCCGTTTTCATTGATTTCTCGAAGCGTCTTACGAATCGTCTTCACGCCAATTGTTTCGAATACTTTCTGAGAGATCAGCCTCTGATCGAATATGTTAGTTTCATCTTCTTGAACTACCATTAAAATGGACGCGTTTTCATATTTCATGCACTTCCAACCTTCGCAAAGGGTTTTCGCCGCTTGATTGAGGGAGTCATTCCTCGGCATGTTTTCTTTCTTCAAATTCACGTTGTCTTTCGAATATTCCGCCAAATGTTGATGCAACAACGTCACTTTCGAGCCTAACCCCATAAAAGACGTACTCACCGTGTTCACTTCGACTTGCAATGGTATTCCAGATCGCGTGTCGAGCATATAATCCGTTCGCAAAATACCCAACTCTTTATCTAATCTCCCATTCCCGCGTTTACCGCACGCCTCATAAATTTTCCAGAGCCTCCCCGTAAACTCTGGGTCGTTCAATGCAGCTTCTTTCAGAGTCTCTCGCATAAAGCCGTCGTCTTCGGACACTTTATCGTACAACTCGGCAAATTTTGGCGTTATTTCTTTCGCAAATTCAAACACGTCTCTCGGAAATGGAGTCGGGTACAACGCGATTGGCGCATGAAACATTTGCCCAGCCGTCTCCGTCCCAGAAGCGACGACTAAACCGTGTTGAAACGCCCACGAGATAGCTTCTTCAGCGATTCGTCGAATTTTCGGATCGTTTACTTCATCTTTCACGAGCATACTGCTGCTACTGTTTTGCTCCCTCGTGCTATTCGTCGTTACGTTCTGACGTATTCTACTCCTTCTTCCCTCATGAAAAACTATGGAAGAGTTTGTTGCCGCAGTTTTCGACGACGAGTACGCGCGAAGAGTACCACCAAAGTCTTCTCTTCCTCCTCCTCGCCTTCTTCTTCTTCTTCTTCTTCTTCTTGCTCTCGATGACGACAAAGGCGAAGTCGTTTTTGAAGGTCTCGTCGAGGAGGTAGCTGGGATGACGCCGCACGCGCTGCGAGAAGAAAAGGACGTCGCGCAAAGCGTCGTCATTTTTAACGAGAAGAAGAAGCCTTTGAGAGAAAGAGAGACGTTTTTAGGGTATCATTTGATAATGAAAGTCGAAGGACATTATTTATTATTTTTGCCCGTTTGCTTTGAATCAATCAACATCACACGTGCCGCGCGCACTCATAAACACATATTTTCTTGCTTGTAAAGAGCGAAGAAAGCGGAAAAAGAAGAGAGGAGGAGAACAGACGCGCCATCGCACGCGCAGATACGTTCAAATCTCGCGCGCACACGACACGCGAAGAACGAAAGAGAAAGTCCCGACGTTGAACATTTTCAAAAAGTCAAAAGTAAAAATGAATTTCGACGATGTTCCCGTCGTGCGTAACGAGAAGAAGTTCGACGACATCGTCCAAGCGGCTTTAAAAGGAGGGGACCCGCAATTGATAGTTCCACCAAAATCTATCGCCAAAGACGTTTTGAAGGAAACGACTGGAAACGTGTACGTGATGAATTCTGAACAAAATGCGATGACTGGAACGACGACGACTGTTGACAGTCCGATGGTGGCGAAGAATACTCCTGCTTTAATTTCATCGGTAAATAACAACAAGAACGACAATACGAGCACTGATTCACCGAAGAGGCCATTTTTGAAAAAAGGGACGGGAGTGAAACGGATCTATACCCCTCCAAAAGACCGCATTTCACCGTCACCGTCACCATTGGCATCATATTCGCAAAAAGCAGAACAACAAGTAGTGGTAAAAGATAAGACAAAAATGACGGCGTGGGAAGTCGAGGAGTACGAAATGCAACAAGAGGTGGCGAACTTTGAATCTTTGGAAAATGCAATCAAAAGAAAAGCGTCGAAAGGGTCGATTGAACGTGCGGCTGAAGAGTTTGTACAAAATAGACAAAACGACAGGGAGATGCGTTCCCAAGACCCACTCTCGTATCCGTACGCTTCCAAGCACGCTCAAGAAACTACTGAGAAAGCAACTGCTGAGAAAGCAGTAGCAACGAGTAGTTCAGGTGTAGCAGCGTTCGCGCAAACAAACAGTGACGATAACAGAAAGCCTGCATCAGTAAAGCACCGGTCGACATCACCCGCAGCAACGAGTACTCCCCTCCGAGGTTCCGTGCAAATCTCACCCATGCCGCCCTCCTCATCCCAACGAATAAACGAGTTGGCACGAAGCTCTATCTCCCCTTCTGTAGTCAATCGCTCTGCGATTAAAAGACAAGAAAACGCTCGAAAAGCTCTGGATAAGGACCGAGCAGAACTTGAGAAAGATATGAATAATTTCAAGAAGCAAATGATGAAGTTTAAGGAACAAAAGGATGAATTCGCGAATCACATGAAGCGAGAGAGATTGTTATTGGAACAAAAAGAACGCTCAATTTTAGGGCAATCTCGAACAGAGCGCGAAGAGATTAAGCTTTTGAGAGGTGAAATAGAAAAGATGAAGGAAGATCAAAAGTATAGAGATCAAAAGTCGAAGTTGACTGTTGATCGTTTGCGAAAACAAGTTGAAAATTTATCGCAAGAAGCAGGAGCATTAAAGTTAGAGAAAGAGCGAATGTCAGAAGAAATGCGTCAAATGAAGACGGCTCAACGTGTGAGTACCACGAAGATGCCGGGTAAAACAGAAGCAATAATTTCGAAACCGGTGAAAGCGTCGCCCATGTTTGCAAAAGCGTCTCCGCCTCCGGTGTACATCAATGCATCTCCAGAAGCACAAGAAGTTAAGGATATGTTCGTAAAAGAAGAAGAGGAAGAAGTAGAAGAACACATTTACGAAGAAGAAAAAGTTCCGGATGAACTCTTACGCGTTCCAAATATCGCTCCAGCGCCAATTTGGAACAATGTCGCTGAAACTGGTTTTTCCGAGGACGTTCACGCGGACGGGAAAATCACCAGGAAATATATGGACGGTACAAGAGTCACAAAATTTTACAACAAAAATTCCTTTCGTGTTGAAAGCGGCTCCTCGTTAACCATGTATTATGACAATGGCGATATCAAAAAAACTGTTTCTGACGCGAATATGCATGTGGTACGATACTTTTACTCTAGCGCCGGAACCTGGCAGTCGAACTTTAAAATAGGCAAACGCTTGTCCGGACAGAGCGAGAAGGAGAGAGCGACCAAATTCGAGTACAGTATCTTTCATTACATGGACGTGAATGAAGTTGAGGTTGAATACCAGAGCAAAATAAAAGACGTTTATAAAGATAACGGAGAGATTTTGAGAATATATCCGGACGACAACAGACAAGAAGTGATAGGCTGTAAATAATATTCGATGTACTCTCGTAACTACCCACGTAGCGAAATTTCTAAAACAAAGAAGAACTTTGACTTTCATTTTGAGAAAGAAGGCAAAATCCAATCGGGACAAATAATCGCCAGAAAAAAATAAAGGCCTTTTTATAGCATACGTCATCTCTCATCATGTCTTCTGCGACGAGCATCGACATTCGCACGGCACCTTCCGAGCAACTCTCGGTGAGTAGCGTTTCTTTCTTTCTTTCTTTCTTTCTTTCTCTCCGTTTTCGATCGTGAAATTTATTGCTCCCGATCTTGTTTTTGCAAACAAAAATTGACTTTTACTATTCTCCTTTCTTTCTCTTTGAACATCGTCATCATCGCCTAAAAGGTATTGCAAGAGCAATTGAAACACGATTTAAACACGTGCTCCGATAGTTTACAGAAATTACAGCAAGCCGTGCGGAAATATCATTCCTCTGGATTGGCCTGCGACGCTTTGAACGAAGAGGAAGTAGGGACACCAATGTTAGTGCCAGTGACGGAAGGTTTATACGTTCCTGGGAAAGTAGGCGCGACGGATAAAGTTTTAGTAGACATAGGGACGGGATATTTTGTAGAGAAAACACCGAAAGGCGCGGAGGACTATTGCAAAAAGAAAGTGCTGGAGATGCAAGCGAACATGGAGAAGATCATGGGCGTAGCAAAAATGAAACAGAAACAGTTGGTGATGGTCTCGGAGCAGTTGAACGCTCGAGAGAGTGGACAACAACAGTAAATAATAACGATAGCAGCATAGTTGTTCTTATTAGCAAAAAACAAACATAAAAAGACAGTGTATTATTACATATTTATTAATCAAACGACGCATTATCGTATCAATTCCACTACTACTACTACTTCTACTACTACTACTGTTACCTCTACTACTGACCGGTTTTATTATACGTAGCGAAAGTGTCCCAAAAACTCTGTGTTGCCTTCTTTTGCCCCTTTAATCGGCGATACAGTGTGGTTAATATACTCGTACCCTAACGCTTTCGCCCCTTCAATGACGTTTTGAATCACCTCTTCGTGCACTTTTGTATCTCTAACAACTCCTTTACTCCCAATTTGTTCCCGTCGCGCTTCAAATTGTGGTTTAATCAAAACAATCAAATCGCCATTTGGTTTCGATACTTTTGCTACGCTCGGTAAAACTTTCAACACCGAGATAAAACTCAAATCCAAAGTCACCACTTCCACTAAATCCGGCAAAGACTCTAAATACCGCAAATTTTGTCGTTCCATAACTACCACTCGTTCGTCTGTTCTTATTTTCTCATGCACTTGCCCATACCCAACGTCCACGCCATACACTTTCTTTGCCCCTTGTTGCAACAAACAGTCTGTAAACCCGCCTGTGCTCAAACCGGAGTCTAGACAGATCTTATCTCGAACGTCCACGTCAAAAAATTGCAACGCTTTCTCTAACTTCAACCCTCCTCGACAGACGAATTTCGGTTCCTCGGCTAAGACTTCAATCTTCACGCTCGGTTTCAGTTTGGTCCCCGGTTTCGTTATTTTCTGTCCATCGACCAAGACTTTCCCTTGTTGAATCCAGCTTTGGACGACGTTTCTGCTCAACTCTGGATTGGTTTGTAAGGTTAATTCGTCCAGTCTTTGCTTCGGTCCTGACTTAATGTATGTTCTCCTTGTCGTCTCCTCTTCGTCTCCCGCTTCATGCGTCGTCGTCGACGACGATGACGACGCTCTCACTCTCCTCCGCCTCGCACTCAATTCCTCGACGACAGAATGCCAACCTCTCCTTCCACTCAACGTGGTCCCTACCGCGCGATTTTGAGAAGGAGAGCGTAACGCGCATAAAAACCTTCCCGTGGTTGTCGCGGCGGCAACTCTCATGGTGGCCTCGGTGTCTTCCTTTCGCGTGGTCGTCGCGAAAAAAAGTAGTAGAGTCGGCTGGCTGGTCGCCCTTTTGGTGTTCCCTTCTTCTTCTGTTGTTCGTTGTTCCAAAAAAAAAAGAGAGGGAGGAAAAGAAAGAATTTTACCAAGTGTACGATCCATAAATTGTTGAAGCGCTCTCTCTCGACACTTTGATGAGAGTTTTTTTTGGTCGTCAAGGCAGTCAAGTCAAGGTCGTTGTCAGGGGTGTCGTCGTCCCTTTTTTTCTTTTTTTTTTGTTCACCGACCCCAAACTTTTTTTTCCCAAAATTGTGAAAGGAAGGACAAAAAAAGCGCAGATTCAATTCATTTATTTGTGCGCGCGCGGCGGTGTCTTCGATATATATATATACACATATGCTCGCGAGAAGCGTGCACGCATCGCGCGCGACGACGCGCGCGTCTTCGTTCGCGACGAACCGCTGTCGTCGTCGTCGTCACACAATCGAGAGACACAATAACGGGGTGGGGAGGAGACGGAGGACGTTTTCTTTTGCCCTGGCCGCCGCCGAAGACGACCGGGACGGCGGAGAGAACGTCGAAGAGGTGGACGACAGGACGTTCATAGACTCGTTCGATCGCGACGGTTCCGCGCACGCGACGAGTTCGTCGCCTCCCTCGTCATCGACGAACCCTTTACCGGTGAATTTTTCGAGCAGGAGGAGTGGTGCGCCTCGGAAGAAAACGCAACGAGAAATTGAGGCGCAAACTATCGAAGACGTGAACGGTTTTCACTCGCCGTGGTCGCAATACGAATTCAGAGTAGAGGAAGATGACGACGACGATACCACCCCATGGGAAGAACACATGAAAGAAGTCATGGGGAAGAAAGCGAACTGGCCGTGTTGGGATTTTACGAAGCCGGAGGAGGAGTACGAACCGGAACCAGAGTTTGTGTCGTTTCAGAAACCTCCAGACAAATACGATGCGTTCGAGGAGAGGGCGCGGTTGTATAAAGAACGCGTGAAGAAAGAAAGAGCGCAAGCGATGAAAGAGAAAGAAGAGGAGATTGGAAAGTTTCGGTATTTGTCTCAAGATGGGGATATTCGCTTGAAAAATAAGCAAACGGTAGACGAAAGCGAGTGGGACCATGAGAAAATCGTCGAGTTGATAAACTTTGACCCAAAGGAAAGGAAAAGGATGATGCAGTCTTCGGTGGAGGTGTACGACCCTCGATTTCCGTACGATTTCGGAGAATGTCCGGATCCTCCCGAAGATACCTTGGACTTCTTATATAACATTGGTAGACTGTGCGTAGACGACGAGTGGGAGGACCGAAAATGGATCGAAATGACTGGAGAACCGACGCCGAAGTTTGACGACTTGGACCTTGACAAGGGAGAGCAAAAAGAAGAGGTTGGATTGGAAGAGATGAGAGAAGAGAAATTGATGAAGGCGAAAGATATCGGTTTCGACGACGAAGACAACGAAGAAGAAGAAGAAGAAGAAGATGTCATTATGGAAGACTAACGATATTATTATGTAGTAGCCGCTGCTTTTGTTTTAAAAACTACTATTATACACATCCTTAAAATCTTCAACTTATTCCAAGCGCTTTGCGTCGCGCTTCCGCATACGATTTGAAAGCCTCGTTGTTCGGAGAGAAGAACACCGCTTCGACGATAGACGAGTTTTCTTTCGTTCTCAATTCAACGTGCCATCCTTCTTCTATCGTATCGAGCTCTTTAAATCGTTCTCTTCTCGATTTATGCTCCTCGGGTAAATCTTTTATGAACCCTCTCGGAATGAGTATAAACTTCTTGTCCACGACCATCTCTACTTTACCACCTGCTCCTCCACCTTTTTGATCTCTTTTATTACTTCGCGAGGAAGTAGCGTTTATCCTAGACGGATCTGAACGTTGACCAATCTTTAATCTTGCTATTCCACCTTCTAAAGAGTCCTCGCTATCTTTCTGCTTTCGATACGTCCCACTTTGGTTTTGTAACGAACTTTCATCAAATGCCGATCGACTCTCTGCCTCTGCGGTTACCGAGAGAGATAATACGTCTAAACGCACAGTCCCTTTACTCGCTTTTGCATACGCATCACACGGTCTATACATAGAAGATTCTATCGTGCACACGATTGTTCGCGTGAACTTGCTATAATCATCATCATCATCATCATCACTTTTCTCCTTGCTCAAACTATTCGTCTCCACATTCGCTTCGTGTTCTTTGAGAAAACTCAACATCTCGTCCTCCTTCGTTTTCGCTTCTTCCTCGCTCTCTGCCAAAACAGTAAACTTAAACCGCATAGGTGCTCGTTTAATCGGGAACAACTTGGCTAATTTCGGTATCATCGCCAACGCTTGTTGCTTTGCTGACTTGGTCGGATCTACCGAAAAGTGACACTCCTTCAACGCGCTTTCAATCATGCCATGCGGGTACGGCCTATTTGTCTCTGGATTAATTGTCTTCTCAACCAATATATTCACGCAATCTCTCGACACCGACTCTTGCCCAACCTCTCTTTCTTTCTCTCCAACCTGTAGCTCACCTTTTTGTAAAATCACTCGACATATCTTCTCCTCGTCCGTCGTCCCGAACGCTTTTTTCATATCCGCCTCTTTCGCTACGATGCCTTTAGAAACGTTCAAGTAAATAGCGGTCGTTTGTAACACGTTATCTAAATCCTTCTCCGCGCCTGAACGGTAGGATAGGACCGTGTTTTTATAGCACGCGATTTCGAATCGGATGCCGTGCGTTTTGTATCTCACCACGGCGACATTCGTCAGTTTTTTTATCCCGACTGGAATGGAAAGGCGTCCAGCCATTATGTGGTCGGCGCAGCACTCGTTCGTTTGTCTCTCCGTCAAATTCGCGCGCACTGAGAGAGAGAGAGACGCGCGAAGAACAAAAGTCGTCGTCGTCGTCGTCGCTGCCGCCGCGAGTGGTTCATGCGATCCAAACTCTTCGTTGTTTTGTCTTTTAAAACGCGCCTATACTCCTAAAAACGCCTTCGACCACCGCAAAAGTCACACAAGCGAGCTTTGACAAAAAGTCGTTCGTTTTGTGTTGGAAGAGAGACAGAGACACGTCAAGGATACAAATGACAAAAAAAAAATAAAGGAAACAAAAAGTGAAAAGGACCGACCCCCCCCAATAATAATGCCAAAAAAACTCCTCCTTTTTGCCTTTGAATTCACAAGCTCCAACTCGCACCAAAAAAAAATTGCGTGTTCCCGTTTGAGCGCGTGGAAAGACGACGAACGAGGAGGAGGAGGACGCCGCGCGGGGAGTGGTCGTCTTTTTTTTTTGGTTCTCATCTCGAGGGGTGCACTCTTTGCGTTGCATCGCCCGAAGCCGCGCGGTGTAAACGAGAGAAGAGATCGACGCGAGAGAAAGAATTGGTGGTCTTCTCGCGTGGTCCAGAGAGAGATCGCGCTCAAGTTCATAACAACAACAACAACAGCACGTAGCAAAAGAGTAACAACAACACGATGTTGCCATTATCCTTGTTGAAAACATCCCAAGGGCACTCCATGCTCGTTGAATTGAAAAACGGAGAAACATACAACGGAGTTTTGAACGCCTGCGACGCGTGGATGAACGTCCATTTAACCAAAGTTGTCTGCACGAACAAAGATGGCGATCGGTTTCACGAGCTGGACACGTGCTTTATTCGAGGAAATACGATTAAATACATGTGCGTGCAAGAAGAGATTATTCAGTTAGCGAAAGAGGAGAACGAGAGGAGAGCGGCGCAGAGAGGACCGTATCAAGGCAGAGGCGGCGGGAGAGGCGATGGCGGCGGCAGAGGTCGAGGAGGTCGAGGTCGCGGCGAAGGTCGAGGTCGCGGCGAAGGTCGAGGTGGTCGAGGTCGAGGCGAGAGAGATTAATAGTATTAGTCATGACATATCGACGAGAAGGTACTCGTAGTTTTTTAGTAGCTCGTGTATTATTATGAGTCACATCTGTACCTCTTAAAACACACACGCACCTCTCTGCTCCCTTTTCTCCTTTCTTTGAAACCAAAAATGAAAAAATGCCAAAAATTCAGGGTACAGACTAATTTGATTCTCCCTCGTAAATATATAAAGCTCATCGTCATCAGTGATATGTCTCATACGATACGGCTCTGAGGAATGAAAAACCATGACGCGCCCCGCGACGATATAACTGAATCGATGCGCGCGTAAGAAGAGGAGGAGGAGGAGGAGGAGGAGACGACGACGACGACAACGGAGAAAGTGAGAAGAGCGAGCGAGCGAGGTAGCGCGGTGGTAGAAATCACCTAAATTGGAGATTCGTAAATCGGGGATTTCGTTCATGGTTCGCGCACACAGCGGAAGGTCCCTGGATGCTTTAATCTCCGATTTTATTCTCGAACAATCGCTAGAGAACATCGAGTCGATACACGAACAACTTCGAGGCGCGTATGATTGGGAAGAAAGTGGAGGAGGAGGAGGAAGAGAAGGACAGTTGAACGAGAAGGAACAACAACTACCACCACCTGCGTCGTCGTCGTTATCGCCCTCGCTGCGAGCGTTGGCATCTGTTGACGCTTCCACGGATGCTGTGAGGATATTGATTGAGCGATTGTGCGATGAGAATAGAAAACACTCTGAGTACGAAGATACAATGCTGCTGGATGTCATTGGGGTGTTTGCGAGCGCTTCCTGTTCGCCACGCACACTGCGTTTTTGGTTAGAAACGATTGCAAAGAACAGGAAAAGAAAGAAAGAAGGCGTTGAAGCTTTGTTAAGATCAGTTCAAAATGCAAATGGAAGTTCTTCGACGTTCTCGCCAAAATGTTGTTTTCATTTGGATGGCGAAAATGCGGGAATTTTAGGTAACGCGGAAGCTAAATGGCCGTTCGCAAAGGATGGTTTCTCTGTCGTCATGTATGTGTACGTGAATAGCTTTGAGAACTCCGAAATGAACCAGATTAACGCGGAAGCGTTAGCGCAAGCTGCGCAAATTTCAACTCCAAATATGAAAATATCACCGAAGACGGCTCAAGTTTTAGCATCAGCAGCGGCTGGAAGTAAAGTAGAATACATGCCGCGACTTTTCTCATTGCTTTCTAGTGAGGGTTCTTCAGGGTACGAGAGTTATTTTCACAAGAACTACTTAATATTCGAAGCACAAGGGGAAAAAGGAGAAAGGGTAACGCTTCCGTTTTCCTACCACTTTCAATTGAAAACTTGGTTATGTGTTGGCATGGAGTATTCCGTGAAAAGAGAGATGGCATCGTTGTACATCAACGGGAAGCTCGTTGAGACACACTCGATGAAACTACCTAAAGTTACGAAACCGCTTGGCTTTTGCTGTTTGGGAACGAACCCTCCGGCCGCAATGGCTGGTATGCAAGAGAAAAGAAGGCAGTGCGCGTTATACGCTGAACTTGGCCCCGTGTATATCTTCAAAGATGGACTCGGAACACAGGCTTTCAAAAAACTCTACGAGCGCGGGGGGAATTACGTGCCGTGCTACGTTGGTCAGCATCAAGAGTCACTTTTGACCACAGCTTTGAGTAGCAGCGAACCGCTTTCGCGAACAGCAACTGGCAATGTCGCCGTATCTAGTACTTCTACAACTATTGAGTTTGAAGAAGACGAAGCAGAGGTATTCGACAAGTTGCTATCGCCGAAACTTTTGCAATTGTTCCATCCTGCCGTATCAAAAGTCAAGGCTAAATCTGTCACAAACCTTGCACCTTCTGTTTCAGGCCATGGAGAAAGGAAAGGAATTTTGATCGGAAACACAAAGGTATTCAAAAGAGATTTGATTCGCAATTCGATGTGGGAGAATTTCCAATCGGGGCCATGTGAAATGCTGAGGTTCTTATTAGATGAAGAGGGAAAAGAGGGTAATTGCGTCGTCGATAAGTCAAACGCGTGCTTAATTCTTCATGCCATGGTCGAATTAGTTCAAAGACATTCTCAAAACGTTCAAACTATGGCAGACATGAATTTGGGACGGCTTCTTTCTCAAATATTTCCTAGGCTATTCCAAGAGACGCCAAATGAGGATAGTTTGCACATCGAGATATGTAAGTTACTCGGTAAACTTCTCATCATCTCCAGAGAACACGAAGGCTTGCACGATGAAATGCTCATGTCTCTTTTCTTGACGCTTAAATCATATGCTCAAACTGGTTGTTCTTCAAAGGGTATTGTTGAAGTTTTGCGCTCGTTAAATGCGGAAGCGCATGCAAACGCACACGCACTCGTTAAGTTGAACGGCTTACAGATGCTCCTAGATACTGGTTGGGATAACATTGAATTACTTAGATCCAACGAAGATATTGCAGAAGAGCTGACTCTTTCACTCTTTGTGATTGTTTCTGCGGGAGATGCGGTCGAAGCGTCAAAAATTCTTCTCGAATTCATCAGCGCTTTTGATGGTGGTCAAAAGTATTCGCTCATCGTCTCGAAAGGATTGAAAGCTTTGAATAGAGCTGTTCATGCGTTGAATAATTCTTTCAGGAGTGCTTTCACTGAGAATTTTATTGGTCAAGGTGGCATTGAAATTCTGATGCGGTTACTCCGAAAAGTTGCACTGAAAAATGAAGAAGATGGAACATCTCGCGACGAAGAGAAATACGACACTGAATCTGAGCTAATCGCCGATGTCATTTTGATAACTGGCTACTTAATGAACCAGGGCTTCCTGGATATTAATGATTTGACTTCTACAAAAGCAATAAATGAAGAAGGTAGCGTTACGACATCATTGGTAGTTCGTTCAATCAGACATACTCTTCGATCAAATCCTCGTACACTTATGAACGGATCCGTCTTTGACGCTTTACTTTCAATTTCGTTGGCCACGAAGATCAATCATCTCGATGATATAATGGCGGCTAATGTGCCCTCGGTAAAGAACGAACTGATGTTTGACGCTCTTCTTGAATCCTTACCGTATTCGAAACCAAGTGTTCGTAAGAGAGCTTTGGATGCACTTATACTTTTGGCGTGTACGAAGGCAGAGAACAGAGACACTTTGGTATCTACGCTTGAATTCCCGGAATGGATCGTTTTACTGCTCATTCGCACTAAGACCAGAGAACAAAATGAAGAAGACATCATCAAAGTTGGTATTGATTTACTCGACATTCTGTTACATCACGCTTTGAGAGCGTCGCGAGATGGTGCTTTTGTCCTCGAAATTTTATCGAGATCTTTCAAGACATCTGGAGAAGCTAATGCGAAAGCGATCGAGCAAAAAGTGTTGACAAATCTACTTTCTTTTGTTTTTAAAGAACTCAGAGGTTTCAATAAACTAGGCATGTCGGAAAATTCCCTTGTAATGCGCGATAACGGCTTGAAATTATTATCAGTTGTGGATGAACATTTGCATCGCATTGGTGAAATTGATTCAGAAGTGAGTGATGAAGATTCTAAGAAGATGGCTGATATGTACGCGGGAATTCGCAGCATTCTTGGTGCCGCAACAGATTTATCAAAGAGTGGCTCTTGTGGTCATATTTCTGCAGAGGAGAGATGGAATGCGTACAAATCTTTGCAAAGCTCGAAAGAGAAGGCGTATATGGCATTTGTCGAAGACTGGGTAGAAAACGATTTCGAAAAGCTTCCGTTGTCCAAACGATGTTTAGAAATTGAGCAAAAAGAACTTGCCCGTCGAAAATCCACGCTTGCAATGCGCATTAAGTACGAACGAGCAAGCTTGAAGATTTTCAGCGAGTTTGAAGGCGGAGATTTTGCAAAATTCCCGTGGGAGGTTGACCCGATTGAGACTGGAAGGAGAAGACGCTATATTTTACGAAGAATGAAAGAACCTCCGAAACGAGAACAAAGAACCCAAACCAAAGAACAACTACCTTCGATTACCTTACCAAAAGCAGTTAATAGAAGACAAAGTTTAGACTTCGACAGCGAGGAAAACATGATTCAAGAGATACGGGAGGAAGAAAAAAAATCGGAGAAGAATACGAGGGAAGGAAAAGGAGCTGATACCGACGCGATTCGCTTCGCGAATAAAGTCACCGACTCGATGGTGCCTAGCGACGAACCGGTTTTTAAAAGCGATGAATCTACGATGGTCACACCGTTGAAGACATATCGCGGCTCGTTTATTCTCAATGAAGATTGCATATCGTTTATGGGAAAAGATACCGAAACCAATATCGAACATTCGTGGGTTCAGAAACTCGATGAACTTCATCAAGTACAATCGAGGCGTTACTTGTTACAAAGAAGCGCGCTGGAGTTTTTCTTTTTATCGCGAGAGACGTACTTTATTGATTTCGGATCCTCTGAAGAAAGGAAGAACATCTACAAATGTTTGATTCGAATGAGACCAAAAAATTTCGTCCCTCTCTACCTCGAAGCTTCGAACCCGGAGGTTTTAATGCGTAAAAGCGATATCACGTCGAGATGGATTCGACGCGAACTATCGAATTTTGATTATATCTTAGCTTTAAATACGCTCGCTGGGCGCAGTTATCTAGATATTACGCAGTATCCTGTCTTTCCTCACGTCATTGCAGATTATGAATCAGACGTGTTGGACTTGAATGATCCAAAGACTTTCCGAGATTTGTCAAAACCCGTCGGAGCACTGAACACAAAACGGCTTAATCAAGTAAAAGAGAGGTACGACGCATTAAAAGACGATCCAGAGATTCCACCGTTTCATTACGGTTCTCATTACTCGTCTGCTGGAGTCGTGATGTTTTATCTCCTGAGATTAGAACCATTTACAACTTTGGCGTACAATTTGCAAGGTGGAAAATTTGATCACGCGGATAGACTTTTCACTAGCGTTGAATCCATGTGGAAGTCCGTATTAACTGATATTTCAGATGTGAAAGAGCTTACGCCTGAATTTTTCACCATGCCAGAGATGTTCTTAAACTTGAACAATTGCGATTTTGGCACCACACAAAAAGGTGAAAAAGTCGGAGATGTCAAACTTCCAAACTGGGCTAGCGGTGCGGACGATTTCGTTGCAAAGCAAAGAGCTGCTTTAGAATCTGAGCACGTGTCAAAGAATTTACACTCCTGGATTGATCTCATATTTGGATTTAAACAGCGCGGTGCAGAAGCAGTCAAAGCAACGAATGTTTTCTATTACACTACGTATGAAGGAAACGTAGACGTTTCAAAAATCACAAACACAACAATGCGACGTGCTTTGCGAGATCAAATTGAGAATTTCGGGCAAACGCCGAGTCAATTACTGAAAGCGCCGCATCCCGCACGACAACGAGCACATGATACATTGAGTGGATCGCATTGGTTATTCGACCGACCCGGTGTCGTTGGAAAGTACCGATTAAAAACGAATGAAAAGCAGGCTATTGCAAATATTTCGAGTTTTGGGAACAGTTTACTTGTAATCAACGCGAAATTGGAAATTGTAAAACATCAGTTCAGTCCAAATATTCCGGATGGAACGTCGAATCCGTTTACATTTGTTGCGTCAAAGCGAAAACCGGGAGCACTGTCTTTGCCGTCGAATTCTTCCCCATCTGGTGGTGGATTGTTATCGTCAACACTTCTTTCCAAGTCAACTTCGCTCATCGGAGGATTATTTGGTTTTCCTCAAAAGGCTATGAATGTTTTAGAAACAATCTTAGATGAAAGCATGAGTGAGAGAAAACCAATGTGTATAACTTCAGACGGAAAAAGAATATTCTTAGGAGGTAATATTGATAATTCAGTTCGCGTTTATTCCGGAGATCCAAACGGATGCCGATTAGAGTGCATGCGAAAAGTACATGGGAATGTGACTTCTTTGGCCTTGGCGTGTGATGACCAAATATTAGTTATTGGCTCTGACGATTCAACAGTCTCACTTTGGTTGGTTAAATATCCGAGTAAGAAAACGAATTTGGATAACATACGCGAAGGTCTGCGCGATAATATCGCGATGATGCGTGTCGAAGCAAACAGCATATTCAATGAAGGATCAACAGTCTTGGAAGTTATTCATCGCAGAGAATTCGAGACGTTCGGAAATAACTTCAACGCGACTCAGGGTAATGATGCTTATATTGTCGGTACAAAACCAGTTCGATATTATCGCGGACACGGTGCGAGAATAGAAGCGGTTTCCGTTTCGGCTGATTTGAATGTTATCGTGGCAACCTCGAAGGCGAATGGGACTTCCATTTTCCGTCTGATGACTAACGAAGTCGTCGCGAACGTTCCAGCTCTCAGAGGTGAGTTGAATATCATTACTCCTGATGGTATTATTGTTGTATGGGAAAGAGAATCGCACACTTTGCGAGCGTGTACATTAAACGGACGCGTCGTTGCTGAGAGACCATTAAAAGATCTCATCCCACTAGTAACTTCTTTAGCGTGGAGTCGTTTGGGAGAGTACGTAATCGTAGGAACGGAGAAGAAAGCGGCATCAGCAGCACAGGAAGGGGGAGAAAATGCTGGAGTGTGCTTGTTTGCCTTGCCATGGCTCTCTTTGTACAACACGTGGGAGTTAGAGTCCGCGGTCACATCGTTAACACTTACAAGCGACGAGACGAACATCATCGTCGGTCAAGAAAACGGAGAAATCGTCATCTTGGCGAACCCATCGCTTTCGCTGCGGTTGGTGGATAACTTGCTCCAATCAGGTTGGGTTTCTGGATTATAAAAGGTACCAAGGTTGGTACGTAATAGTAGCAATTAGAGATAGAAGTTAGAGAGAAAATAAATGCTATATTAATAAACGTGCGTACTAGTAAGTCATTAGTATCAATAAAATCTTTTGAAGCAGCTATAAATCAAATCTAAAAGGTCTTCTTGTTGACATGTCGTCGAGCAAAGGGAAGATGTCCCGGAATTTCTATCGACTGGTGAGAGCTCAACGCATACTCTTTCGCTATTGTAGGTTTCGAAAGTCTCAGATTTATAAACTCTTCCGATTGACTGACTCCTGCCCAATCGCCTTGCGCACATCTCACTGCGGCTTGCCACAAAGTCAAGTCACGAATTTCATATGCCAAACGCGCCGCTGAAGCTGCCAAGGTTGGGTTCATCTCCGTTCGTAACCGGTGTAAGCAGTAGTTCGGTAAACCATCGATTCCGAATTTAACTCCCAGACGATACGTATCCGCTAAAATCTCCTGGCTCGGTTGGACTGGAATTTCATAAATCCATCGCAATGTGGCAATCAAAACTGGAACTTGTGTATCTCTCAGAACGATAATTTTCACATTCATTCGCTCCTCTGGCGTGACGAATTTCTTTATTCCGAAGGAGAAGGCAACTACTATAAAATACAAAATTTGAATCACCGCGGCGATAATGCCTTTCAAAAAGGTTCCTTCTTCCTTGAGCTTCACGACTACTTCCACCTCCCTGTTCAAAGCCATTCCAATATCTGAAGCGTTTAAAACGCGTTTCAAATAGTCAGAGTGTTCACTTAAAACGTCCGCGTGTGCATGCACTTTAATATCATCGATGACGAACTCAACGTCACCAACTTCATGATAACCGCACTTTGGAACGTGCAGGGACTGACCAAAATGTCCTCCAGATCTGTTTGTTATGCCTTTGCTGTTGAGTTGCGCGAGGACCTTAGCTTCTAGTGCAGCATTTCGAGAGGCGGCAAAACTGCCGCCTCGCTCGAAAGACTCGTCCAAATCTTCGCTAAAAGAACCAGTCGTGTCATTTTCGTTGAACGAGTAATTCATTTCGCTATTATCTCCTTCAGCTAATCCACCACTACTGAGAAGATTTCCGCCGAACTCGGATTTCCCCAAGCTCGCGACGTCTAAATTCCAATGTCCGTAATTTTCTGCTTCGCGATCGACTAGAAATTGTTCCTCTTCCTCTTCCCCGATAGGAAACGGTAACAATGCTTCTAAATTGATCGCAATGCACACGCTCATGTCTTTGTTCGGCACTTTCGTCGAAGAGCTTCTCGTGCCGGAAAACATGACTAAAGCACCGTCAATACACGCGCCGCAGTGTCCAAATCTCGGGTCTGTGTCTGCTATGGGATCGAGTCTCGCCCATTCACCTGTTGGGAAATGGAAACAGTACGCGTCACCAAGGACGATGACGTTACCGTTGTCGCTTAAAGATCGACCACCGTGGACGATCCAATTATTCCCGAACTTTGAGGCGACGTAAGAGGTTCTCGACGAAGGAACGTCGGATTCGTTCTGGGGTGCTACTTTTGTCCATCGAGGCTGCTTCGCTTTACCATCCGATGACTTCTGCCCTCCTTCTAAAATCCACACGGACATGCCCGCATCCGTATTGGAAGAACCCAAAGATTCCACGCTAGACCGTCTAGACTCTACCAGAGATTGTTCAATTTGTTGCTGAGAAGAGGATCCGGTTAGATGTGATGTCGATTGCGTCTCGTCCACCGTGATGAGTTCACCCATTGATGACGAAGAGTGTATATTCTGCATACTACTGCTCAGTTGAGAACCACCACCAGCTGTCGTAGACGAGGGCATGGATGGACTCAACACGTGCAACACTGAATCTACCGCAGTTAAAGCGCACCCTTCTCCTCCGCTCGGTCTTCCATACCTGCTCTCGATATGTAACCACTCCCTCTCGGCGATATCAAACCCGTACAAATCATCGAAACTTTCAACGTTCATTCCAGGTCTGGCATCTTTCCCACCAAAAATAAACAAAACGTTCTCAGAAACGCATGCGCAGTGCCCAAACCGTTCCCTGGGCGCTTCCCCGATGGCATCCAACGGCGACCACGTCGCTCGAACAAAGTCAAACACCCAAAGGTCATTCATCGCGCCGTACCTCCCTTGCCCGCCAAAAATGTACATGTAGTCCCCACTAATCGTCGCCGTGTGTCCGTATCTTCCCGGAGGCACGTCTGTTTTCATGTTTTTATTTTGGGGCGTCACCTTCCGATTTTCGCCTCGTCCGGACCATCTCGTGATGGCATCGACAAACTCGCCGTATTCGCCCAGACCGCCGTAGGTGTACAACTCCCCTTCCCACACGACGCATGTCGATCCGTGTAAGAATGTTTCAGCTCTGTTATTGTTGTCGTTGTTATCTTTCATCGTTGCTGTCGTTGTTGGTAAGAAGTCGTCCTCGTCGACGTTCGAGCCTCCTTCCGCGCGCGACGAAGACATGAATTCAATCAGAGAGAGAAAAATCCAAAAATGTATTCTGTTAAAGGTCGCGTTGGCACGTCCTCCGCAGCGGTCATCGTCGCGATGCGGCGCGCGTTGCTTCCTCTCGTCGTCGCGTCGTGTGCCCTTCTCTCTCTCTCTCTTTCTCTTTCCCTCCGCGAGTCGAGAGAAGAAGAAGAGAGCGCACTGAAGTAGTGGTCGTCGTCCTCTTCGATTTGTGTTTTGTTTTGTCCCGAAGACAAAAGTCTTCTCCACCGTCTTTTTGTCTCAAGAAGCGCGGCCTTTCTTCGTCTAAAACATCTCTCCCTCAAACTCCTCTTTAAAAAAAAAAGAGAGGAAAATTTCGTCCCAAAAATCGACTGTTATTTTTGACACATCGACACCTTCAAAGACAACACTATAAAAAATCGACACACGACGGGAGACAAAAAAAACGCCAGAGTACCTCCCTCGTACGTCACGCGCGCGTTCGCAAGGTACGACGACAGTAACACGACCACCCTGCCCCTGAGACTATATAATACGACTACCACGAGAGTGCCGTCCGGCGATACCACGCCGCATCGATACGTAATAACAGAATGAAAGAGACGGACAGACTGTTGCCGCGCGCGGATGATGGGGAAAAGGGCGCGCCTTCCAAAATAATGTGCGGGAAATCCCCAAAGTCGCTCGCGATGGTTGGCGTCACCTCCTTTATGTTTGTGGCGTCCGCGGGGTACGCTGGGAAGAACTACGCGCATCGCAGTTCTTGGAAGAGCACTCGTTTGAGTGATGCGAACGACAATAACGCCAATCGGTTGTTCTCGTCTTCGTCTTCGATAAAATCAGCAGCAGCAGCAGCAGCGAGAGAAGATTCAAACGCCTTCTCAGTCCTCTCTCAGTTGGGTGTTCAGCCAATTTCGAAACTGAAATCTGGTCATTTCGGAGAGCCGCAAACGATTTCAAAATCCGAATTTTCCTCCTACGACGACGAAAGATATCCGAAACACTACATTCCGCGCTCAAATTTAACGCCCGAGTTAGGAAATTGGGGCACTTCAACGAATTCGGATGAATATAAAAGAGACATTAAAGCTTCCTTTGACCCGGAATCGTTGGGTTTGCCGAGACACTTTGACGCGAGGAAGGAATGGAAAGAATGCAAAGGTTTGATTGGTACTGTCAGAGACCAAGGGAAGTGTGGAAGTTGCTGGGCAGTCGCGGCGACGGAAATTATCAACGATCGATCGTGCATTGCGCACGGAAAAATGGAAGAGTTGTCGCCACAGTACGCGTTGTCGTGCTACAGCGCAGGCGAAGGATGCAACGGTGGAAACGTCGTAGATACCTTACAAGAAGCGATGGAGAAAGGCTTACCGACTGGTGGTATGCTTGGTGATTCATCGAGCGCGTGTTTGCCGTACGAATTCGAGGCGTGCGACCACCCTTGTCAAGTACCCGGGACGGTTGCCGAGCAGTGCCCGACGACATGCGCAGATGGGACGCCGATAACTGATACCGAGATAGTCAGGCCAAAGTCGAAGCCGTACGAGTGTCCAGCGGGAGATTGGAAGTGCATCGCGCAAGAATTGTACAAGTATGGGCCCATGGCGGTGACTTTTGGCCCAGTATGTGATGATTTTTACGGACATAAACACGGTGTGTACGAACAACCAAAAGATGGGAAACCTTTAGGCTTACACGCGACGAAAATCATCGGGTGGGGATTTGAAGGCGACGACGAAGAGACCGGGAAAGGTGGTAAGCCATATTGGATTATGATAAACTCGTGGCAAAATTGGGGCGACCATGGTGTCGGCAGAATAGGAGTTGGCGAAATGTCCATCGAAGGAGAGGCAACTGCAGTCAAAATGTAGTAAACTCCATGTAAAAGAACTAGAAACTCAAAATATAGAATGAATTGAATTAGATCGAATAGGAGTTCATAGAAGAACAAATTCTAATACTATACTAGCATATTGACGATAATATTTTGATAAATAATGATAATAATACTAATAATATACCCTGTACTGTATGAAGATGACACGCGTGCGGTTTATTAATCTAAGTGCGCTAAATCGACGTCATCTGTGAGCGCACGACGATGTCTTGCAGCTTCCGGTCCAAACGTCGTGGACATGAGCTCAATGAACATTCTCGCTGCAGTCATGAGGCCACCCCCTGTGATGAATACCAACACCAACGCTCCTAAATCAAACCTCCCCAACTTACCTTTTTGATACACAATCAAATGAATACCAGCTCTTTGTAAGTTTATTCTTTCCGTTGGCCAATTTTTGAACACGTATTCTTGTGCTCTGACTTCCGTATATCCGACTAAACGCACATCCATTTCGCAGTGCCACGGGAACGTCTCCGAACCTTGACCGGCTAAAGCCTTGAACACATCGAACGGAGACGTGTTCGAATACGTCAACTCCAAGGCTAAAGTCAAACCGTTTTGCCTCAACGTTTGCGTTTTTCCATCGTATTCGTACAACTCGTCCGCTTCTAATAAATACTCCAACCCTTTCTCCCGTAAACCTTGTACAATCACCGACAGCTCTTTCTTTTTCAACTCGTTCGGATATAACTCCACGTTTTTAATGATGTCTCCAACTTTAATCACCACGTCTTTCGGCGTCTCCGAGAGAAAATTTGGTCGAAAAATCTTCTTATTCGGTAGCATTACTTGAAGAAATCCGGCATGTACCGACCAAGACGTGGCCACATACTCCGGTTTCACGTGAATCGCAAACTGCTCCGCCCCGGAGACTCTGAATATTTCCCTCTCCACTTCTTCCCACGACCCGCACTCTGGTTGAAGTTGGTGGTCTCCTCTAGCGAGCCGACCGCCTCGGCCCAAGTTTCCGCTTGTGTGGAAGTCTTTCATCAGATTATTATTAGTATTGCTGGTACTATTATCGCTATTATCGCTACTCCCACCACTCTCGATATTTTCTTCTAATTCTCCGGTAAAACCTTTCCGCTTCACGCAATTCTTCGTCCGTCTCTCTTGGTGCGACTCTACCCATTGCGTCGTGATAAACAAGGAGTCTTTTCTCACCGGTTTCCCGTTGTTATGTTCATCGTCCACGATGTTCCACTCTCGACACGGCGGGCCTCCGTCGAAACAGTATGACATTAAATTCACGTCTAACACGTCCGGGCGTTGCAACCACAACGGTATGGGTTGGTGAATCGGCGTCTCGTATTTCAAATGCGAACTCTTGAATAAGATTTCGTAGAAGAAAACGTACCCGATTAACAGAACGATTCGTAAGACGAAATGGGAGTATCCCAACCAGTGCGGGTTGCGGACACGGACGTATTTGTAGGTGACGAACGTGGAAATGTAATCTTCCAAGACGTTGCTGTTGCTTCCTGGTCCACCTTGAAAGGAGGATGCCATGATTACGACGCGAGGAGGAGGAGGAGGAGGAAGGATAAATTATGTCAGGAAAATGCCGAGATAGATGTCATGCAACCGAATTCTTCTCTTCTCAAAATTGAACAAAAAAATGACAGAGCGGAGACAAAAAAAAGGAGTGACAAAAAGAGAACTTTGGGCTCACGAAAAAAAACAAGCATTCTTTATCTGTCTACTATGTCGTACTCGAAATTATCGTCAATTAACAAACTATTTAAGAGCACAATTTATGTAATATTAGCTAATCACCCTTATAAAATCTACTGTAACACTCTTCTTAGTTCGCAACAAAGCCTTTCCCCGAAGACGAACCCGCCGGAATGACTTTCAAGACGTTGAATCGAACAGTCTTGGACAACGGTCTGCACTGGCCGACGACAACCTTGTCGCCTTCCTTGCATCGAAACGCTGGAGAAATATGCGCGGCAATGTTGGAGTGTCTCTTTTCGTATCTCTGGTACTTTTTGATGAAGTGCAAGTAATCCATGCGGATGATGATGGTGCGGTTCATTTTGGTAGACTTGACGACGCCGGACAAGATCCTACCTCTGATGGAGACGTTACCGGTGAATGGGCACTTTTTGTCGATGTAGTTGCCTTCGATGGCCTCTTTCGGAGTCTTAAAGCCCAAACCAACGTTCTTGTAGTAACGGGTACCCGCTTTACCCGGCGCTTTCTTTTTCGTAGATGCGGAGAAACTGTTATTAATAAGAAAAAAGAGAGAGGAAAAGAGGTGAGTAAACACAGAAGAAGAGAGAGATCGAATGAGGTGCAAAACTCTCCTTCACCCAAACAAAGCGAGAATTCATGGTTACCAATCCACGTCACTCATACTCTCAAGCGGATACTTTCTCAGCTTCAAGAACAACGAATATCCGTTCAAAAAGAATACAGAGTGCGGGAAAGATGGAAGCATAAAAAACGCATCCCCAAAAGGCCCTACTCCTTAAAAATGAGGGCTTCCTTTTCCAAACGCGCGCATCATTGCTACCCCATTTTTACACCTCGCGAACGTATATCGGACAATATTCATGCACAACTGCACTCAACATTGTCTACCATACATATCAAAACGTAAACGTGAACTGATACGCGCACTCTCGTGCCCTCAAATACGCGCCGGAACTCGCCATTTTCCGCCTTTACACACAAGAGCGGGGCCTTCTAAAAAACGAAAACCGGATTCCTCCCTAACGCTCGACAACGCGACAGATCAAATCGTTTAGACGCGACGCCAACCGATTCTACGCTACTCGTTTACTTACCCGACGTTAACGCCGACTTGTTTCTGATAACCTCTCTCGTGCTGTACGTCAGCCATGGTTGCTCGCTTTTTTTTATGTGAAGGAAATGTTGAACAGCTTCTCTTTTTCCTTCGTCCGGCTCTTTTTGCAAAAAATGAAAAAACCAAAAAATAAGTCCGCATCTCTCTCTCTCTCTCTCTTTTTGAAGCTCTTGCTCCAAAACGAACACAGCCACAAAACAGTCAAGTTCCACTCGGGACGATGATGACGACGTCGACGCTTTTTTTGTTCTTTCGTTTGTTTTCGAGGAACAAACGACGTCACTTTCTTGTTTATAGAAACGCACGCACGCACACACACACACACACACACACACACACACACACACAC
>MDSZ01137363.1_pt1 | contig 63489 bp, 58 predicted proteins | sample 811201 | NCBI WGS metagenome assembly MDSZ01 (sample SAMN05326647, study PRJNA326480) | marine metagenome | isolation source: seawater | place: Indian Ocean: North | collected 2010
CACAAGCAATAGACAAAGAGGTTAGAGATTTAGTTGATGATGCACACGAAACAGCACTTAATATTTTGAGGAATAATTTACCATTATTAGAATCAATTTCTCAGAAGATACTTGAAGAAGAAGTTATTGAAGGAGAAGATTTGAAAACTCTTCTAGCTGAGAGTAAAATGCCTGCATAGTTGAACTTAGTTCTTACTAGATATTTTTATGCAAAAACCAAACAAGCTTGCTAAGAATAATTTTTTGTCAAGCTTGGACATTACGACAAAAGAACTGCTTCATATTTTTGAACTTGCTAATCAATTTAAGAACAAAAAACTCAAAATCGAACTCAGGAATAAAGTATTAGGTTTGATATTTGATAAGTCATCTACTCGTACAAGGGTTAGTTTTCAGGTTGCTATGTCTAGACTTGGAGGCTCAACAATAGATTTAAATCCCACTACTTCACAAATAGGAAGAGGGGAGCCAATTAAAGATACTGCAAGAGTTTTAAGTAGTTATTGTGACGTTCTTGCAATTAGAACCTTTAATCATTCAGATTTAGAGGAGTACGCCCAATGGTCTAATGTTCCAATTATCAATGCCTTAACAGATTTAGAACATCCATGCCAAGCTTTAGCTGATTTCCTAACAATAAAGGAAGAATTCTTTGATTTTAAGAATGTCGTTTTGACATTTATAGGTGACGGTAATAATGTCGCAAATTCTCTTATTTTATGTGGATCATTATTGGGAGTTGAGGTGAGGATAGCATGCCCAAAAGGTTATGAGCCAAACTCTTTGGTAATTAATAAAGCATATGAAATTTATGGAAATAAGGATTTATTAAAAATCACTAATGATCCTTATTCCGCAGCCTTAGGAGCAAATGTTCTTTATACAGATGTTTGGTCATCTATGGGTGAAGAAAGTAATAAGGAAAAGAAAGATAAAGACTTTCAAGGATTTTCCATAGATACCAATTTAGTAAGTGTTGCCAATAAAGACGCAATTATCCTTCATTGTCTTCCTGCTTACAGATCCAAAGAGATAACTGACGAAGTAATTGAAGGTAAAAATAGTAGAATTTTTGAACAAGCTGAAAACAGAATGCATGTTCAACAAGCTCTTTTATCTTGCCTTGTTTCTTGAAAAAACTTGCAAGTTAAATAAAAAAAAGGTACAAATGTATTAGTATAAATTTCTTCGTGAAAACTTCAGCAGGCGAAAACCTTACACAAGCTCAGAATGAGCTTTATGAATGGATAAAGGAATATATGAAAGAATTCCAACATAGTCCATCAATTAGACAAATGATGCAAGCTATGGGGTTAAAATCCCCGGCTCCAATTCAAAGTCGCTTAAAGCACTTACAAGAAAAAGGATATATATCATGGCAAGAAGGTAAAGCAAGAACTCTTGCTTTGGCTGACGAATTATTAAGTTCAATTCCTGTTATGGGTTCTGTAGCAGCAGGGGGTCTTATAGAAACCTATTCTGACTGCAGAGAAGAATTAGATATTAATTCAGTATTAGAAAATAAAAATGTTTTTGCATTATCTGTAAATGGAGATTCAATGATTGAAGCTTGTATCGCTGATGGAGATATGGTTTTAATGGAGCCAGTTAGTGAAATAGCTTCTGTCAGAAATGGAACAATAGTTTGCGCTATGGTGCCTGGTTCTGGAACCACGTTGAAATATTATTTTAGAAAAGGCAATGTTGTTTCTTTAGAGCCAGCTAACCCAAAATATGAACCAATAAAAATTGATGAATCTCAAGTTTCAATACAAGGGAAACTGCTTGCAGTTTGGCGAAAAGCTTAACTGTATCAAAGCAACGTTTTCTTATCTAAATAGAACCAACCCACTATCTTTTCTTGATGTATATTTAGATATTTATTTAGTAATAGAACTTTATTCTTTTTAATACTTCCAGTTGTTGTAATTATAAAAATATCTTTGCAGTTTTTAATTTCTTCAAAATCAATATTTTCTGTATAGATAATTTTTTTATTGATTTTTTTAAAGAAATTAGCATTAATAATTGAGTCTTCAATTTTACATAAATTTAATACTCCAATACTTTCAGTATTTAAATTCTTATTAAAGATATTTGTAATGATTTTTGAAGATAAAGCACTATTCTTGAGGAAAATTGTTTCTAAATAATCACAAAGTATCCTTTCCTTAAGTTCATTAAATTCATAAATTATTCCACTCTTTTTCTCTTTTAGACTCGCAAATAAATATCCTAAAAATAATGAAAATACAAAGCTAAAGAAAGCATTTCTTTCCGTCTTTGGATAAGCTTTTTTATCTGCAATAGTTGGTTCTGAAATTAATGCCCAAGGATTTTGTTGCTTAGCAATTTCTAAATTTATCATGCCTAATGATACTTCAATATTATTTAAAAATGCTTCATCTCTCCTAGCCTTTTTTGTGAGTTCCCTGTATTCAATAAGAATTTCGTTTGGCCTTTTAAGTGATGATCTTAGGTTATCTATCCTATTTTGGAGTTCATTAAGGTACTTTGAATTTGGTTTTATTACTGAAGACAGATTAAGATATTCACTTTCATATTTTTCTAATAACATTAATTGATTGCCAAATCTTTGCATCACTTCATTTCCCCTTTGATTTGGGTTAGTTCTTGTAATACCTCTAATATTATTATTTTCTACATTAAATTCATTAGAATCTTTTGACAAAATAGGAAGACCATCTAAATTCCCTAGCCCATTTTCTAAAGCAAAAGAATTAAGTTTTTTAAGAGATCTTTTTGATTCGGTTTTGTATTTTTTTTGTTGATTTTCCAAGTAAATCTTTTCTTTAGCTAATTCTTTTTCTTTATCTAATTTTGAGTAGTCTTGATATTTTTTACTTACCAAATCAAGTATTTTTAGAATTAATAATTTATCCTTATCTATAAAATCTATATTCAATATATTTGTTCCAACTTCGAATTTTATTTCAAGGGTGTTTTCAACCCATCTTTTGTAATTTAAGTCTTCTACTTCTTCTCCTCTATTTTTATATTGTGAAAGAGCATATCTGTAAACTGGTTTCAAGACAGATGGACTTCTAAGAATAAATTCCTCCGTTTTACTATCTTTATCGTCTGTTATTCCAGTAAGTGTTAACAAACTTTTTTGCGAGTTTGATAATCCATTACTGGAATTATTTTTTTTGCCCACTACAATTTGGAAACTTCCTCTATATGTTGGCTCTGTAATTTTCGATAAAAATATTGATCCAAATGTAGTTAAAACTGTTACTAAAGTCAGTAAATATTTATTTCTTATTAATAAATTAATAATTAACTTGAAGTCAATTTCATCATTAGAAATTTCTTTTTTTTCTGTTAAGTTATTTTCTTTTTTATTTTCCATGAATTTAATCGTCAAAAATATTGTAAAGACCTATACCTGTGACTAATGGTGCAGTTACTTCAGATAATATTTCTGTTGTTTTACCTAAAATTGTTTTTCTTACATTTATTATATCTCCGTCTCTTAGAACGGGATTATTTTTAGTTTCTCTTTCCGCTGCAAAGTTATGTCTAAACTTTCGTTTAATTACAGAGCCATCACTTTTAAATCTTATAAATTCCACCAAACCAGAAGAAGTTCTTTTCCCTCCAGTAGCTATAATTCCTTGATTTAATGTGGAACCTTTTTCTAAAACTAATTCGCCAGGAGTTCTGACATTCCCAGTTACATAAACCTTAATTATGGATGGATTAAGGTTGCTTTTATTAATAGCTAAAAATTGTTCATTAAGTAATTTGTCTGTCTCAGGTACAAAGATAGTATCTCCATCATGCAAAATAATATTATGAGATTGATCACCAGTCATAATAAGGTTTAATAAGTTAATTTCTGTTTGAATTCTCCCTCCTCCATTTCCTTTGGAATTATCTCTAATAACTTTTAATTTTGACAAGTCAGCATTTTTTGTAACCCCCTTAGAAATTTGAAGGGCATTAAACAATTTAGGGCTAGTCAAAGTTGTGTCGTATTGAAATGAATTAGCCCCCATGTTGTCAACAGAAAAAATCTTATTAGAAGTTTTTCTAAATGTATGATTTAAGGTATATAGTCCAGGATTCTTTACCTCACCATAAATATAGACATTTACTGGTCTTCTAGTAAGTAATGAAACGTTAATGTTGGTTTCGTAAATGATATCCCTATAGAGAACTTTTAAATCAGACTTTACATCGTTAATAGTCATACCGCTTATTTCGTAATAACCTATTTCAGGCAGAAAAATCGAGCCTTCGTTATTAATGCTGTAGTTATTGGTAAATAGGTCAATTCCTTCGAAATGAATATATATTTCATCTCCTGGCCCTAAAGTATATTCACTTTTAAATACATTTTTTGCTTCCTTAAAAGTTAATGGGTCTTCTTTCTTTATAATCTCTATTTTACTTTCTGATTCTTCGAAGGCCTTTAAATTTGGGTAATGAGATATGTTTAGTAAATTAAATATTAGTAAGGGAGTTCCATATTTAATTAATTTGCTCTTTAAACTTTTGACCACTTTAATGGTTTAAATATAGATCTTAGTATACCAAATTAGTTGAGATCTTTTAAAGTTTCTTTAGTGATTAAATTCATTTAGTTGAGTTTTCTTAATTAAAAAAGTGAGATTACTTTCCTTAATATTTTGCTGGCTAAATTTTTATATATTAAAAAACAATATTTTGCTTAGTGTATTTTTTTAATATTGATAATTTAATACACTGACTATAGTTCGATATAATATTTTTAGGATAATTCCTTGATTTGGGGCCATAGCTCAGTTGGTAGAGCACCTGCATGGCATGCAGGGGGTCAGCGGTTCAAATCCGCTTGGCTCCACTTTGAATTTTAGTTATGTAAATTCTTATAAGATATCGTTTCGTTATAAGAGGAATTTAGCTAGATCTTCTCCAAATTAGTAAGGAGATTCTTCTGCAAAAATTTAAGTAGTAATATTATTCGTATTTAAATAATTATTTAAGTTCTTTTTAATAGTTAAAGAATCAATATAATTTTATGTATATTTTTCTAGGTCAACATAATAAGCACTTGCAGCAAGGTCATCATTTTCGTATCCATGAAAGCTAATATTCAAAGGTAAAGATTTCAATGTTTCTAAATTTATTGCGAGTAATTCTTTATCCTCGAAAACTATTTTTAATTCCTCTTTTTTAAAAATCCTTTTATAGTCTGATATTCTTAGACGATTATGGTAAGAGATAGAATTTCCAGTTAACAAAAACCAGTACCAGTTCGGATATCTTAAAAAGTTTACTCCATTTCCTAAACCCATATAAATAAAATGATCTCCCAAACCTATATTGTGATATTGTCTACCATCATCTTTTAAAACTCTTTTTGTTTCCTTAAATATTTCACAGAGTTTTTTTGTGGGTATATGTTCAAAAACGCCATAGCTGAAAATAATATCTATGCTTTTAGATTTTAAGTTAGTATATCGTGCGTCTCCAGGAGAATAATAATCTAAATTTAGTTTTGAAAATAAATCATTTTTTGAATTTGAATCGAGCAGAATTTTACAAGATTCTTTTAGAAATAACTCATCAATAGCAAGTTCGTCAGCGAATATTTTTGAATTTTGAGAAATCACCTTTATTAATCTTTTGGAAATATCAAAAGAAGCATGAGGAAACAGATCGAATCCATAAATTTTTGAAGCACCTTTCAAATGAAATAAGATGATTCCAACAAGGCTCCATCCAGGCCCTATTTCTAAAACTGAGCATGATTTTATAGTTTTTCTTTTATTAAATTCTTGAATTTCTTTTGCTTGTTTCAAGGCTGATTTGAGAAGTTGTTCTTCAGAATAACCGCCTCTAATCTTTTGAAGAAAATGATTAATTTCTATCCCAAAAGGAATAATAGATAGAATTAATTGAATTATTCCTTTTGTTTTCCAAAATATACCTAATTTCATAAAGAGATTTTATATTGTTTTACTACTTATGATAACTATTCATTTGTTAAGTTTTTTATGGCAGATAACTTTCATCAAATTAGTTGATAATAAAAATTTGAATTTTGCAATAGATCACTTGATGAAATTGTTGAAGTTTTTTTAATTAAGTCAATATTTTACTCTTTAAAAAGATAATTAATTATGTTATTTGAGCTTTTAGATTACTTTACTTGATTTTAATGACTCCAATACTTGCAGTATCTTCCATAAATAAAAATAATTTGTTATCAACAAAGTGAAGATCTCTGATTCTCTCATATACTAAGGTTCTTTCCATATTAATTATTTTATTTTTATCATCTAAATTAAAAAAATATAAGGAATTATCCTTCAAAGAAGAAGCTACATATTTTTTCTCTCCAATTTTTTCTATTTCAGATATTCCAATTGATGGAACAAATGATTTAAGAGGCTCTAAATATCCATAATCTTTATGAGAATTGTATAAGGGGTATTTTAAATATTTTGGCTCATTTTTTTTCGTCTTTCCTCCATAATGTTCTCCCGCCGATGAAATAGGCCATCCATAATTTGGGATTATTTTAGTCTTCTCAGTATATTTTATTAGGTTTATTTCATCCCCTCCTTGAGGCCCGTGTTCTGTCTCTAAAACAAATTGGTTTTTTTTATCTAGCAATAAACCTTGTGGATTTCTATGGCCCTTAGAAAATAATTCATATTTTCTAGGATCTTCAATATTTATCTTAATTATTTTTCCATTAACGTATTTATTATTTTGTGTAAGTTCTCTATTTCTAAAATCTCCAATCGTAAAAAGTATATTATTGTCGTCAAATTCTATAATTCTTCCTCCTGATTGATGTGCATTAAATTCATTATCAATGCCTCCGTTAGCATCTATACAATTTGCTGGGGCGAAGAAATTTTCAAAATTTATTTTGTCGTAATTAAAGGTACCACTTAATATACTTGTATTAAAACAATCATTTTTTAATTCCTGAGTATATGAGACGTAAATTTTGTTTTTTATGATTGAAATATCCTTAAAAGATAAATGTCTGTTTTTATTAAATGTATCTAAACCAATAAATTCATTTAAATTGTTCTTAATTTGTTTAAATTCTTTCAAATTGTCTTTAGAACTATGACCAACAATGCCCTTTGCAGATAAGAGAATAATATTGTTTTTATGTTCTTCTATGTATCCGCTGCCAGGATATAAGTTATATATTCCGGCATATAAACCTTTGAGAATATTATATTTTTCAAGTTTTAAGCCATTAGAAAGTAGAATGTCCTGCATTCTGGCTATTTTCAAGATATTTTGACTTTCTTTATGTTTTAATTCTAGTTGATTTAATACGCAATTTTCACAATGTGATATTAGTACTGAGGGTAGTATTTTCCTTATGTTTCTTTTTAGAGAGAGTGAAAGGTCTTCATCAACTTTTTTTGTTAATGGTTTTCTGAATATTGCAACGCCTGAAATTAAACCAAATAAAATTAAATAAAGAGATAACTTTTTTAAATTTTTCAAAAATTTATTATTTACTTAATTAATTTATAGAATCAATTTTTTTAAAAGTTATCGTTTGTTATTAGATGCATACTATTAATTTTATTTTTATAAAAGGTAAAAATATTAGCAAATTAGTGAAAGGTAAAAATAATTGTGTTTTTATTTAAGTTGTTTCACAATTTCTTTGGCAATAGCCTCTGTAGCCTCAGGTGAATAATGTACATTATCAATCCAAGCATGTGATTTGATATTAATCAAAGCCTCAGAAACATCTATGACTTTATGTTTTATTGAGGAAGATGCTTGAAGAAGAACCTTGTGCTTCTCATTCATATATTCTTGGCTAAATTGATTATGTTTGTGTATATTTTTTCTTCCTGGTAGGGGTTGGATAAATGTATAACAAGTGATTTTATGTTCGGTGCAAATTTGATCTCTCATTTTTAGATTACTTTTAAAAACATCAGATAAATTTAAAGTCTTGTTTGTGAGATTTGTTTTACAAGTTGGAGTGAAGATCTTTACCCCAACAATATTTCTCCCCCTTTGCTTTACTTTTATAACATTTGCAATTTTTACTATTGGCTTGGCATATTCAACTGGTGACCAATCCCATTTGTTGGTTGCAAGTGCAGCGAACATTTGCTTCATTTGAGATTGATATGATCCTATTTCACATCTTTCATTCATTCCATCAAGGAAAATAGCCTTATCAGGTTTTGGAGATCCATATTTTAATAATTGATCTAGGAGTAAATTCTCTTGTTCTGAATAATAGTATCCACGCCCGAAATTGAATACTTTGTAGTTTTTGGATAATTTTTCTATATTTGCAGGGACAGTATGACTGTCTTTAACCCCATATCCAAAGCCTGAACTTCCTCCAAAAAAGTAAATGCTTTCATTTTTGATATCTTGATCTTGATTTATAAATTCTTCATCTGAGGGTAAGTTTTTGCTATTCCTTCTAAAACCTAGTGATGAAATATTTACATATTTATTTTTTCTTGGTGTTTCTTTAAAGCCAATAACACTTTCATAAGACCATCCATTAGTAACCCAAGTTTGAGCAAGAAGTTGTTTAATATCTTTTTCATTCATCCCAGCTTTTATATAATTTTCTTTTACATAAGTATATGGTTTAACATATCTTTTATAAGCTGTAGGACCAGTATTACCGCGATACTTAATTCTTAAAGCTATATCTAATAGAAATAATGAACTTACTAGAAATAATGATGTAAACGATAAACCTCTTAATAAAGGATTTAACTTTCTCATTAATTTAATCAAATAAAGATAATTTTAACATAAACGTAATTTTTTATAATACTATTAGATAACTCTTCTGATTAAAAATTTTAATTTTTAATTGAGGTTTATTTTATAAAATTTGCATATTCTTTACCAAGATATTCCGATCCTTTATCTGTATAGTGAACAGCATCATAAAATGAATATTTAGGGAACTTAATTGGATCAGGCTTAAAAATTAAGAATCTAAGTTTTTTCGCTGATTTGATATATATAGAATTATATTTTTCCATAATTTTACTGGATTCCTTAAAAGACATTTTATCTCCTGAATAATGATAAATTAACTGTCTTGCATCATAATTTTTCCAACTTTTTGTATATAAGTTTTCTTTTTCTAATGCAAAAGAATCTGGCTCAACAGTTAAGATTATATCCTGAGGATTAAACTTATGCTTTAAGGCAATATTATAAAGCGCATTCATTTTCTTTTCGGTAAAAACAGAATAATTTTTTTGATTAATATTTTCTTCCCAATCTAGAATTTTTTTTCCTGTGTATTTACTATTAATTCTTGCTATACCGAAGCAGCAACCTTCCAGAAGGGAATGTTCATAATTACTAAGTAAACTTCCAATTTTTAGATTATTGAGATTTCTTTTAATAGTTTTATTTAATAAATTTAAAGACTTTAATTGAAAGATATTTTTATTTTCATAATTTAGATTAATAGATTCAGTTGATACTTTTCTACCATATTCCATTAGATTATTTACACTTGTGGCGATCACTATTTTGTGAGGCATTTTTTCTAAGTTAGATAGGTTTTTAAAATTTTTCATATATGAGTCAATAGTATTAATGCATCCAGATAATGTTTGCCCTGCTTTCCCAAAATTAATAGCTTTGTATTTAGAATTTTTCATAAATATATCTGTAGGTCTTAAATTTTCTTTTACTTGAGATGACTCAGTAGTAGATCCGCCGCAGAAAATTACATATTTATCTTTATTTTTAATATTTTCTAAAGTGCTTGGAACAATGGATCCATATTTATCAGTTCTAAAACTTATTAACTCAGGCAATATAATTTCCGAACTATTTATTAATTTCCGAGTAAATTTTAGATTTAAATTCGGCTTGTTTTTGTAATTTGTTTTTATTTGTTTTTTATTTATTTGAGTTGAATTACTATTAGTAATAATTCTAATAGTTATTTCTGATACAAATAATGTAAATAATATTATTGATAAATTATAAATTATTGATTTACTTAATATTTTTTTGGAATTTAATTTAAACATATTTAATAAAGATCTGATCATATTATTTACTGAAGATATATGGAGCAATAGATTTCTTAATATGAGGATCTGAGAATTTCCAAATAAATCCATCAATATAAAAATGATAAAGCTGAAATAAAATTGGAATTAAGTAGAAGATATTATAAGCTTCTGTCTGATTTGGTATTTTTTTTGTTCCTAAATAAGCCATTAAGGTCATTATGAGAGAATAACCAAAAACAAAAAATAAATTTCTCAAGCTATTTTTAAAAATTTTAAATCCATTATTTATTTTAAAAATTTTAGTTTTCTTTCTTATATTTATACTCCATGTTAGGGCAATATACTGACACCAATGCATTCCAACCCCTATGGCAGTGGCGGCGGCTAAATCATTAAAAAATAATAATGGTAAATATATTGCAGTACCCGTTATTAGAGGCAAAAATGAATTTAATGAAAAATTATTTGTAGAATAATTATTAAATTTTATACATAAGATGTAGATTATAGAAAAAATAATTATTAATAAATTTAACTCAATATTATTAAATTGGTTTCTTAATAAGCCGGGTCTATATAAACCTATAGCTAAACAAGTAAATGATGTAACGTAAATAAGAAGTGAATTAAATTTTAATCTTACATTGGCTAAAGTAAGTATCCCCACGCTCTGTTTAGTCACGTGCCATCCCGATGCTAGATAATGAAAAATTATCACTAAATTTAGGTTGATATTCCAGATAAAAAATAAGATTACTAATGTGTAAATAGGTATGAAAAATACATTATATGAATTTTTTTTTAACCATGATTTGTTTTCTTTATCAAAGAAGAATAGCCATGTTGATCCAAAATGAGTTTCTGCAAATAGAAAAAGTACTGTTAAAAATAGGTATGGTGCTAAAAAAGGGAAATTTATAACTAACGCTATATAAATTAATGGAAACCAAAAAGGAAAGAATACAAATAAGTCATCAAATTTTGGACCAATTATAAAGGATCTTTTTATTTGCATCTTTCCCTATATTTTTTGTGCACATACTGTGAAGTATCCTGGAGTGAATTTAAAATCTTCGACATTTGTTTTATAGGAATATTCCTCCTTTTCTTTTTCTAGTTTAAATAGTTCATTTTTTTTAAAATTTTTGATTGGTTTATAGTCATTAATGCTAGTTGAAATTATTTTAAAACCGATTTCATCAGTCCAATTATAAATTTCCTCTAATGTATGTTGAGTTTCATGGGGGTGTATTACTTGATCTCTAAACCAAGAATAAGAATGTTCTTTATCTTCCATTGCTCTATTCATCTTTCTAAAAAGATTATAAGAGGACTTATCACCATGCCAATAAGCATATCCTTGAAGAAGTTTAAGCATTGGTCTTCTTCCATACAAGTGATATAAGCCTACATATAGATAACCTTTATCTTTTACAAATTTAGATATTTTTTTAAAAGCCTTCTTGCAGTCGTAAGTATGATGTAAAACCCCCATGCTTATTACTAAGTCATAGGTAGAAGAATCTTCGTAATCAAAAATATCTACTGTTTCATATTTTGGTTCTAGATTAAGAATCTCTGAGACTGTTTTTGCCGTTTCTACTGCTTTATCAGTAAAATCAATAGATTTAATCTTCTTCTTATAGTAATAGGCTATTGAATTAGTTAGCCATCCTGTTCCGCAACCCACCTCAAGAACATTTTTTATTTCATTAGAAGTTGAAAATAAATTTCTTTTGCGAAGCAAATTATGTAAGTCTAAATACTCCAGGATTTGATTAGAGTTTATTATAGAATTTATATAAACACTGGTATCATCAGTATAGTTAAAAGGAATATTCTTATAAAAGTCTTTAACCTTTTTCATTTGATATGTTTTAAAAAAGAGTATAAATGAAAGGGGCTACTATAGAACCTTGTGTTGCAACTAAAACTACTGCTAGAGCAACTAGTATTATTGCAAAAGGAAGAAGCCAATATTTTTTTCTTGCAGAAGCATATTTGATGATTTGTTTTAAAACGTCAAGAGATTTCATTTAGAATTGATCTTTAAATGTTGATTTTGTGGTAGTTTTCGAATTATTTATATAAAAAGTTTTCACTTTTTTCTTTTGGAAAATTAACATATTAACCCTCCTTAATAAGGATACAGGTGTTATAAGTATATAAAAAAATATAAATAAAACAGCTTTAGAGTTGATACTTCCTAATTTGTTCCCAATCTTTATCCATAATTCATAGGGAATTCTTAATGAGTTTGGTGAAATTATACTTAATGAAAATAATATTATTGAAATAAGTAATGATAGGAACTTTGTCTCATCATGCAATAAAAAGGGAATTAAAAAGAAAAATAAAATTATTATTATTGATATTGAAATTCCAGCTTTTCTGAGAGTATTTTTTGTAGGTAAGGCCATATTTAATTTGAATCAATCATTAATTAGAATCGTCTTAAGAAACTTTTCTTTTAATAGGTTATTACATTGATCCTTTTTAATAATGAAATTTTCTATTACGACAATATCAATATTTGTATTTGCAAAACATCTTAGAGCGTCTTCAGGTGTACATACTATTGGTTCTCCCCTCACATTAAATGATGTATTTATTAGGATAGGACAGTTTGTTAACTTATAAAACTCCTCTAATAATTTATGAAAATCGGGATTTCGCTCTTTTGAAACCGTTTGAACTCTGCAACTATTATCAACATGAGTTATTGCAGGTAAAGTGGATCTTTCAATGTCTAATCTTTCGATACCTACCTTTTCTTGATTTTGATTTTCTTGATTTTTCAGGAATTCATTGCGTAACTTTCTTGTTATCAGCATATAGGGGGATTCATTTTTTATGCCAAAGTATTGATTCTGAAACCCCTCTAATATCACTGGTGCAAATGGTCTAAAAGATTCCCTAAATTTAATTTTTAGATTCATTGTTTTTTGCATTTTTTTCAATCTTGGGTCACCCAAAATAGACCTGTTACCAAGGGCTCTAGGTCCATATTCCATTCTTCCTTGAAACCATCCAACGACGTTACCTTTTGCTAATTCATTAGCTACTTCGACACAAAGTTGATCCTTATTAAGCTTTTCATAATTAATATCAATTTTATTAAGGTAATTCTCAATTTGCTCTGTATTAAATTTTGGTCCTAGGTAAGCTGACTTCATTGAGTCAGAACTTAGGATATTTCTTTTGATTTTTTTCTTTTCATACAAGTAATTTAATCCGCAACCCACAGCCGAACCTGCATCACCTGAAGCAGGTTGAATCCATATATTTTCAAATCCTGAATCATCTAGCAATTTGCCATTCGCAACGCAGTTTAATGCTACCCCCCCTGATAAACATAAATTTTTTTCTCCTGTTTTTTTATGCAAATTTTTAGCTATTTTTAAAACTATATATTCTGTTACTTCCTGAATGGAAGCAGCAACGTCCATATAGAACTGAGTTAACTTTTCCTCGGGTTTTCTTTCTATATGCCCAAATAAATTAATAAACTTTCTTGAGATCATTCTCAGACCTCTATGATATTTAAAATAACTCATATCTAACTTAAAAGAACCATCTTCTTTTACGTTTATAAGATTATTAAGGATAAGATCTTTATATATTGGTTTTCCATAAGGAGCTAGCCCCATAAGCTTATATTCTCCTGAATTTACCTTAAAGCCACAATAATAAGTAAATGCTGAATATAACATTCCTAAAGAGTCAGGGAAATTAATTTCCCAAACTGGTGAAATTTTTTCCTCATCGCCAATCCAAGCCGATGATGTTGCCCATTCGCCCACTGCATCCATGCATAGAATTGCTGATTTATTAAAAGGAGATGGGTAATAAGCAGAGCCGGCGTGGGATAGGTGATGCTCAGAAAAAAATAACTTCTCTTCTGAAAAATTAATATCAAGATGTTTTAACTCTGCGGCAATGTTGTCTTTTATAAATAACTTTTCCTTAATCCAGCTTTGCATTGCCGGCAAAAAAGAGGAGAAGCCTCTTGGAGCTGTATTGAAATATGTCTCTAATAACCTCATAAATATTCTTATTGGTTTTTCATAATATATGTATGCTTCTATCTCTAAACCTAATTCGGTGGATCTCTTTAAACAATAATCAATTGAACAGATTGGGAATCTAGAATCATGTTTTTTTCTACTAAATCTCTCTTCTTGAACAGCAGCTAAAATTTCTCCATTATCTCCAAGAAGTGCAGCAGCACTATCATGAAAAAAACAAGAAATACCTATTACTGCCATTGAAAATTAAACTATAAAAAAAAGAATACCATAATTGATTCAAACATTTAAACAATTTTTGTGATTTCAAATGCAAAATGATATTAAAGTTTTATTAATTCTATAAAAATTAATCAATTGAAAATTTATTATTAATAATAATATTTTTCTTTATATTTAAATAAATAATGCAATTTAAATTTCTTTCTATTTGTAAAAATTTTATTAAAAATAACAAGCTTCTTATTATTCCATTATTAATAACTGCATTATTGATAATAGCAATTTCATTATTTAATACACAAGAAACTACAGAACCATTTGTGTATGAAATACTAGAATAAAATCAATAAATTTATAAAATATAAGCTTTTTTTTTTGAATTAATAAATGAAAATGAATGGTATTATTATATGGAATTTGATCTTTTTATTTAAATGAGAAATCTTTATTTAGATAAAAAAGTTCAATTCAGTCCAAAAGGATATAAAGATTTGCTGGAGCAATTTCAATCCATAGGTTATAAATTTATTAAATTTCAGAGAAAAATAGATAATCCAAGGTCGATTATATTGAGACATGATATTGATTTTGATATAAAAAAAGCATATCAAATAGCAAAAATTGAAATTGGTTTAGATATAAAATCTACATTTTTTTTTCTTTTAAAATCAAAAAGTTATAACTTTCTTGAAAGTGAAAACCAAAAACTAGTCAAAGAAATTAGAGAAATGGGACACGTTGTTAGTCTTCATTTTGATCCATCAATATATAAAAATTATAAAAAAGGATTAGTAAGTGAAATTAAATTATTTGAGGAATTATTGTTGGATAATGTAAGTGTAGTTTCTTTACATAGACCAAATAAATTTTTTTTATCAGGACTAACTTTAGATAAAAAACTTATGCATACATATGAGAATATATTTTTTAAACAAATAAAATATATTTCTGACAGTGGAGGGTCTTTCAAGTACGGTTATCCTTTGGATTCAAATGCAATTAAGAACGGATTACCAATGCAATTGTTATTACATCCAATTTGGTGGACAACTAATAAACAAAATGCAATTAATAAATTGAAAGAATTTTTAAATTATAGTAATTCTGAATTGTCTAACCATATCTCAAAAAATTGTATTCCTTGGGCGGATTATTTAAAACAATGAGAAATTTATTAAAGCCAATATTACTTGATGAATTACTAAAGGGAATTAATCATTCTTTTTTAAATAATCATAGTTCTATCGAAATAAAATTTGTTGGAGCTCTCAATGAAGATAAAAATGGGATGCTTACATTCTCTAAGGAAAATATTTCATCAAATAACTTAAACGCTATTATTTTTTCTCCAAAAGGAAGTTTGGATTTGCCCTCAATAATTAAAGTTAATAATCCTAGGTTGAGTTTTTCTTTAGCACTAAAATATATTGAAAATAATATTGGATTTGAAAATATATATTCAGAATCTATTTCTTCTGATCTTTCTTTCGGGAAGAATTTAATATTAGGTAAGGGGGTTAGAATTGGCAAAAATGTCAAGATTGGTAATAATGTAGTAATTAATGATTTTGTAGAAATAGGTAATAATTGTGTAATTAAATCAGGATCTATTATTGGAGAAGATGGTTTTGGTTTTGAAAAAGATAAAGATTCTACACCAATAAGATTTCCCCATATTGGTAATGTTTTAATTGAAGATAATGTTGAAATAGGATCTTTTGTAACCATTAATAGAGGTACATTAGGTACTACAACCATAAAGAAGAATGTAAAAATTGATGATCATGTTCACGTTGCGCACAATGTAAAAATTTGTGAAAATAGCCTAATATGTGCTGGAGTTGTTATTGGTGGAAGTTGCCTTATTGGTAAAAGATGTTGGTTAGGTTTAAATTCAACTATTCATCAGAAAGTTATTATCTCGGATGATGCAACTGTTGGAATGGGAGCTAATGTTTTTAAATCAATAAAAGAGGGAATTACTGTAACAGGATTCCCTTCTAAAAATGTTCCAAAAATTTAGTGTTGATAGCAGAATTTAAAGTTTTTTAAATCTATGAGAAATTTTTAATTCTTTAACATTCAACTTTAGAGGTCGCATGTGCCTGGGTAAAGATGAATTTAAAAATTTCTTAAATTCAATTATATTTATATCTTCTTTATTTAGTTCTACAGTTAACTCTACATGTTGACCAGTAATTGGATTATTCCCACCAATAGCTTTAGCATATTTGATGCCTTTATAATTTAAAGCAACCATTTCAACTTCAGAGGGCATGAATTTAAGCCCACCTACATTAATTATTTCATTATCTCTGCCAATAATTTTAATATATTCATTATCAAGTTTTTCTACCAAATCTTTTGTGCAATACCAATCATCCTCATCAAATGGTGACTCAGAATTTAAATAACCAAGCATTCTGTTTTTTGCCCTAATAAACAAAACATTATTAATTATTTTTATTTCTACTCCTTCACCTCCAATTTTCATAAAAAGAGAATTTTTGCTTTTAGAACTAACCCTCAATATGCCTAATTCTGACATGCCATAGGTTTGTCTAAAATCAATATTAGGGAATTTTTTATTAAGTAAATTTAGTGTTGGTTGATCCATTCTTTCAGTCCCATAGGAAATGATTTTTAATGAATTTGGAATATATTTTTCTATATTTGGATATAGAGTTATCATTCTCAAAAAAGTTGGTGTCGTTGGAAGTAATTCTATTTGATAATCAACTAAAGCATTTAAAACTTCTTCTACGCTTCTATTTTTTATAGAAACCACATTGCCTTGATTAAAAAGCATATGCAATAAGGTATTTAATCCTCCAATATGATCAAACAATAAAAATGAAAGAGCTCTTAAAGGTGGTCTTGGAGTTTTATATCTTTCTATAAATGGAAGAAAATCATGAAGTATTGCTTTTGGTCTTCCTGTAGTCCCTGTTGTAAATAAGATAAGACCGGGATGTTTTCTTTTTCGCAAAATACTTAAAAGGGGATGGCTTTCTTGCTTATTGGAGATCAATCTAATTAATTTACCGTTTTCAAAAATCATTTGAGCTAATGATTCCTTTAGAAAATAATCATGTTGATTAAATGTATCTTTACTAAGCGGGACGACAATGGCACCTTTATTTAATAACTTTAATAAGGTTGAAATTGAATAAGGATCAAAATCTCCAATTAGTCCAATTACATCGCCAGAATTTACTTGTTCTAATCCTTCTATCTTTAAGTTTATGATTTCATTAAAAAAGAAATCTTTTTTGCCAATTTCCTGTAAAAAAGGCTGATCAATATCACTCCAAATTTCTTTGAGTTTATCGATAATCATTAAACTCCTCCTACATGTAAAACTTGACCAGTTATGTTTTGAGATCTCACATCAAGAATTATATCTACAATATCAATAACGTCCTTAAGATTCATCTCTTTTTGAATTATTTGATTATTAGTTATATTTTTAATTTGTTCATTTGTGATACCTCTCAATAAATTAGTTCTTATTGGACCAGGAGCTACACAATTTACTGTAATTTTAAATGGTGATAATTCTTTAGCAAACACTCGAGAAAAACTTTCTACTCCAGCCTTGGTAGCCGCATATATAGATTCACCTTTTAACCCTAAATGAACAGCTATAGTAGAAAAATTAATTATTCTTCCTCTTTTATTTTTTATTAGAAGTGGTGAAAAAATTTGATTACAGTAAATCGTACCCATTAAATTAGTTTGTATAACTTTTTCAGTTACTTTTGGGGGAGTTGTCATTGCTAAATTCATAGAAGCTACTCCAGCACAATTAATTAAGCCATAAATTTTGGTATCTTTCTTTAGTAATTCTAAATAAACTGACCTTAAAGATTGATAATCAGAAATGTCACAAGAGAAATGATTTGAATCTCCTTTAATCTCTTTTCTCGATAAAGTAAAAACTTCTTCTCCTTCGTTTCGAATATGATCTGCGATCGCTTTCCCAATTCCTGAACTTCCGCCAGTTACTATATACATTTAATTTCCTTCAGCTTTTTGTCTGTTGTACTCATCAGTAAGTGTAATTGCATTTCTAAAAACGCTGCTTATAGTAGACATTGCTTTTTCCGATGTCCAGTCAAATGAAAAATTTTCTTTTGTTGACTTTTCTTCAAGAGCCAAACAAATTTGAACGAGATTCATTGAATCAATATTTGAATTGCCACCAATTAATGGACATTTTTCGTCTATATTAAATTCCTCTCCAATAATCTCTTTTATTAAAATAAGAAGCTCATCTACCTTCATATCAATATTTGTGATTTTTTTGTAATACAAATTATAGTACAGCTCTTATTAAATTTCTATTCATCAATTTTTAAGTTTAAAAAGTATAATTAATTTTTAGATTAAAAAATTTAAAAAAAATTAAAATTCTTAGCTTTATCGGGTAATTTTTACTTCTCATATAGAGTTAACTTAAAGAAATAAAATATCAAAATTTTTATTAGAAAATATTAATTTTTAATATTTATAATATGTTCTTTTCATCTTTATTTAACGTATCAGCAATTTCCTTTCCCAGTCTTAAAGAAATGGCTACAATCATTAACATTGGATTGGCATAAGAGGGAGTAGGGAATACATTTGGACCTGAGATATAAAGATTTTTGTGATCATGAGATTTACAATCTTTATTTACTATTCCTTTATTAGGATCTTCACTCATTACCGTTGTACTCATAAAATGAGAACTGCCTCCCCATATTCTCCAATTCTTAATTTTAGCTTCATGCTTTAAATAGCCAATTGAATTTTCTCTAAGAATTTCATCCAATGTATTATGAGTCTTAACTAAGCTTTCCTTATCTTCTTTACTTATTTGCCAGTCGATTGAACATTTTATCTTTAATGATTTTTCTTCAATCAATTCTTTTTTAAAATAAATTTTACTTTTTTTATTTAAGGATGCCCCTAAATAGTTTCTAATATAAATATATTTTGTCTTTCTTGGCAAATTAAGTTTGTCGCTTATTTTTGAAAATAATAAATAAAAAAAACCTTTTAAATATCCATAGGGATTTATATTATTTTCTTCTAAATAATTTCTCATATAAGCCATATTTGGCTTTAGTAAATAATAAAGTTTATTGTGGAAAGCAAAGTCCACAGGATTAAGAACTATTCTACTTTTCACAAAAGTTGAATTTTTATAATTATTTTTTAGTTTTAGACCAAATTCACTTTTCACAAAAGATTTATTATTAACATTACTATTCAAATGGATTGATTTAATTGGGATACTTTTATTTAATTTTATTATTCCTTTAATTCCTCTAGGATGTCCTGAGAAATTTAATCCCAACATTTGGCTTGAATTAGCTAAGCCTTTAGTAGAATTTAGTAAAATCTTTACGGTTTCTATCCCTCCACTACAAATTACAAAATATTTAGCTTTTAAATTTATTGGTTTTTTGTAGTGATTTAATGAATCTCTTAATTCTACATTTGAAATTAAATTGTTATTCTTATTACGATGTAACTTCATTGCATTAGCATGAATAAAAATATCAAAAGTTAAAGATTTTATTGGGTTAAATTCTTTTAGGTGATTCATATTGAATCTTTTGATTTCTTGAGAAAAGAAAGCTGGCGCAACATCAAATTTATGTGATAAAAGCTTTCCTAATTTTTGATTTATAAAAATATTATTAGATTTATTAATCAAATTATCTATGGAAATATTTTTTATACCTAATATTTTTAGAGATTTGTTTATCCAAAAGTAAAGTTCTTTATTGTCTATTGGCCACTTGCCTAACTCATCTTCATCCAAAGGCACAATTCTTCCATCCCATAGATTAGATTTGCCCCCAAAGTATCTAGCAATTGATCTTGAAAAATCAATTTTATCTAAATCGCTTTCCGAACTATCAAGATGATTTACCTTCTCTTCTGCATTAAATCCTCCCGATTCGATTAAACAGATTTTTGTATTAGGCCTATTTTTTAATAATTCAGAAACTAAATTTATTCCTGATGTGCCGCCACCAATAACTGCAACTTCATAATTATCAAGCTTAATATTCTCTACTAACGAACAATCTATAAGCATATCTAGAATAATTTCTCTAAAAACAATGAAATAATTGAATGTCTAGAAAATGGTATTGGTAAATCAATAAAGAAACCAAATCTACTAATAAATCCATTCACTATAGAATCATAAGCCGCTTTTGCTGGAGTATATGGATTTTCTTGTTCTGTTATTAAAATGTCCATGAATTGACTAACAGCTAAAATTTTCAAATATGGGAATATAGATGAGTATTCATTTTGATTTAAGTTGAACTTCATATTGTTGATATTTAAATTTAACAGTTTGTCACCTCTAAAAATATTGAAACCTGTGAATTGACCTTTTAATATATTAGGTTTTACAAAGATTTCTAAATTTTGGCTGTAAGTTTGTAATTTATAATCAGATAAGAATCCATTTTCATGAATAGCAATAAATTTTCCTACTGAATAATCTCTAGGTTCATATATGAAAGATAAAAATTTTAGATTTCTGAGAATAATCTGCGAAAAAATAGGATTTTTACCACCAAATTTGAAAACTAAAGTGAAGTAATTTATATTAAAAAACTTTTTTACTTGAGCATAAGCATGATATTTGAATCCCGAATGAAAAAAGTTAAATTTTTTAGGTTTTCCTAGTCCAAAAGCTTTTTTAGCATTAAATGCTAAGGAATATGGTTTTAAAAATAAGCAATCTTCTAATATCGTGACTTTTTTAAATTGTTTTATTAATTTACTTAATTTAAAAATATTTTTGGTTATTGGAATTGGAGTATCTATAATAAGAACCTTATTGCTGGGATCTAAATATTCTAAAGATTTTTTTAGAACACTATACAAGAATTGATTAGGAATTCCTAAATACAAATATTTATATTGCTTTCTTTTGATTTCTTTTAAATTTATACATTTGTAAGAAAAATCCCATTCTTCTATTTCTATCAATTTACCTTTTTCTCTAGAAACTATATCTATATATTTAAATTTACTAGATATTAGGAGAGCAGGAATTACTGTATTTATTACCCTTTTCCCCGTGCCTAGAATTACAATATTTTCCAATTCAGCATGATACATAATCAAATAAATATTATAGTTTATTTCTTGTATTTCAAGGTATAAATATCAATTATTTTAATGTGATTTACTTTACTTAAAATTTATAATCTTTATAAGATGTTTTTTATTATAATAAAAAGAAGTTTTTTATTTTGAGAGGGTTGATTTTAGGATGTAAAAATACTAAATTAAGGTGTTTATTTCTAGTAAAAAAAATATTAAAAAGTTTATGAAATAATAGATTTATGAATTTACCAGAATTATTTAAAAAACAAGGATATGTAGTAATAGAAAATGCATTCAGATCAGATACTTTAGACCAAATATTAAATTCTTTGGAAAGAATTAAATTAAGTAAAAATCCACCATTTTATTTTTCACAAGCGACGCATCGTTATTTGCCTATAGAATTGGATAAAAATGGATATTTAAAAGAGTCAATATTAGGTTTTACTCGAAATTGGGGTTTAAAACAGCTTTCTAAATTGGGAGAAGATCTGCTACTTGGGCAAATTATGATTAAGAATCTTGAAATGGTTTTTCCTCAATATTCTGGATTCTTACAACAAAATAATATGCTTTTCGATGCTTCAATTGGGACTGTTGATCATATTGATAGTTGGTACTTAGATACTTATCCTAAGGGTTCATTGATTGGCGCATGGATTGCGCTAGAAGATATAAATCCTGATTCAGGTCCTTTCAGAGTTTATCCAGGTTCACATTTAAAAGTTTTGCCTTATGAACTTCAAAAATTAGAACATAAGGATTTTTTGGGAGAAATAGAAAAAATTAAAAAACAATTTAAATGTAAAGAACTAATTCTTAAAAAAGGGGATTTGGTTTTTTGGCATCCCTTTACTATTCATGGTGCTAGTCCAGTCCAAAATAATAAGTACTCAAGGAAATCTATAACATCCCATTATTTACCTTTAAATGCTACCATTCAAAGTAGATCACTAAATTCAGATCAAAATACTATAAAGATTATTTTAAGAAAAATACTACAATACCCTAATAAAAAATCTAAACATTATATTTATCAACTAAACACAATAGTTTTTAGATTACTTGAAAATATTACTTTAAAACTAATGAAAATAAGATATAAATTATTTAGATCCAAAAATGAACTAATTCATAATGATATGAGATCTGCTTCATATGAATTTAATAGAAATGAAAAATCCTAAAATTATAATTTATTGATCCAAATATGATTCCATTAGCTTTATCTGGCTATATGCATTTTTTTAAAATTGCAGGTATTAGTTCTGCTTTGATATTTCAATTGTTATTTCTAATCGGATATTTTAAAAAATCTATAAATTATTTTTATTATTCAAAAGTATTAAGCGTTTTACTTTCTTTCTACATCATATTGAATTTATACCAATCAACTGTTAGCGAATTCTCTTTCTTCAGTTCATTATTATTATTCATGAGAAGAATTCTCCCTATATTATTAATTTCTGTCCTACCAGTATTAATAAAGTCAGGATTAAATATCGCAGTTTCTGGTCAATTTAACAAACAGGTTTATATTCAAGGATTCTTTATTTTTAGTGCGCTATTAAGTTTTGTTTTACCATGTCAATCATGGTATGGCGGCATATGTTTTTTAAGTTTAAGTATGCCATCACATATATCCTTTGTTTCTTTAACTGCCTTAATAGTTCTTATTTATTCTTTTTTTAATTTTAAAGAGAGATTTGATTCTTATAAAAGATACAATTTTTCAAAATTTATCTTGCTATATTTATCTCATCTTAATATTTATATTTATATTTTTCTCGGAGTTCAAAGTGGAACTAGATCATTTGTTTTTAGCTTTTTAGCAATTTTATTAATATTTTTATTATTTAAAATATTTAATTTAATTAAAAATCTTAAATTAGATATTTCGATTTTTAACTTTAGCAAATCAAGTTTTTATTTTTATTCATTTATAACTGCTTTACTTGTTTTTTTAATAAATAAAATAAATATCAAAGTAATAATAGATAAGATTCCAGAAGGTATTTTAAATAGAGTTTTGCCATCTTTATTTAATCCATCAAAGACTTTATTTAATGATGAAAGAATTCAAAATTGGGACTTTTACTCCATATTTGAAAGTGATAATTTAAATACTTTACTTTTTGGGAAAGGAATAGGCTCAAAATTAGGTGATTGGAATGGAATTAGTATTTATGACTCATTTTACAATTTGATAATTGTAGATTATGGAATTGCGGGCGCTTTAGTTACCTTATCTATACTCATAATTACATTGATAAATATAATGAAAATTATTGAAAAGAAAAAATTGTTTGAATCGAACATTAAGAAAGAAAAGCAAATAAACTATGACTTAAAGAAAAGGACAATTTTTTTATTATTTATAGCTATATTTATATTATCGATAGTAAATGAAGTTTTATTTCTTAATGGAGGGGCAAATATTTTTATTTCTGCCGCCTTGCTAATTTCAATTTTATAGAAGATTATATTTTTGAAGAATCTTTAAATTTATTTTAAAAGAATATTTAATTATTCTAGAAATCCTTAATAGTAATGGATAAGGATGTCTTAAAAAATAAAATTTGTACTTAAATAAAATATAAATATTGTTTGAGATACCAACTTTTAATTTCTTAATATTGTTCATAGTTGTCATCCTTAATGGATGACTGGAATCACAAAATACGCAATACTCTTTAAGGTTTATAGCTTGATATCCTTTTAGAATTATTCTTCTAAACAAATCTGAATCTGTTCCACGCCTCATATTATTATCAAGACCCCCTACCTCTTCCCATATCTTTCTAGGTATAAGAGGCGTTGAACCACAAATAATTCCACCTCCTAAAAGAGCTTGATTTATTAAATTGCCATTAGTAATAAAACTATGATCAATTTCTTCCCCACCTTTTAGTTTTTCTCTCCACCAAGTACCAACAACTCCTAATAAGTTTTCAGTGTCTTGAATAAATAAATTAAGTTGTTTTGTTAACTTTTGATTATCAATCCAGTAATCATCATCTCCAAGAAGAGCAATAAATTCTCCTTTGGCTTCTTGAAATCCTTTATTCGTAGCTTTAGCAACTCCGACATTCTTTGGAAGAGAAATTAATTTACAATTAGGTAAATTAAAGAAATCGAATTTCTTTATTGCAACGCTATGTTCTTTGGAAGAGAAATCATCTACTACAATTATCTCTAAATTTTTAAAATCTTGTGAAATAACACTTTCAAGTGCTCTTTTTAATAATGAAGATCTATTATGTGTACAAATTATTACTGATACAATAATTTTATTTAAATTCAGTTGAGCCATAATTCTATTTTATGTTTTGATACTTAAAAAAAGCATATTCTAAAATGAATAACTTTTAAAAGTTTGAAAATTTTACTTATGTGAAATAGGAGTAAGATAAATCTCCTCTTTTTTAATACAGGAATTATTTTTCTTGTATTTGCAATATAAGCTCATATCTCTAATTTCTAAATCTGTTCTGAGTATTGGATTGCCAATTTTTATATCCTCTTTATTACTAATATAAATAATTTTTTTTTGATCTAAATGACAATAATCTTTATCTATATCTTTTAAACATGATAGTAGCTTCTCTTGATCATATTTTCTTTTATACCATTCATTAAAATAGGATGAATTGAATGGGAAATACTTATCAGAATATACATTTAATAATCCAAATTCTCTTGCATTAATAAATTTATTTTTTAGTTTCTCAGAAATAATATATTCATAATTTTTGTCTAGATTGTTATCTCTTGCAATTAATCCTAATTTATGTTCTAGGCTATTATTTATAATTGCAATATTTGATATATAAGTTAATTTTAAAATTGCAAATGAAATAAGAGTTAATATAAATATTATTGAATTTAAAGGTATATTTTTAAAGTTAAAATATTTATTTACTTTCGAAATATTTATAATTTGAGATTTGTTTAATGCTGTGCTTGTGAATACTATGATAGTAGTTATGTAATAAAAATTGAATAAAACAGTTAGCCAGGAAATTCCTAATTTCATAAATAAACTTACTTTAAATAAATCTACAAATATAAATTGAATTGTATGAAAAAGAAAAAACAGAGATAAACCTACAGAAATATTTTTAATTACTAAACTGTTAAATTTATTTTTTTTATATTCAATGAAAACTAAATAAAGTAATAAAGCTATGTTAATAGAAATAAAAAATAGTGAATATATTGATGACATATAATCTGATACTAGATAATGGTGTGGATGACGATCCTCAATATATATTTTGAAAAAAGTATTAGAGTCTATTCCCTTTTGAGGGAAGAAATATAAGAAGGATAATGACGAAAATAACCATATTATGGTATTTACTAATGTAATTTTTAACCAGTTAAAAATAAGTTTATTTTTTCTACCTAAAATCAACGGTAAGAAAAAACCTATTGGGATTATAAAGAGAGGAGCAACTGGATGAAAATATATAGATATCAAAAATAGAATAGTAGAAATCAAAAATAGAATATATTTTTTCTTTTTATTTAAAATTATTCCATATAATTCAATGCTTAGAGGAATAGCAATTGAAATTATTGATAAAGATAATGATATATATCTAGAGTGACTTACGGAATCTAAAAAATGAACCCCAGCAAATCTACTTCCAAAGAATATTCCAAAAATCTCATTCGAGAAAATATTAGTCTTAATTACCGAATATATTATTATGGATGAAATAAATACTATTATATGTTGTTTAGATATTGAGTAATTATTTAACTTTAGTTTATTTTTGATAAGTAATAATGAATATGTTGCAAGCAAATAAAGAGATAAGATTAGAATTAATGATCTATGTATAATAGAAAAATTTGTAAAAAATGATGTTATATTTTGGCTTTCATTAGGAGCAAAAATAGAGAAAATTTTTGCAGTATTTATAATAGGCGTATCAATATATCCATTTGTATGAAAATCATTTTGAAGATATCCTTTTAGGCTTAATATTGGTGCGACTAAAGTTTTATCAGGCCAATTAAGACTGATATCTCCAGTAAAGATAGACTGTAAACATATTAAAATAATATATATTAAAAAAAATATTACTGAAAATTTAATTACTTTGGTCATGAAATTAATTTTTATCCATAAGTTATTATCCTTTAAATGCCTTTATAGATTTAATATTCATAAACTCATCAAAGGTTAATATATCAACTACCTTTAAACTTTCTGAATTATTTATGAGTATTTCTAACTCTGCAATTACGGTATTTTCTTGAAAATAAAGTTTTATTGGTGTAACTTTAATTGTTTCTACAGATTGGAAGATATTTGCATTGGCCTTTATTACTTTTTCAATACCACGAGCTTCAATATCCCAATCCCTCAAATATACATCATTACTAAAAAATTTTTCTAGATTTTGTAAATCTTTATTTGAAAAACATTCAAAATAATTTAGAGCTCTTTCTTTGATTTTCATAATTAGTAAAAACTGATTTTAATTCTAAATGTTATCATTTAACTTTTCTATCCCTAGTCCATATAAAAGCAAACAATATGGATAATGATGCAAGGCTGCAATATTTAGAAAAATTAGAGCAGTTATTATATTTACTTTTTTTGAATCATATTTTTCTGAATCTAACCACTCAAAAAATAAATTTTCACAATCTTCTAAAAATTTTATTCTTTTAATTGAATAAGATAATTTATTATCTTGCCAATCGACTGTATATTCTTCATTATTAATTATTCCATGATTAACTATTAAGCCATGTAGAAGCTTTGCAAGGTCATAATACAAATCGCCATATTCAAGATTACCCCCAAATTCTTGACGCCAATCCACAAACATAAATTGATTTTCTTTAAATAAAATATTCTCAAAGTGAAAGTCTCCATGAAACCTTACTGGTAATCCATCGGATATAAAATCCCAATTTATTTTTTCGAGAAGAATTTCTAAATTTTTTACCTTTTTTCCATTAATAAAATCAAGATTATCTTTTTTATTAAATAAAACGAAAAATTTTTTAATTCTACTAATTGATTTATCCCTATAAAATTTCTTACATGCGCTTTTAAAAATTTTCTTCTTATCATCATCTAAATTATGTATTTTCCAGAATCCTTTGCTATGAGCTAGTAAATCTATGAATTTGTTGGAATCTCTTATCTTTGAAAAAACTTTTCCTTTGAATAATTTATATAAATATAGATTTGATGAAGATCCAATTATTTCAGGAACATAGCCCTTTAAAAAATTTACTCTTTTTACGCGGTTTTTAATGAATTCTTTTTCTGCAGAAAATTTAATAACCTTTTCATCAACAAACCATATATGTTCATTTTCTTTTTCTAAAATATTATAATCAGTCTCATCTTTATATTTTTGTCTAATTTTTTCTAGGCATTCTAAGTTTCCTGTATCTGACCAATTAAAAGCATAAGCTGAAAATTCTATATCATCAATGAGCATAGAATTAATACCATATGATTCTCCTTCTAAAATTGATTTGTCTTGATTTTTCCTCATTTTATCCCAGAAAGTTTCAAAATCATTGATTTGGCACAATCCAATATATGGATACAGATTATTTTTTTGAATATAACCTTTTTCATGAATTTTATTTAATTTATTTTGTTCAATTTCTACGACTCTATAAGCAGAGTCTTGGGTTTTCATTGATGAATAACCTATCCAATTATTATCATTATTTGGTAGATCTTCCATAATAAGGGAATCACAGGCAATGAATAAAAATTTATGTTGAAGATGATCTTCACATTTTAAAAGAGTATGTCCCAGGCCTGAATTTTTTCCTTGGAAATTTTCAATCTCAACAAATGTAATCTTTTTATTTGGATAAACTAAATTTAGATAATCTCTTACAAGTTCACCTTTATATCCAATTGGGATTATAAATTCTGAATCATTAGGGAATTTCTCAAATTGCCAAGAAATTATAGGTTTATGAGCAACACTAACTAAAGATTTATTTATATATTTAGTTATTTTCCCCAATCTAGTCCCTAATCCAGCTGTAGGAATTACAACCTTATAAGACATTAGTTAACCCTTTTGTAATCATCTTCAATCCTAACCACATCATCTATTTCTGGAGTTGATGCTTCAAGGTAAACACAATCTTCAATAGCTTCCATCCTGTGAATATTACCAGGGGTAAGGGTAACATAATCCCCTGACTCATATACTTTCGAATTTAATGAGTCTTTATTTTCTCCAGATAAAATATCAAGTTTTCCTTTTAAAACAAATATTGTTTCTATTTTTTCTAGATGATATTGCAAACTACATCTATGTCCTTTATGCATTGTAAGTCGTTTAAACATGTATTTTTTATTTATCTCTAGGATTTCTTCTTTCCCCCAAGGTTTATCAATTGTTTTCATTAGTTTAAATTTTATACTTTAGATATTCCGGATAATAATCAAAAAAACCATCATAAAAAGATTTAACATATTGATGCATGGTCCAATGACTATTAAATCCATATTTATCTTTTATCCATTGTAAACCCTCTTCTAAATAAAGTTTTAAATTCTCTTCATATGTTTCAGTTTTAATTAAATCTGAATTATTAAGTAAATATGATTCATTCTCTTCTGCAAAAACGCTTGTTGTTACTCCTGCAGCCCAATTATTTGCATAAGCCTTTGCTATTATTTCACTTTCTGATAAAAAACCCCTAAAGTTATTACCATCAAAAAAATAATTGATGTAATTCGGATTTTTTCTGATTGCAACATCCTCAATAAAATCCTTTCTTAGCATTAATGCATTATTGTGGATAAACCAAAAATATTTAGTTTTTTCTTCTATTAATAGATCTTTTTCTCCCCACTTTTCAGAACAAGGGGAAATTATACCTAAATGTTTGTGATTATCTAGAATATCAATCAGTTTTTTAATGGTATTTTTTTGGCATAAAATTGTGTCATTAGTTAGAAGAAAAAAAGCATCATAATCTTCATAATTTTGATGTAACTTTAACTTGATTAATGCATAATTCATTCCGCGACAATACCTTAGACCTTTTTTTATAGCATCATCTTTTGTTACATGCCAAGTACAATATTTCGATAATCTTTCCTTATCTGATCCTGCCTCTACAACAAAAATATCGGTAAGTTCATTTTCATTATCATAGATATATTCATAAAGTTTTTCAGTTGGCTCTGGAAGATTCCTATTAAGAATAATGGTCGCGACTCTTTTCATTTTTATTTAATAATTCTGAAATTTTTAAGATATCTTAAGATGCTTTCCTTAACCATATTTTCAAGATAATCATCTAACAAGATATCCCTTTTATTTAATTCAATTGAAGCTTTTTTCTTTAGTTCTTCAATTTCTTTAAATCCGAATACATAATGGCCACCAATAATAGCTTTTTGTCTATCATCTGCTTTTGAGTCTGATAACATCCATTTTTGCCAGAAATTTGATTGATAAGAAATTCTTAGAAATTCTTCTGCAAGATTTTTTAAATTATTATCTTCAAGTAGTTTTACTAATGATTTTGTTTCTGTTACTCCAAATTCAGGAGCTACATTTGATGCATGTATTCCTAATCTAGGATGCCATCTTAATGCTTCGTCAGATAAATAATCAGTATTATGCTCTTTTATAAAAATATTATACCTATCGCATATTTCTACAATTTTAGGGACTTGGATTAGTGCAGGTATTTCGTTCTCTACTCTTAAAGGTTTATCAAAGGATCCTACGTTCCTTGTTTCCATAACTTTTGTCCCTGTTTGCACAACAACAAAAGTTGGCCTAGGTAGTGAATTAGCATTGCAATAACTAGTTATTTCGCTTAAATTATATTCTAATTGTTCTATGGTATTGGTACTTCCGCTTTGTTCCTCAGTACCTATCTCGAAAATAATTTCTTTGTTTTTTGATTGAGCATATCTCCAGCAGTATTCATATAACTCAAATAATCTCTCTAAAGAATCTTCAGGATTTAGAGGTCCATGAATATCTATGCAAGTATCAATATGAAGAACTTTGAAACCGCAATCAATATCTTCTCTATAAGATTTTTTTGCTGATTCTAACGCTTTAGACAAACTCAATTTCTTTTTTACTTCTAATGGATGCTGCCATGGCCCTCCGTGATCTCTTGCGAGTATAATTTTCCCCTTTTTATCCCTATTTGAAACATATTCTGCATATTCTTTTGTATCCCAATTGTTAACATAACCTCCATTAAATTCTTTAGAGTCAATTTGCCTTCTACTAGCAATTAAAAAGATAGGAACAGAATATTGGTTAGACACTGATATCGTCGCATTTACACAATTAAGGCTCATAGGACCTACTCCTAACAATGTCATCTTGTTTTTTGATAATATTCTCTCTAAAAGATTTCTTAACATATTGTCCATTCTCCTGTATTCAGTTCTTTATTAGAATTTATTGCTTGATTAATAGATTTCACGCCAAAAAATTTTTCTAAAATATGCAAACATGCTTCAGAAACCGCTCTTTTACCTCCAGTCCTTTTAGTAATATAATCTGCAACTTCAATAGCATTTTTGTCAGCGTTAGAAGGTGCTATAGAATAACCAACTTCATTCATAACTAAAAAATCAAAAATGCCATCTCCCATGTAAATAACCTTTTCTAGTGGATATTTTTTTTCTATCCATTCTTTTCTTTTAATTGTACTTACTAAATTTAATTCATAACCCATATCATCAGTAATTCTTTTTTTACTTATATTAAATCCTTTTTTATCACCTGTAACAAATTCTATTTTTATGTAATTTCTTAATAAAGAGAGCGCATCACTATCATCAGGTCCAAAACTTTTTAGTAACTTTCCTTCACTACTATAAAAGAATTCACCTGTTGTCATTACTCCATCAACATCTAGGATAAATAAATTCATTTATTTTGTTGAACTGTTATTACTTATTTAAGTCTAAAATATCATATTTAAAATCTTAATTTTTTAATTTCATATTCAAAGCAAAAAATATATAACTAAATGAAATTTTGAAAAACTTGAATGGACTACTTGACCAACTGCTGATGCCTTCAAGCCTTGGGCTATCGATAACTGCGATTGGGTTTAAAAACCTAATATCTTTTCTTTTGTTTTTTAATTTATTTAACCAATTTAATAAAGCTAGGTCGAAAAGATAACCTTTATCAAAATAAAAACTTTTTATAAGAGAGCTATGTATTATTTTTGGTTGTGCATTGAAATCTATTAATAATGGCCATGACAATATCGTTTTGGCGAATGTATTATTCACATAAGATAAAAGTTGAGAAAGTGGAGGCCTATTAAGCCTATAAGAAAAAATACATAATTTTGAGTTGGTTTGGAAGTCTAATTTTCTTTCTAAGGAACTTTCAAGCCATCTTTTAATTGTAGTGTCAATATTTATTTGACAATCAGAATGTGTAATTAGAGTATATTCTGAATTAACTAATGAAATGCCAGAGGAAAAACCTTTGGAATAACATGTAGGATTTTCATTCCTAGTACAAATTACTCTTGAATCTTTTAAAGCCAAACAATTTAATTTTTCTAAAGTATTATCGCTAGAACCATTATCTACAAATATAAATTCCTTGATATTGAGATATTTGGTTAATTCATTTAATTGTCGCCAAAATCTATCGATATTTCTACTCTCATTATAAAAACTACTAACTACTGAAACAGTTGGGAAAATAGATTGAAAATTATAATTTAAAAGAAATTCCTGAAAAGATAGTTTAGTTCCCTGGAAAATAATAGAATTTCTTTCTGAAACATCTTCGAAAATAACTTCGTCATTTTCAATTCCTTCAGATTTTAAAAAGTTACGAAGTTTTGATTCAATTTTTTCGATATTCTTATATTCTTTGTTGATTAAAATAGTTATAAAAAAGTTTTTATTTTTTAAATTTCTAATAATATTTGAAACTCTAAGGTTTTGATTCCTAACTTTTATATTTCCATTAAAATCAACATAGTCATAGAGGTAGTTGATAGAGATCTTTAAATTTTTACTTTTTTCTGTAGACATATTTATTAAATTAACTTTTTCTCAAATAAGAGTTAATCTTCTCTGTTAGTAATAGAAAAACTGCTATGCAAATTGTACTCCCATAAATAAGTATTGAATATATTGGAGCTATATTTGTATAATTTTGAATTTTTGTTAACTCACCCATCCAATAAAAGCCAATATTAATTGAGCCATAAATGCCCATTGGAGGTGAAGGGAGTATACTGGATAGCGCTGTTAAAGGGCCTAAAATAAAGCTATCAAGTAAGTTTTGATTGAAATATGATATTACAAAATAAAAACTTAGACAATCAAAAAACCAAATAAAAAATGATATTAAAAAAGATAAAATTATTTTATATCGTGAGAAAATTAATAGGCTATTGTTATATTCATTAACTAAAACTGTAAATTTTGACGGACTAATTATTTTTAAAAGCCAATTCCTAATAAACTTTCTTAATTTATACAAAACAAAAAATGCAATAAATATTAAAAAAGAAATTATTATAAAGAATTGGTTTATTAAATTTTCAATATTAAGAAAATTAAACCTCAATGATGATATAAATAACATCAAAATTAAAATTATAAAATCGTAAATCTTTTCTATGAGAAAAACAAATGTGGAATTTGCAAAATTGCCAAGTTTTTTTTTAAATAAAACTATTCTTATTCCATCTCCTAATCGAAAAGGAGCTAGTAACTGAAATCCTGTAGCAATGTATTGTAGATTAAATATCCTAATAAAATTAGATTGATTTTTCAAAAAAGAATTTAATCTATATGCTCTTAGAAAAATACTAATATTATAAGAAATTAAACTTAATATTAATGTTCTAAAAGAAAAATCTGAACTGTAATCAAAAAAATTAGTAATATTTATGTCGGTAGTTCTTGTTACTTTTATTGCAAAAATAGTTGTTAAAAAACCAAAAATAATAAGCAATATCTTTCTTTTCATTTTAATTTTGAAAGAATAAGTTAGAGATTTAATTTCTAATTATCAAGATAATATTTATTTAAAAACAATTTAAATATTTAATATCTTTTTGGTTAATTTTAATAAAATATACGATAACTTTTCATTTTCGTAATTACTATGGCTTATTGGTGGCATATTAAGGTAATTTTTTAAGTCATTATTTGACCATTTCATTTTCTTTAAAAAATATTTAATATCAGAATTTAATAGTAATTGATCAGAGTATGTAGAAAGTTTGAGTTGTTCGGCGGCATCTTTTCTAGTTATCTGATTGGACATTATTAATGCTGAATAATGAAGCTTTCTTTTATCAACATGAAATTTTTTTGGCAAAATATAGCCCTGGTAAAATCTTGTAAAAACAGATTCATAATGCTTGTGTTCATAAGATTTATAATTATATTTTGATGAAAGTAATTCAATTGCTTCTGATCTGGTATATGAGGTGTAGTCTAAAAATGGTATCCATCTAAACCCTCTTATTAATAGAGATATGTATCTTTTAGTACTTAAGCCTGGGAAGGTTTTTAACTTAATTTTGGAGAACTTTTGCCCAATATATTTAATATTCTTTAAATCAGTTTTATTGGGCCAATTCCAATTTGGAGGAATACTCATTCCTTCTGAGGCAGTATTAGTTCCAGATAATATATATTTTACATTAAATTTTTCTGCCATATTCCAATTTACAGCTCTCATGGCATTATCCATAAGAAGTTCAATATCTATTACATTAGCTTTAAAGAATGCTTCCATTAATTTTCTATATTCAATCCAGTCAATAACGTGTGTATATAGATCAACATTTAAAATCCTTACAAGTTCAAATATATTATTTTGGGCAGTCTCTGAGTTCCATCCATTATCCATATGAACTGCTAAAGGTCTTAAACCCAACTTTTTAACTTGCACCAAGGTCCAAGAACTATCAAGCCCGCCTGATAGGCCGACAATACAATCATATTTTTTATCTCTACCATTTACCTTTATTTTTTTTATAAGCTTATCAAGATTTGATTTAGTATAGTTTTTTGATACTGAAAGATAATTTAGATTGTAATTTTTACAATAATTGCAAATACCCATATCATCTATCTCGAAATTGGCTGCTGTATTATCCATTACGCATCTTTTGCAAGTTATTTTCTCATTTAAGTGTGTTTTTGGAATCATTATTGTATTGTTAATTTTTTTGTTAAGTGATCAAATTGTGATTTATCTAGATAAGAAATTAATACAGCCTTGAGGGGTCCATAATAAACAAAAAAAGAACCGGCTGCTGCTGCAGATGCGCCTGATTGTAATATTAAAGCAATATCTTCTAGAGAAGAAACACCTCCAAGACCAACTACTGGAATATCCAAACAGCTTGAAATTATTTTTATTATTTTTGGATCAGATCCTTTCATCAATCCATCCTTATCTACGAAATTCAAAAGTAATTCTCCTACACGAAGATTCTTCACATATTCAATTACTTCTTCTACTGTGAAATTTAAAAAATTTTTTTTTGCATAATCATAAGGTCTTGCTTTACCTCTCCAGTCATTCTTTATGTCCAGTGAAGCTACAATACTCTGTGATCCAAATTTATTGACAAGATCGCATACTAAATTTGGGTTTTTATATAAAGAACTATTTAAGCATATTTTTTCAAAACCTAACTTGAAAATTGTAGTAGCCTGTTCCATTGATGTTATCCCTCCTCCATATGTCATTGGCATAAAGCATTCAGAAGCAATTTCTTTTAAATATTCAAAATTTGGAGCAGCCCCTTTTTTGGATGCAGATATGTCTACAAGGATTAATTCGTCACATTCTTTATCATTAAAAATTTTAACAACATTAATTGGATCTCCAACGTAAAGTGGATTAGAAAATTTCTTTGTTTTCACAAGTCTTTCTTCATCAATCAAAAGAACAGGGATTACTCTTGGTTTTAACATTAATTAGTCTTTAACCTCCAAGAAAACTATTAAATAAATTTAGGCCATACTTATGACTCTTTTCTGGATGGAATTGCACTCCATAGAAATTATCTTTTTGAAAGGATGAACAAAACAAAACTTCTCCATGCTTTGTCTTCGAAGTTACGAGAGATGGAGATATTTCATCTACGAAATAACTATGTACAAAATAGAAACGTTGATCTTCATCATTGGAGCTTACAATTGAATCTTCTTTCGTTTCTAAAAGAGTATTCCATCCCATATGAGGAACTTTAAAAGAATTTGAGAGTTTTCCTCTAAATGATTTAACAGAGGCCTCAATCCACTTAAGCCCCTCACAATTTCCTTCTTCGCTATAAAAAGTCATTAGCTGCATTCCTAAGCATATTCCTAAAATGGGAATTTTTTCTTTAATTACTAGATTATTTAATTCGCAAATAAGAGAGTTCTGGTCTTTTATTATGTTCATTGCTTCTTGAAAATGACCCACTCCAGGGAGGATTATTTTACTTAGATTAAGTAAATCATTTTTTTCTTTAATTTCTATGGAATGATATCCACTTTTATCGATAATATTTTTTATTGAACTTATATTACCTAATCCAAAATTTAAAACTCCTATATTTTTCATTATTATTTTCTATTTCATCAAAGTTATTGTAAATTTAATAAATAAGCAATATTTGCTCAAAACTTCATGGAAGACTTATTTCTCGATAATGATAATAACATATTCCAATTTCGAGAAACTTTTATCACTATTTGGAAAAATCTAAGTAGAAAAAGGAAGAGACAAGTTTGTTTTGTTTTATTTTTAATGTTAATTAGTGCGACATCTGAAATTATAAGTTTAGGGTCAATATTACCTTTCTTGGCTGCATTAAGTAATCCTAATTTGCTTTGGCGTAATATATATATTCAGAAAATATCATCTTTTTTTGGCGTCCAAGATTCATCTCAATTATTGTTTTTATTTACACTGATTTTTATAATAACAATCTTAATTTGTTCGATAATTAGGTTGATAAATATTTGGGCTAATCAGTTTTTGGGAGCATTAATTGGAACTGATTTGAGTTGTGAGGCTTACAGAAGGACACTTCATCAACCATATCAATTTCATGTAAAAGTGAATAGCAGTGACATTACAGCAATAATAATAAAAAGTACACAAAGATCAACAGATGCAATTAAAGCGTTTTTAAATTTAATAACTTCGTTACTTGTTACTATTTTTATTGTAGGAGCATTGTTGATTATAAATTTCAAAATAGCTATTACTGCTGCAGGAATATTTGGTATTGCATATTTATTTATCGCGATATTTACAAAAAAAGAGTTAAGGAACTTGAGTTTCTCAATAAAAAAATCTGAAATGAAGGTCTTTAGGGCGTTAAGCGAGGGTCTCGGAGCAATTAGAGATGTTTTATTAGAGGGTAATCAATCTATATATCTCGATAGATATGTAAAGGCAGACTTAAATAGCAGAATTAAAGAGGCAAAATCTATGTTTCTGCAAACAAGTCCAAGATATTCATTAGAGGCCCTTGGAACGATTCTTTTGGCTGTTTTAGGATATATGCTTACCCTGCAAAGTGGTCAGTTCTCCAATATTATTCCAAGCCTTGGTCTCATAGCATTAGGTTCTCAAAAACTACTTCCGGCTTCTCAGCAGATTTATTCTTCTTGGGCATTGATTATGAAAAGCCAAGCCGATTTACTGAATATTATAAAGTTAATAAGTCAACCTTATTCCAGAACAAATAAGAATTCAAAATTTAAGCAAATAAATGCCGATATTCAACTTTATGATGTTAACTTCGCTTACCTTAAAGAAAGTCAAGAAATTATTAAAGGTATTAATTTGAAAATTAAAAGTGGCGAAATAATTGGTTTGGTTGGCAAAACAGGAAGTGGGAAATCAACACTAATAGATATTCTGATGACTCTACTAGAACCAACTTCTGGAGATTTTAAAATTAACGGTAGAAAAATAAATTATTTAAAAGATAAGAATTATATATCTCAATGGAAATCTGGAATTGCACATGTTCCACAATTTATTTATTTAGCAGATTGTTCGATCGCTGAAAATATTGCATTTGGTGTTCCTAGAGAATTAATTGATATTAATCGAGTAAGAAAAGCAGCACAAGCAGCCCAAGCTTCTGAATTTATTGAAGAATTGAGTAAGGGTTATCAAACTTTCGTTGGAGAAAGAGGTATTAGACTAAGTGGAGGTCAAAGGCAAAGAATTGGAATAGCAAGAGCTCTATATAAAAAATCTAATCTTCTTATTTTTGATGAAGCTACAAGTGCTTTAGATAATTTAACTGAACAGAATGTAATTAAATCTATAGTGGGCTTAAAAGAAGGACAAACAATAATAATGATTGCTCATCGTTTGACCACATTAAGATCATGTGACAGGATTATTTCATTGGAAAAAGGTCAAATAATAGAGGATGGTACCCCTTTAAATGTTTTAGGAATTAAATGAAACTTTTTATGATTACGCCTATATCTTTTATCCAAACGATTTAATTTATGCGAATTTAAACTATTATTTCTTGTAATATGTATAAAGTGAAATAGTAATTAAGCTATTGTAATTAATTTAAGAAAAAACAGATATTCCTATAATTTATCGTTGAAGAAATATATGATTATGTAATAAAAAAATTCTAATAAGTATAGTGATTAACTATTTAAATTAAATTTAAGCAGATAATTCTTTTAAATAACTTAATTAATATGGCAAACTTAGTTTAAAATTTCTTCTAAAACATATGTATATTAAATATTCATCAATTTCATTTAATGAAATATTACTTTTGTGTTATACCTAAATAATGATGTATGAAAATTAATATATGAAATTGGGAGTTATAACTTATGATTATTCACATCTCAAAACGGAACAACTAGTTTGTAAATATATCCAAAATAAAAATATTGAATCAATAGAATTATTTGCTTTGCCCTTCAAAAAAAGGAAAACTAGGCAAGTTTTATTTTCGCATAGGCCAGAAATGGGGAAAGGCATTACAACTCGAAATCTGGCTGAACTTGATAAGGTAACATTCTCAAATTTTGATGGTAAAGAAAAAATTGGTAAAGATTGTGACTTCTTTGTGATTGGTGGAGCAGGCATTATAGATATTGAATTTGCAAATAATAAGCCAATTGTGAATGCTCACCCAGGAATTATACCTACGTGTAGAGGCTTAGATTCTTTTAAATGGGCCATCTTAAATGGGGATCCACTTGGAATAACATTACATTTAATTGATGCTGAAGTAGATAAAGGTAAAACTTTAATTATAGAAAAGACGCCACTATTTTCATCTGATACCTTGAATACTTTGGCTAGAAGGCATTATGAGTTGGAAATTGATTTGCTAGCTAATATTCCTGAAATCATTAAAAATCCACAGAATTATAATTATCTTGAAAAACCTGCTACCAAGAGAATGAATTATGAATTAGAAAAAGTAATGTTTGAAAGATTCTCATGTTGGAAAGAAAAATTTCTAAATAAATCTTAAAAAATTATTTTTTGATAAGTAGATTAGAAATAAATGCTCTTAAATGACTATTAAATTATATATTACATAAATCTTAAAGTATAAAAAAGCCAACTTGGGACGCGCTAATATCATTGAAATAAGTATTTTTTATATTTCTTAGCAGTTAATGAAAGATGAAATTTCTCTGTTGAGCCTTAAGGAGAGGTTAAAACAAAAAAAATCCATAATTGGTATATTAGGACTTGGCTTTGTTGGATTACCTTTATCTCTTAGATTTGCTGAAGAAGGTTATAAAGTTATTGGTTTTGATATAGATAAAAATAAATCTAATTCACTTAATGCAGGAATAAGTTACATTAATTCAATAGAAAATCATAAAGTAAAAAAACTAATTGAGGGAGGGGGATTTAGAGCAAGTAATGATTTTAGCGAATCAAATGTTTGTGATGCTCTAATCATATGTGTGCCTACACCACTTAATAAATATAGAGATCCAGACCTAAGTTTTGTAAAAGATACAATGAAGTCAATATCACCTTTTTTAAGAAAAGAACAAGTAATTAGTCTAGAAAGTACAACATATCCTGGGACTACTGAAGAGGTCTTGAGGCCTTTAATAGAAAAAAAAGGTTTTGTTATCGGACAAGATATTTTTTTGGTCTATTCTCCTGAAAGAGAGGATCCTGGCAATAAAGAATATTCGACATATACCATCCCTAAAGTTCTAGCTGGATCAACCTCTAATTGCTCTAAAATTGGCATCACTTTATATGAAAGTGTTATTCAAACTTTGATCCCAGTAAGTACTACGCAAACGGCTGAAATGACGAAACTTTTAGAAAATATATATAGAACGGTAAATATTGGTTTAATTAACGAGATGAAGATAATTGCAGACATAATGAAAATTGATATTCATGAAGTAATAAGAGCTGCATCAACTAAACCATTTGGTTTTGTTCCTTATTATCCAGGTCCTGGATGGGGTGGCCATTGTATACCAGTAGATCCTTTTTATTTAACTTGGAAAGCTAAGGAATTTGTATTACATTCAAGATTTATTGAATTGGCAGGCGAAATAAATAGAAAAATGCCTAATTATGTTGTTTCTAAATGTTCAGATGCACTTAACAAATACCATAAATCCTTAAAAGGAAGTAAAATTTTAATCTTGGGAATTTCTTACAAAAAAAACATCGATGATTGTAGAGAGTCTCCAGCAGTTGAAATTATTTCAATTCTTAAGGGAAAGGGTGCTTTAATTTCTTATTCGGATCCTTTCTTTAAAACTTTTCCTGCGATGAAGAAATATAATTATGATTTGTCAAGTTGTGAAATAGATGCTGCACTAATTGAAAAGTTTGATCTTGTTCTGCTAACCACTGATCATGATGCATTCGATTACGAGTTGATTTTTGAAAGTAGCAAATTAATAATCGATACTCGTGGAAAATTTAGAAAATCAGAAAAGGTTTGGAGAGCATAAAATGACTCAAGATATTTTAAAAAAAATAAATATTGCCTTAGTTGGCTGTGGAAGGATAAGTAAGAATCATATTAAAGCTATAATCCTTAATTACTCAAAAATCGAATTTGTCGCAATTTGCGACAACGATTTAGAAAGACTGAATAATGCTTGTGATTTTGCGGAGGATTTTTTAAAAGAAAATTCTCTAAAGGATTTTAACCCTTTGAAATTTGACAATTATTTGGATTTAATTGAAAGTCATAAAGAAAAAAAAATAACAATTGATTTAATTGTGCTTGCGACCCCTTCAGGGTTACATTCAGAACAAGTGATTTTAGCTGCAGAAAGCGGAATTAATGTATGTACAGAAAAGCCGATGGCTACAAACTGGGAAGATGGAGTAAAAATGTTATCTGCTTGCAAGAAAGCCAATGTAAAACTATTTGTTGTTAAACAAAATAGATTTAATAAAACGATTGAATTATTAAAAAAACAAATTGACTCTAATCGCTTTGGAAAGATTGCATTAGTTACTGTAAATGTTTTTTGGCATAGACCACAAAGCTATTATGATTTGGATGCTTGGAGAGGAACTATTGAAATGGATGGTGGAGCTTTAATGAATCAATCTAGTCATTATGTTGATCTCATTGATTGGTTGTTTGGTCCTTTAGAAAAAGTTAGTGCATTAACAGCTACTATTAAAAGAGATATAGAAGCTGAAGATACAGCTGTATTACAATTTAAATGCGGAAGTGGAATATTGGGAACAATGGCGGTAACTATGCTTACCTATCCTCAAAATTTAGAGGGTTCAATTACTGTTTTAGGAGAAAAAGGTACTGTAAGAATCGGAGGTAAAGCAGTTAATAAAATAGAACATTGGCTATTTGAGGATGAGAGCCCTGATGATTTAATAGTAGAAAAAGCAAGTTATGAGACAACTAGTGTATATGGTTTTGGGCATCCTGCTTATTACAAAAATATGTTAGAAGTATTGCAAGAAGATAAACCTCCAATTTGTGATGGAGATGAAGGATTAAAAAGCTTGGAAATATTAGAGGCTGCATATAGGTCTTCAAGATTAAATGTACCTATTTCTCTTCCATTAAATAAGGTTAATTAATGTGATTTTTTAATTTACTTGAATGATTAATTTAGAGAGTGAAATGAATAAAAAATATTTCTCAATTGTAATTTGTACATTTAATAGGCCTAAAAAATGTATACGTACAATAAAAAAAATTTTAGAACAGAAATTTGATGATTTTTCTCGTTTAGAAATAATAGTTGTAGATGATAATTCAGATAATAAAAATTCTTTAATCATAAAAGAATTTTTAAATAATAAAGATATAAAATATTTTAGACATCAAAAGAATTATGGTTTAAGCAAAGCTAGAAATACTGGCATTAAAAATTGTAATGGTAAATGGTTTGCTTTTTGTGATGATGATGATTATTGGCCACAAGGATATTTATTAAAAGTAAATAAGATCATAAAAGAGTCAAAAAATGATGTTGGAATTGTGCTTGGATTTAGCAAAAAATATCTTTCTTCTTATAACAAACTTATAAAAAAGAATAATAAGCTTTCTAATCTTATTCTTTCTGGTATAACACCTCCAGTAGCGTCTCAGTTTTATAAAAAGGAATTAGTTGATAATGTTGGGGGTTATAACGAGAATATTAAAAGTGGAGTAGATCATGATCTTTGGATTTCTATGGTGGATAAGCTTAATCCTTGTGTCGATATCGCTTGGGGTGCCGAACCAAAAGTTTCAAAAGAATTTAATCAATCAAGAATGACATTGAATGAAATTAAGAGGAAAAAAGGTATAGCTGATTCTTTAATTATTTGGAGAGAAACTTTAGTTAATAGATTTGGTCTAAAATTTTACAAACATTTTTGTGACTCATATATGAGTTATGTAGAATTTACTTTTTTTATAAATCGATTGCCAAATTTAAATTTATTAATCTTATGTAAGATATTTACTAATAAATATTATTTTTTTTATTTCAGAAAAACATTTCTTAAACTTTTTAAATTTAATATCTGTAATAACTTTAAAAATTTTTATTGATTTTTCAAATTTAACCAATGTTAAGTATCATAATTATCACAAAAGATAATAAAAAGGATCTTTATAAAACACTTAAAAGCATTAATGAAGAAATAGTTAAAAATAATTTCACATCAAAGTCTCTTGAGATAATTATTGTAGATAAAAGTATTAAATATAAAGTTAAAGATTTAATAGAAGAGTTTCCAAATCTAATAGATTTCGTTTCTATATTTTACCAAGAAAAAGAAGGAATTTTTAATGCTTTCAATATTGGTATTTTAAAATCAAATAATGATTGGTTATGTTTTATAAATTCAGGTGATATTTTATTGGAAAATTCTTTATTTAAAGCATTTAAAATTGTAAAGAATAATCGAATGCATAAATATAACTCATATATTTTTCAGTCTGATATATATTTTGAGGATTTATTTTTAGGCACCAAGCCATTAAGTTTAAGTAATTCCAAAAAACTTCATAAATTTTGTATTCTATTCCCATCAGTATTTTGGCCATGCCATCAAGCAATAATATTTTCAAGAGAATGGCACTTAAAAAATCTTTATCCAGAGTATTTGATTGGAGGAGATGAGAAAATTATTTATAAAATAATAGATGAAGGAAATTTTCTTTTTTCATCCTTACGATTTTCAGTTTCTTTTGCGAATGGAGTTTCTTCATCGGTTAATTTATCATTTGAAAAATATTTTCTTCAAATTAAGGACAGTCTTCTTCAGGGTCAGTATAGAAGGTGTTTTTCGATTTTTCAAAAAATTATATTTAAGCTTTTAAAAATTAATGATAAATTTGCATGTTTTATGAGAAAAATTCGTTTTTCTTTTTACATTGCAGTTTTTAAATTTCTAAAAATTATAATATAGTTATTAATAATGGTTATCTAAATTCTAATTACTTTAAAAGCAACTATAAGTATTATGTATGGAAAAAAAATCTGAAATTTATAATAAGTTTAGTTCTCCAATAATAAATGGAGAAATTATTAAAAATAATTCTTTTAAGCAAGTAAGCATCTTATCACCATCATTTCAATATGGTCTAACTGTTTTTGAAGGTATAAGAGCATATAAAAATGTAAATGGTGATAGTAAGCCATTTTTACTCAGAAATCATATAAATAGACTCATTAATTCATCAAAATTACTTGGAATTAAAATTGATTTCTCTTATTTAGATATAGAAAATGATATTTATCAACTTTTGAATAATAATAAAATTAAAAATGATATTTATATCAAATGTATTATTGCATTTTTAGATACAGGTTCATGGAATTCTTATTTAAATCCTGATAGGGTAGTTTTCTGCTACGAATTACCATCATCATTTAGATCTAAAAATCCTGAATATTTAACAGCTTCCTTCACCAGTATCAATAGAATTTCAAGCAATGTACTTTCCCCAAAAATAAAGTGCGGTGCAAATTACATTAATAGTAGGATGGGAGTATTAGATGTTAATGATGGATTTTTGAATTCTAAGATTCCTATTTTTATCGATAGTAATGGATTTATATCAGAGACTTCAGGGGCTTGCATTTTTATTATTAAGGGAAAAAATGTGATAACACCTTCTTTATCATCTTCTGTTTTAGAAAGTATAACCAGATCATATATATTAGGATCAATTGCTTCAGTTCTTAAAGATATTACTTTTAGGGAAGATTTTATTGACCGATGGGATGTATTTAACGCAGATGCTGTTTTTATAGTAGGTACAAATGTTGAAATGAAAGGTATAAAAAGAATAGATCATATTGAATATCCTCAAAATAACGAAATTCTAATAAGTATTTTTAGGGAATTCCGAAAGATAATAAGTTAATTATGCTGAATTTATTTGCTTTAAAAGTCAAAAGTATATTAGATGTTTTTGTTAGTTTTTTATTGATTTTACTTTTATCTCCCTTATTCATTATTTGTATTGCGGTTATTTATTTTGATGATGGCTTTAATCCTATCTTTGTTCAAAAAAGAATTGGAATAAATGGTAAATCATTTAAGATGTACAAATTTAGGACAATGAGACCAAATTCAGAACATATAGGTTCAGGTTATTATTGTTTTGAGGGTGATCCAAGAATAACGAAATATGGAAAGTTGATAAGAAAATATAGTTTAGATGAGTTGCCACAATTATTTAATGTTTTAAAAGGCGATATGTCATTAATTGGACCAAGACCTGCTATTTTGGATGAGTTTGAAAAAGAAAATATTAATGATGAGAATATAGACAAAATATATTTAAGAACTATTGTAAAACCAGGTATTTCAGGATATTCCCAAGTTTATTCACGAAACTCAATAGATTGGAATAAAAAATTAGAGTTAGATTCCCGTTATTTGAGTTATAAACCTTTTAAAAGAATTTTTATTGATCTAAAAATTATTTTCTTAACAGTTTCAGAAATTATTTTTTCCAAAGGAGTATATGATATTAGAAATTAGTTTAGAAATTTTTGGATAATTATTCATTACCTTTAAAATTAAGAGATGCTATTCAAAATTTGGGAGGCAAATTCCCATACTATATTTTTGATCAAACTAATATTAAGAGAGACCTACAAAAATTAAAGGATTCTTTTCAAAAATATCCAACTGAAATTGGTTATTCCTATAAAACTAATTATATTTTACCTTTGGTTAAATATCTAGATAATGAGGGCGTTCTTTCAGAGGTCGTTTCCTCTTTCGAAGTTGATTTAGTTGAAAAATTTGGAATTGGACTAGATAAAATTATATTTAATGGTCCAGTTAAGTCTACCGAGTCAATCTTTAAGGTTCTTAATTCCGGTGGATTAGTTAATGCAGATTCATTTGATGATCTAAAACTTATAGCTAATGTAATACTAAAAAACCCACAACTTAAAAAGCCAAGAATTGGAATCAGAGTTAGATTTAATAAAGAAGGTTTTGAGTCTAGATTTGGTATAACTGCTAGTAAAAAAAATATTTATAAGGTAAAGATAATTTTAAAAGAATTAGGTATAGAATTTTTATCTTGCGTTCATATGCATTATCCTAATAGAAGTTTAGCATTTTTTAGAAATAAAGTAGAGGCTTTTTCTAAGTTTATCTGTGAAATCAAAGATTTAATAAACATCAATGAAACCATGCTTGATATTGGCGGTGGATTACCATCCAACATGCCACTTAAAGTTTTAGAAAGTTTAGGCATTTCAGATTATGCTTTGAGTGATTATGGGAAAACTCTTAACGAATTGAGAGAAAAATATAAATTAACAAATTTTAAATTTATTATAGAACCTGGGACTTGCTTAGCTGCAAATGCACTTCATTTGGTGGGTAATATTCGTACAATTAATTATTCTAATAAAAAAACTAACGTTAATACTGATATTAGTAAATCTCTTTTAGGAGGACTTTCGCAGAAAGCTATTTTCCCAATGGAAATAATAATATCGGATCCTTTAAAAAATAAAAACAAAAATTTAATTAAAAAACCAATTTATTTTTCTGGATTTACTTGTGTCGAAGATGATGTATTTGGATATGAAAAAGAAAAATCGCTTTATTTGGAAGTCGGGGACAAAATAATTCTTAATTCTGTAGGTTCTTATAGCGCAGTTTTTAAATCGCCTTTTATTAATGGTGATATTTCTTTATATATATGGGATGGCTATAAGTTGTTGTTAAGCAGATCTTCTCAAACTGCAAATGACATTTTCTCAAAATACCTTTTCTAATGAATTATTTTTTGTTTAGTAATAGTATTGAACTAGCTAAAATTATGGATGATTGTAATGAGATAGATTCATTTTTTATCGATTTAGAAATCATTGGTAAAGAAAAAAGGCAGAAAAATAGAAATACTCTTATTTCTTATCATCAACTAAGTGATATCAATGATGTAAGAGGTTTTATAGAAAAAACAAGTTTAGGAGTAAGAACAAATCCTATCCATGAAAATATTAAAAAAGAAATTAATGAATGTATCTCTAGAGGAGCAGATGTTTTAATGTTGCCCATGTTTAAGAGACTTGATGAAATAAATTATTATATTGAGCTAGTTAATGGCAGATGCAAAATTGATTTATTATTCGAAACTCCAGAATCCCTCCAATTAATAAATCAAATTCCTTATAAAGATGTTAGGTTTATTCATTTTGGTATTAATGATTTATCAATAGCATTAAATTATAAATTAATGTTTGAATTGTATTTTGATAAGAATCTATTTCATGCGACAGATTATTTAAAAAAAAATAATTTAAACTTTGGTATCGGGGGCATTGGTACAATCGGTAGCTTACCTATTTCCCCAGAATTGATTTTTAGTGCAGCCATAACTCATGGAGTAAAAAGACTAATTCTATCGAGAAGTTTTATTTCTAAATTAGAATTTAATAATATATCCTATTCAATAAGAAATAATTTAAATTTACTTAATTCTCTTTATTTAGAAATCAAAAATTTGTCTAATAATGCAATAAAGGAAAAATTTAGTTTTCTTCAAGAACTATTGACCACTTAATTAAATGAAAATATCTGTAATAGTCCCTTTTCATAAAAAAATTTCAAGTTTAAAAACTTCTTGTAATTCAATAAATAATCAAATTATTCCTAATGATTTTATGATTGAAATTGTTATTGGAAATGATAGTAAATACTCAGATAGATATATTAAAAATTATTTGTCTCAATTTATTAGTAAAAAAATAAAGATTCTTGTAATTAAAAATAAAAATAAAAAATCTGCAGGTAACGCTCGAAATGCAGCTATGAATATATGTACTGGTGAATATATTGCATTTCTTGATTCTGATGATGCTTGGGAACCTATTAAATTGCTGATGCAAGCAAAGTACATCTACAGAAATTTTGATTTTATAACTTGTGGATACAGATTAAATAATGAAGGAACGATACTTTCCCCACCAAAGAAATTAAATAAAAGTCATAATCTTTTTTTTGATTGGAATCCTGTTGGTACTTCTACTGTTGTAATATCTAAAAAAATTCTAAAAGATAATAAATTTTCAGACTTAGTTTTTTGTCAAGATATATTATTTTGGTCTGATCTATTTTTTGATCAAAAAATAAAATATATTTCTATAAATCTGCCTTTAGTTAAATATTCTACTTCTGGTAGAACTTCAAAAGCAAAATTGATCAATATAATAAAGTTTTATTATATTGCTGCTAGAAAATCTGGGTTAACAAGATTTCTCTCTACTTTAAGCTTAAGTAATTATATCTTAAGAGGAATTTTTAATAAGTTTTTCAAAAGGAATACTAGTAAATTTTTGCAAAATAAAAATTCTTTTAATTTTTTACGATTAATTAGATTTTTGATTTTAATAAGAAATTATTTTTTTCAATCAGTATTATTTGACTTTAATTATGGAGTAAAAACATTTTTCAGAAAAAAGTTTAATGGTACTAAATATACTTCATTACACAAAGGTTCTATTCATTATGTGGCTAGTTCTACAGATTTAATTAAAAATTCTTTGGGTATATCTTTGGATATTTGTAATTTACTTAAATGGCCCCATGATCAACTTCAATTTGTAGATCTTGGCTCCGGTCAAGGCAAAACAATGTGTGTTGTAGCAATTTTTTTTAATCAACTTTATAAATATAACCCAATATTAGGTGTTGAATTTTCTAAAGAATTAACTGATATTGCAAAAAAAAACTTAGTAAAATTAATCCCAACCAACAATTTTAATATTGAAACTAAAGATGTGCTATCAGCAATTGAAAATTTTAAAGAAAAGATTTTTATTTTTTATATTTATAATTCATTTAAAGGGAAATATTTTGAAGAGGTTTGTTCTCATATAGCTAAATTTAATAAAGTTCTAATTATTTATTTGGAACCGGTTGAAAGCAATATATTAATAAAATATGGATTTAAATTGGTTTATTCACATAAATCTGCACTTTCATTTAAAAATAGAGAATTTAATATATATATCAACTCTTGATATGATCTTTTAAAAGGACACAAACGATATTAATATATTGGTTATTGGAATTTGAAGATCTGAGCTAAGAGTATTTTAAATTCAGTTATGGTTTTAAAAATAAAAAAAGTAATACAAAAACAATTTATAAATTTTGTATGTAGTAGGAAGTTTAATCATTATAGAAGAACTGTGCTGGTTTTATTAGATCTTTTTTCTATAAATACATCTTTATTTTTAGCTTATTGGTTTTGTAAATATCAGTTAGATGAACTGATGTTCAAAAATATTTTAAATTTGATTCCAGCTACTTCTACTGCAATATTAATTGTTTACTATTTTACTGGAGCTTATAGAGGAATTTCTAAATATGTAGGGAGTAAATCAATTTATGAAATTTTTTCAAGAAACTTTTTAATTATTTTAAGTATTTATTTTTACTCCAAAATCTTTAATTATAATTTGGAAAGTTTTAAATTTTTCTTTCTTTTTTGGATTTTTAGCTTTTGTTTTATTGGTTTAAATAAGTTGATAATAAGAGATACATTAATCTTCTTTAATAAAATTAATATTTCTAATAAATTTATTAAAAGAGTAGTTATTTACGGAGCTGGGCAGGCAGGCGCCGCTTTATATGCTTCATTAAAAACTGATGATAGGATCATAATTAAAGCTTTTATTGATGATGATAAAAGGTTGTGGAATAGAAATATTGGTTCTATTCCAATTAAGTCTTTCTCTTATTTGGAAAACGAAAAATTAGTAATTGATAATGTTTTCTTCGCTATTCCATCTTTAAATAGATCTAAGACACAATCGATTTTATGTAAAGTTCAAGATTTAGGGATAAAAGTTTTAAGAATGCCATCTCTTGAAGATATTGAAAGTGGTAAATCAAAAATAGACTCGCTTACCCCAGTTTCATTAGAGGATCTACTAAGCAAGAAATCAACAAGTTTAAATACGAAAATTATTGAGCCTAATATTGAAGGTCTTAACATAGCAATAACTGGTGCAGGAGGGTCTATAGGAAGTGAATTATGTCAGCAATTATTAAGTCTAGATCCAAATAAAATAATATTGATAGAACAAAATGAGTTGGGTTTATATAATCTTCTTGAAAATTTAAATAATCAAAATAACCAAAAAGTTACTTTGATTCCAAAACTTGGTAATGCTACAAAAAAAGCTTATTTAGAGGAGATTTTTTTACAAGAAAATATTAATTTAGTTTTTCATGCAGCTGCATATAAGCATGTGCCTTTAGTTGAAATTAACCCTTTGAATGGAATCTATAATAATGTTTTCTCAACACTTTCTGTATGCGAAGCAGCTTTAAATACAAATGTTTCTGAGGTTTTACTAATATCCACTGATAAAGCAGTGCGACCAACAAATGTGATGGGGGCCTCTAAAAGATTAGCTGAAATTATAATAAGATACTTTGACAAAAAAAGTTCTTCAAATTCGAATAAAAAAGTTTGTTTCTCAATGGTTAGATTTGGCAATGTCTTAGAGTCATCAGGATCAGTAATCCCCCTTTTTAAAAATCAAATAATGAAAGGTGGTCCGGTAACAATTACGCATCCTCAAGTTTATAGATATTTTATGACTATCCCTCAAGCGGTTCATCTTGTCCTTCAATCTTCTTTTTTAGCTAAAGGCGGGGAAGTTTTTATCCTTGATATGGGTGAGCCTGTCTCAATAAGAGATATGGCTATAAAATTAATTCAATTAAGCGGAAATTCAATTAAAACAGATACTCATCCTGAAGGCGATATCGAAATCAAAGTTGTTGGATTAAGACCTGGAGAAAAACTTCATGAAGAACTTCTTATTGATGCCGAGGCCCAAATAACAAAACATCCATTAATTTTTATGGCTAAAGATCAATTTTTTGAAGATGAGCAATTCTTTGACAAATTAGAATTATTAAGAAAAAATATACACTCTTACAAAAAAAAAGAAGTATTTAAAATTTTGTCTGATTTAGTACCCGAATGGAAAAAAAGCAAAGATTTAAAAAACTAATTTAAATGGCATTAAATAAAAAAAATATTACTTGTCTCATAACCGGCGCAGCAGGATTTATTGGTGCAGCTCTTTGCAAAAGGTTAATTAGAGAGGGTTTTAAAGTTATAGGTATAGATAACCTAAATAATTATTATTCTCCAGATTTAAAAAATGATAGATTATTATCTCTAGATAAGTTTAATAAAAATAACAATTGGACTTTCTTTAAAAAATCTTTAACTGATAAAGAATCATTGAATAATATTTTTAGAGAATATTTACCTAATGTGGTTATTAATATGGCAGCACAAGCTGGAGTTAGATATTCACTAGAAAACCCATCTACCTATTTGGATTCAAACATAATGGGTTTTGGAAATATTCTTGAATGCTCAAGAAATTTTGAAGTGGAGAATGTTATATATGCCTCTAGTAGTTCTGTGTATGGTGGGAATAAAAATATACCTTTTAAAGAGAATCAAGCAGTTGATCATCCAATAAGTTTATACGCAGCCACAAAAAAGTCTAATGAATTGATGGCTCATACTTATAGTCATCTTTTTAATATCCCTATAACTGGTTTAAGATTCTTTACCGTATATGGTCCATGGGGTAGACCAGATATGGCCCCTATGATTTTTGCAAAATCTATATTATCTAAGAAACCAATAAATGTTTTTAATTATGGAAATATGAGAAGAGACTTCACTTATATTGATGATATTGTTGAAGGTATTTATAGATGTATTTTTAAACCTGCGACAATTGATAATGATTTTAATAAAATAATGCCTAACCCTTCAACTTCATTTGCGCCGCATCGAGTTTTTAATATAGGTAATAGTAAGCCAATAGAATTGCTAGAGTTTATTAACTTATTAGAAGATGCTCTGAAAATTAAAGCAATAAAAAATCCAATGCCTATACAGCCTGGGGATGTTGAAGAAACATTTGCTGATACATCTGCTTTGGAAGATTGGATTGGTTTCTGCCCATCGACTTCTATAGAAGATGGAATTAAGAAATTTGTAAATTGGTACAAAGGCTATTATTTAATTTAAGATCTTTTGAATTTGATAAATTTTTTGTGACTACTTCTATCAAAAGTTTTTGCACTTAAGCTTTAATTATGTAATCTATGAAATATCTATAAATATTGTTAAGTAAATTATGTCCTTACCAAATAATTATTCTCTTTTATATAAATACTTTCAAAATATCTAATGTATAATCAAAAAATTATACCCGTTATATTATGTGGGGGTACAGGGTCAAGGTTGTGGCCCCTTTCTAGAGAAAGTTTCCCAAAGCAATATCTTGAAATTAAGCCAGAAAATTCTTTATCTTTTTTTCAAGAAACCATAAATAGAATTAAACATATTAAGAATATTGATAATCCAATAGTTATTTGTAGTGAGGAACATAGGTTTATAGTCTCTGAACAAATCAGAGAAGTGGGTGTTAAAGCTAAGTCAATACTTTTAGAACCATTTGGAAGAAATACTGCTCCTGCGATAACTGTTGCGGCCTTAAAGGCAATTCAAGAAGATATTGATCCAGCACTTTTAATAATGCCTGCTGATCATATTATCAAGGATATAAATGTTTTTAAAAACGTAATAAATCAAGCATTGAAAGATGTCTATAATGGGAAATTAGTGACTTTTGGTATTACTCCAAGTAGGGCTGAAACTGGTTATGGGTATATTCAATCAACAAAAGAACTTAATTACAAAAAATTAAAAGGAGAGAAAATTGTCAGATTTATAGAAAAACCTAACAAAGAAGTTGCTTCTAAGTTTTTAGCTGATGGAAGATTCACATGGAATAGTGGAATTTTTTTATTTAATGCCCAAAGCGTTCTTAAAGAGATAGATTATTTTTGTCCAGAAATTTTTAATTTATGTAAAAAGTCTCTCCTTAATAAAGAGTTTGATTTGGGATTTCAAAGATTAGACAAAAAATCATTCAACTTGTGTAAGAGTATTTCCTTTGATAAGGCAATTATGGAAAAAACTAATTTAGGTATAGTTTTTCCTTTAAACGCTGGTTGGAATGATATTGGTAGCTGGGAATCAATGTGGGATATCTCTGAAAAAGATGAGAGCGGGAATGTAAGTCTTGGAAATATTTTTGCTGAAAATGTTAGAAATTCATATCTAAGAAGTGAGGAGAGATTAATTGTAGGAATGGATATTGAAAATTTGATAATTGTTGAATGTAAAGATGCAATATTAGTAGCTAATAAAGAAAAAACGCAAGATGTAAAAGCAATTGTTAAATCATTAAAAAATAAAGGTGCATCTGAGGCAACTACGCACAAAAACATTTTTAGACCTTGGGGAAATTATTCTTCTTTAGCTGAAGGAGATAATTGGCAAGTAAAGAAAATAATTGTGAAACCTGGAGAATCTTTATCCCTTCAGTTGCATAATCAAAGGACGGAACATTGGATTGTCGTAAGTGGTACTGCAAGAGTAGAAATTGATGGCTTTGAAAAAATTATTAAAGAAAATGAGAGTGTTTATATACCATTAGCTGCAAAGCATAGGTTATCAAATCCAGGGAATGAAAAATTAATCTTGATAGAGGTCCAAAGTGGAGAATATTTAGGAGAAGATGACATTGTTAGATTCGATGATAATTACGGTCGTGCAAATTAATTAAAATAATAATAAATTCTTAAACTAAACATTTATGATTTAAATTAAATAAATATAATATTATTTATTAAGAATTTATTTTAAAATTCTTTAGAAAATTACTCTTCAATAAATATTTGAATTTTTGAAGTATGAAACTTAAATTAAAGTATGATCCATGTCAACAATACTTGTAACAGGAGGAGCAGGTTTTATTGGTAGCCATACTTGCTTATCTTTGTTGGAACATAATTATGATGTAATTGTAATTGATTCTTTTATTAATAGTTCACCAATTTCAATTGATAGAGTAAGAAACATATACGATAGTAAAAAATTAAAAGATAAAAAAATTGAATTATTTAAAGGGGATTTGAGATCCATTGAAGATTTGGAAGGAGTTTTTGATGTATTTAATTCCCAGGGAAAACCTATTAAAGCAGTTATTCATTTTGCAGGATTAAAGTCAGTAAGTGAATCTTTTAAAAACCCTTTGATTTATTGGGATAATAATCTTTTAAGCACAATTAATTTATTAAATGCAATGATTAAAAACAAATGCTTTAATATTGTTTTTAGTAGTAGTGCAACTGTTTATGGTGATGCAACTAATAATCTTTTTGATGAGAAATATTCAATAAGTCCTGTAAATCCATATGGTTTTACAAAAGCTACTATAGAAAAAATTTTAGAAAATATTTTTAATAGTCAACCGAGTAAATGGAGAATAGCTAATCTCAGATACTTTAATCCAATTGGTGCTCATGGTTCGGGTTTATTAGGTGAGCATTCTTATGGCATCCCCAATAATATTTTTCCTCATATCCTAAAGGTTGCTGCTGGGAAAATAAATCATTTGAATATTTATGGAAATAATTGGCCAACTCACGATGGAACTGGTATCAGGGATTATATTCATGTTCTTGATTTGGCTGATGGACATATTTTGGCATTAGAAAAGTTACTAGTTAATGATCCTCAAATAATGAATCTAAATATAGGGACTGGATTAAGTACAAGCGTTTTAGATTTAATAAGTTGCTTTGAAAGGGTTAATAAAATAAAAATACCATATTGTTTTAAAGATAGAAGAGATGGCGATGTCGCAAGTTTAGTTGCTAATAATTCCCAGGCAAAAAGTCATTTAAATTGGAAACCCAAAAGGAATCTTGAAGAAATGTGCTTAGATGGTTGGCGCTGGCAAAGAATGAATCCGAATGGTTATGAATAGTTTATAAATAAAAAAGAATTACTTAATAGATATCTAAATTTGTATTGAAAAAATTAATTTTAACTAAATTTTAAAATTTAAATACTTTGTCTAAGAAATAATTTTTGAAGAAAATTATGTTTTAAGATTTTATCAAGAAAAAAATTTAGATAATTTTAATGGTCAAGAACCATCTCCAATTCTCCATAAATTTAATCCTGCATTGATAACTGTTTCTGGATCTACAATAGATCTAGCATCGAAAACCCAAGCTGGTGATCGCATTTGTTGTGAAATTTTAGGCCAATCTATATTGGAGTAGTCTTTCCATTCGGTAATAATTAGAACTGCATCTGAATTCATGAAAACATCATCTAAATTATTTGTGCTTTCCCACTTGCCTTCTTCATTATTATTTATTTCATTAAGACTTTTATTCTCATTTTGAAATGGAGGCGTCCCTAAATCACTCTCAATTTGTTGAATATGCACTTGAGGATCATGAATTACTAAATGGGCACCTTCATCTATTAAATTCCTACAAATTTGAATTGCCGCAGATTCTCTAGTGTCATTTGTATTGGCTTTGAAAGCAAAACCTAATATAGTAATCCTTTTCCTTGATAGTGTTCCAAAAAGTTTTTTTGTTATTAATGATGAAATTCGTTCTTGATTCCATTTATTTATTTCGACAACTTCATTCCAGAATTTTGCTACTTCTGGAAGCCCAAAATACTCACATAAATAGACCAAATTTAAAATATCTTTCTTAAAACAACTGCCTCCAAATCCTGGGCCGGAATCTAAAAATTTTGAACCAATCCTACTATCCGAGCCAATAGCTCTTGAGACCTCTCTTATGTCAGCTCCCGTAGCTTCACATAATGCACTTATTGAGTTTATGGAACTTATTCTTTGTGCCAAAAAAGCATTAGCTGTAAGTTTTGCTAGTTCGCTACTCCATATATTTGATATTAATATTTTTTCACTAGGAACCCAATTCTTGTATATTTCGGAAAGTGAATTAATTGCATCAACATCTTCTCCACCAATTAGTACTCTGTCAGGCTTAATCAAGTCATTTATTGCTGATCCCTCTGCCAAAAATTCTGGATTTGATAAGACTTCAAATGATTGGTTTTTTATGGTTTGCGAAGATATCCTAGGTTTAAGAATAGATTTGATGGCTTCAGCAGTTCTAACGGGTAAAGTACTTTTTTCAACAATAATTGTGTGTCCAATAGCATGATCTGCTACTTGTCTTGCTGACGCCTCCACCCACTTTAAATCACTAGCCTTCCCAGCCCCAACCCCTTTCTTTTTTGTAGGAGTGTTCACTGAGATGAAAATCATATCTGCATTTTTTATCCCATTTTTTATTTCGCTTGAAAAATGAAGATTTTTATGTCGTCTTTTTTTTACGATTTCTCTTAAGCCTGGTTCAAAAATAGGTAATTTATTTAAGTCCTCATTATTCCACTGAGCAATTCTTAATTCATTTATATCAACAACATTTACTTGAATATGTGGACATTTATCAGCAATTACTGCCATAGTAGGGCCTCCAACATAACCTGCTCCTATACAACAGATATTTCTTACATTACACTTCATAATCTAAAAATCTCATTAACAATTCTAATTTAAGGTGATAAAAATTTGATAATACAAAAAATTTGTTAAAAAATAGAAATTTTAAAAGTCTTTTTAATTACTAAATTTATTTCATTAAAAAGTTCTCCTCTTGGTACAATTTTACCGTCTTTTTTATACCCTCGTCTAAACTAATTTTTGGCTCCCAACCTAATTCTCTTATTTTTGATACATCTAGCTGTTTTCTTGGAGTTCCATCAGGTTTGCTTAAATCCCAATTTATTCCCCCTTTAAATTTTGTATATTTTGCAATTTTATTAGCAAGTTCTTTAATACTTATGTCTAAGCCTGTCCCAACATTCAAAAAATATAGACTATCTCCATTTTTATCTTTTGGGGAGTTTTTATCATTTGGGTCCCAATTCTCTAAAACATATAAAGCTGCATTGGCAAGATCATCAACATGCATAAATTCTCTACAAGGAGATCCAGTTCCCCAGCATTCAACACTTGGTAACTTTTTATAAGTAGCGTCACTAAATTTTTTTATCAATGCAGCCATTACATGACTATTCTTTTCTTGATAATTGTCTCCTGGGCCAAATAAATTAGTAGGCATCAATGAAATAGCATCAAAACCATGTTCTATTCTTAATGCTTGGCAGAGCTTTAAACCTGAAATCTTTGCAATTGCATACCATTGATTAGTTGATTCTAATGCGCCTGTTAACAAATAGTCTTCCTTAATAGGCTGTTTAGCAAATTTAGGATAAATACAACTACTTCCAAGGAATAATAGCCTTTTGACTTTGTGTTTCCAAGCAAGTTCAATAGTATTGGTTTGAATTTTTAGGTTATTTAAGATGAATTCTGTTGGAAAACTATTATTTGCTAAGATACCTCCTACCTTCGCCGCAGCAAGTATCACTATAGTTGGCTTGTGAATCGCGAACCAATCATCAACTTCTTGATAATTTAATAAATTAAGCTTTTTACTATTTGGAATATAAATAAGCCCCCCATTTTTTTTGTTGCCGTATCCATGTGATTTTAATTGTCTAAATATCGCACTACCTACCATTCCATTTGCTCCTGCTATAAAAATCTTTTCATCTAAAGAGAAAAATTTTTTCATAAATTTATGACTTTAAGTTTCTTGAAAAAAAATTTTTTTATTATTTGTATTCATCTAGGCCAGCCTCTTTCAGAATTTTTTCCTGTTTTGCAAGTTGTTTATCGTATTTAATCATTTCATCGATTAGTTCCTCTAAGTTTGTCTTGGGAGTCCAACCAAGTTGATTATATGCTTTAGAGGGATCTCCCTTAAGTTGCTCCACTTCTGTCGGTCTAAAATATCTTGGATCAACTTTTATAACTACCTCTTTAGTATCTGTTCTAATGCCTACTTCATTTATACCTTCTCCTTCCCATATTATCGGCGGTTCTTTTTTGTTTAAACTGTTCCAGCCAAGCTTTTGTGCAGAAATCTCAATAAATCTTCTAACTGATTCCATTCTTCCCGTAGCAATTACGTAATCGTCTGGAAAATCTTGTTGTAACATCAACCATTGCATTTCAATATAGTCTCTAGCGTGGCCCCAATCCCTCAAAGAATCAAGGTTACCCATGTATAAACAATCTTCTAATCCTTCATCAATTCTGGATAATCCTCTGGTTATTTTTCTGGTTACGAAAGTTTCACCTCTTCTAGGGCTTTCATGATTAAATAAAATTCCATTACATGCAAAAATTCCATAAGCTTCTCTATAGTTAACTGTTATCCAATACGCATACAACTTGGCTACTGCGTAGGGACTCCTAGGGTAAAAAGGGGTTTTTTCATTTTGAGGGGATTCCTTTATTAATCCATAAAGCTCACTAGTACTAGCTTGATATACTTTTGTCTTTTTGTTTAGTCCCAATATTCGAATTGTTTCTAGAATTCTGAGTGTACCAAGAGCATCGCAATTAGCTGTATATTCGGGGGTATCGAAACTTACTGCGACATGACTTTGAGCTCCAAGATTATAGATCTCGTCTGGTTTTATTTCTTGTACGATTCTTATCAAGTTTGTGCTGTCAGTTAAATCGCCATAATGGAGAATCATATTTGAACTAGGTTCATGAGGGTCCTTATATAAATGATCTATTCTGGATGTATTGAAACTACTTGCTCTTCTTTTTATTCCATGAACTTTGTATCCTTTTTTTAAAAGAAACTCTGCAAGATAGCTTCCATCTTGTCCTGTAATCCCTGTAATTAAAGCTTTTTTCATGATTATCTCTTTATTCTCAGGAAAATATTTTATTTTTTGATTCCTTAAAATCCTCTTCAATTATACATTTAAGACCTGCTAAAAATATCCAAATAACGATGCTAACCTTACCATCGTAATAAGTTACATCATATAAATGACTAGCTGTAGCAATTGAACAGGCTATCAGCCAAGCTCTATTATCTATAAAATTATTTTTAATATTATTTTTATTGTAGATTTTTCTCCAGGATTTGATGAGTAACAAAACTACAAAACCACTTAAAATTAAAGCTAATGGGATTCCATAATTAAAGGCAATCTCAAGAGGAAGATTGTGTAAATGTGAAATATCTCGCGTACCATCATTGATTTCATAAAGAGTTTTAAACCTAGATGGACCATATCCTAATAGAGGCCTCTCTAATATTAATTTTGATCCTACTGCGTAAATATCTAATCTTTGAAATTGATCCATATTTAAAGAAAATATCCTACTTAAGAGGTTTATAGGCAAATAAGGTTTAAAATTGAATGTTTTAAAAGTATTTTCAATCAAAATTAGGAAAATTGATGAACTCAGTAAAGGTAATAGACCAAATAAAAAAATATTTTTAAATTTCTTCTTAACTACAAATATCAAGGCTATTAATATCCCTAAAAATGCATTTCTTGAGGCTGTTAAGAAAGTAAAATAAACAAATGAGAATAAAAGAATAATAAGTGTAATTTTATTAAAATAATTTTTTTGTATTTTATTATTTATTAATTGTTCAGATAAGACGAAAGGAAAAACAGAAGTAAGCCATATCCCTGTATAGTTGGGATTACTAAATAAACCCGAAATTCCATATTCATTGGCTGGAAGTTCTTTTTGAAACCAAATAATTAAATTGTTTAATACCTCAAAAGGACCATATATTTTAAACCATGCTTGTAATGCACAACTTATTAATACGGGAATAGTTCCTGCGATAAGAGCTCTGCTAAACATTGCTCTTTGAATTTTATTTTTTAAATAATCTTGAGCAAAAATAAATAGTAAAAATAATGGTATCCAATTTAGTAAATCAAGCCAAACAAGATTTGTTATCTTTTCAGATAAACCAAATGTTAAATTGGCGGTATTTATATTGCTGAAAACAATTATTCCAGAACAAAGCACTAGAAATAAATTGTATTTGTCTTTAAGTAAGGAACCTTTTTTCTTTATAAAAGAAATACTTATTGAAATTAAATAAAATAAAATGCTTATCGGTAATGCACTAGCAAGAAAAAAAGTCCCTAGTAAGAAAAATATTTGACCTGTATTATTTTTGATGTAAAAAAAATCTTTTTTTATTTTTATCATTGCAACTTTCTTAAATTTAAACAATAGAATTTAAATTTTAAACGCTTCCTGCAGGATTCGAACCTGCGGCCCACTGCTTAGAAGGCAGTTGCTCTATCCAGCTGAGCTAAGGAAGCATCTTTCAATTATATCCGACAGTAAAGATCAAAACAATTAAAGTAATTCTTTTTTGATTATTTAATTTAGGAAGTATTTAAAGTCTTCTTTTTCATACAAATTTATCTAGAATATGGTGATATGATATTTTTTAATTAATTTTGGCTAAGAGACTTTCAGAAAAGCAAAAAATAGAAATAATTCGCAATTTTACTTCTGGATTGACAATAGATTCTTTGTCAAAAAAGTTTGACTGTACAAAATTAACCATTACTAGAAATCTTAAAAAGAATCTTGGAGTATTAAAGTACAAAGAATTAATAAACAAAAACAAAAAACTAGAAGAAAAAAATATCCCCAATAAAAATGTCTTTAATATTGAATTAGAAAATAAATCCGATCAAAAAATTTTTAACTTAAAATCAGAAGATATTCCGAGATCCAAATCAGAGCAGAATGAAGAGAATCTTGTACCCTTATCATCATTTGTTGAAATTACACCATTAGATTATGAAATTGAGAATACACCACGCAAAGATTTTTCCTCAGTTCCTATTTCTGATATTGATTTTCCTCAAACTGTTTATATGATTGTTGGTAAGACTATTGAGTTGCAAGTTAAACAATTAAAAGATTATCCAGAATGGAGTTTTCTATCTATAGATGATTTAAATAGAAAAACAATTGAGATATTTTTTGATTTAAAAACTGCGAAGAGATTTTGTAATAAAGAACAAAAAGTATTAAAGGTGCCAAATACAAATGTATTTAAAATTGTAGCTCCTATATTAGTTGAACGAGGAATATCAAGAATTGTGAGTACTGATCAATTGATCTCTTTATAGAATACTATTATTGCTTGTCATCCAAATTTATAGAGATAAAACTCCCTAATATAGAACCACTTATTAGGCTTGAACTTATAATAAAACTTATTGGTAAATTTACTGTCTCATTAAATATAAAATTTACTTTATTTTTATTTGAACTATTTTGGATCAAAATAATAAAAAATAGAAATAAGGAAGAATTTAAGAAAAAAGTGAAAAATAATTTTTTTAATGGGGAGAACATTTTTTGCAATTTTTTGATCTTACTTCAAATCATAAATCAACCTTTTTTTTATGCCATTTTTCTTGGCAAGATACTTTGATGCGGCTGACAAGCTAAGTCCTGCATTGATTAAGTTATTAAGATCTTTTTTTAAATCAGACATATTAATATCGAGATCTCTTTTCTTGTTAGTGCCTTTTATGACAATTGTAATTTCACCAATAATTTCTTTATCCTCAAAAAAAACTAATACTTCATCTATGTTGTTCCCTATGTGTTGTTCATATTTCTTGGTTAATTCCCTTGATACTATAATTTCTCTACTTCCACCACAGAAAGACTTTAATTCACTTAAGGTTCTTTTTAGACGATAGGGAGATTCAAATACTATTGTGGTTTTCTCATTATTGCTAATATCCTGAAGAATTTTTTCCCGATCGATTTTTTTCTTTGGAAGAAAACCTTCAAAAATAAAACTTGAGGATGGAATACCACTTGAAACAAGTGCCGTCAAAACTGCACAAGCACCAGGGATGCAAATAACATCAAATCCCTTTGATTTTACTTGTTTTATGGTACTTTCTCCTGGATCACAGATCCCTGGCATGCCAGCATCACTTACTAGAGCAATTGATTTTCCCTCTTTTAAGTTTGCAATTATTTTTGGTGTTTTGAGTATTGAATTATGCTCATTAAGACTGATTAAGGAATTAGAAATTTGAAACTTATTTAATATTTTTTTTGTTTGCCTTGTGTCTTCGCATGCAATTAAAGAAACATTCTTAAGAATATTGATCGCACGTAGGCTAATATCATTTAAATTACCAATTGGAGTCCCAACTATGTACAAAACACCACTTTCTGGTTCTTGTTTTCTGTGAGATAATAAATTATTAACTTGCATTTTGTGATTAAATTACCGTCTGGAGTTGATATTAATAATCTTATCGATGATCTGAGAATTTTCAGCTGGGAAGCTGCAGATATTTTGTTATTTTATTCCAAAATAATTAAAGATGGTAAAAACAAGAAAGATATCATTAAAACTAAAAACAATAATGAGCCTGTTACAGAAGCTGATTTAAAGGTTAATGAAACTATTATTAAAAGAATAAATGAGAAATATAAAGATATAAAATGGGAAATCCTAAGTGAAGAAAATTCAAAATCAGACTATAGTTTTGAATATAAGACTCCAGATTGGCTTTGGATTCTAGATCCTTTAGATGGGACAAAAGATTTTATTCAAGGTACAAGTAATTATGCTATGCATTTAGGCTTGAATTATAAAAATAAATCTTTGCTCGGATTAGTTTTAATTCCGGCAAAAGATGAATTGTGGATAGGTTATGGGGGGAAAGTTTGGTGTGAGAGAAGAGATGGATCGCGTAAAAAATGCATCATTTCAAAAAAAATTAACCTTAGAGATATGACAATAGTAACTAGCAAAAATCATAGAAACGAAGTATTAGAAAATTTGATAGAAAAAAGTCAATTTAAAAAGAGAATTATTATGGGAAGTATTGGCTGCAAAATTGCTTCAATTCTTAGAGGTGAAAGTGATATTTATATTTCTTTAAGTTTGCCAGGTAAGAGTTACCCAAAAGATTGGGATTTTGCTGCCCCAGCAGCTATTTTAAAAGCTGCAGGAGGTGCAATAACAAATTTGGAAAATAACCAACTTATTTATAACAAATCAAACTTTGAACAAGATGGAATAATTATTGCTACGAGCAATAAAGAAAATCACAAAAGTATATGCCTTAGATTAAAGGAAATTATTATAAGTAATAATATATTACCTCTAGTTTAGGTTTTAACTTAGTGGAGCTACTGGTGTTGGGGTTGGTTCAGGATATGACATGCCCCCATTTTGAGCTACTCCTCTCAAAGTAAGATTAATCCTGCCTCTACTATCAATTTCTCTAACTCTAACTGTTACTTCATCACCCTGTCTTACTACATCTTCAACTCTCTCAACTCTTGCTTCCGATAATTGAGAAATATGGACCATGCCTTCTTTGCCAGGTAATATTTCTACAAAGGCACCTATTGGGATAATTCTGGTTACAACACCTGAAAAGATTTCACCTTCATGAACTTTTCTTGTTAGACCTTCTATGATTTTTTGTGCTTCTTCAGCAGCAGCTCCATCATGAGACGCAATTGTTACAATCCCTCCATCTTCTATATCAATTTTTGTATTTGTTCTTTCTGTAATTCCTTTTATAGTTCTTCCTCCAGGTCCAATTACAGTACCAATTAGTTCTGGATCAATCCTAAAGCTTAAAAGTCTTGGTGCATGAGGTGATAAAGACTCTTGGGGCTTGTCTATTGCTTCCTGCATTTTTTCTAAAATATGCAATCTTGCTGGTCGAGCTTTTTTTATTGCATCTGAAATTACAGAGACTGGTAATCCAGTGATTTTCATGTCCATTTGAAGTGCTGTTATTCCTTTCTCAGTACCAGCAACTTTAAAGTCCATATCACCAAGGAAATCTTCAATTCCTTGAATATCTGTAAGGATTCTAACTTCTTTACCCTCCTTGATAAGTCCCATAGCTGTTCCGCTAACAGGAGCTTTAAGAGGGACTCCAGCATCTAATAATGAGAGTGTACTGCCACATACTGATCCCATGGATGTTGATCCATTTGAGCTTAAGACCTCGCTTACTACACGAAGAACATATGGGAAAGTCTCTTTACCTGGAAGAACAGGTATTATTGCTCTTTCTGCTAATGCTCCGTGACCTATTTCTCTTCTCCCTGGAGTTCTCATAGGTCTAGTCTCTCCAACTGAGTAAGGTGGAAAATTATAATGATGCAAGTATGTTTTTTCTGTGCTTGGATTAAGGTCATCCATTTCTTGAGCATCGCTTGGAGTTCCAAGTGTGGTAGTAGATAA
>MDSZ01086244.1_pt1 | contig 63466 bp, 63 predicted proteins | sample 811201 | NCBI WGS metagenome assembly MDSZ01 (sample SAMN05326647, study PRJNA326480) | marine metagenome | isolation source: seawater | place: Indian Ocean: North | collected 2010
AGATAAAGCTTTGGGGAATAAATTACTTAAGAAAGTTCTTGGCTTATTACTAATTGTGACTTTTATAGGCTTTATATTAATAAATATTTTTATTAAAGAAATAATTGGATATTTTTCTAATGAAAATATTCTTACTATATCAATTGTACTTAGAATTCTTTTGATATCTTTCATAATCAATGTTATCGAAGAAATTATGGTTAATCATTATTTAGTCCCTAATGGACTCTATAATTCAATAAATAAAATTAAAATTTCAATTCTCTTAACATCGCTAATATCTTGCTTACCTCTAATCTACTTATTTGGTATCAAAGGAGCAGCCATAGCAAATCTAATGTCTGAATTAGTTGGTCTTAGTTATATCATATACGTATATAAAGCTACTAAAAGGATAGAACACAAACATCAATCATTCTCATGATTTTTTTAAAGTTTAAAAAAGGTCAAGGTCTGGGTAATCAACTCTGGAATTATATAGTTTTAAGATCAGTAGCTGATTTTAATAACTTTAAATACGAAATAATTAACTTCAGTAGTTTTATTGGAAAGGATTTCTTGAAAATAGAAGAAAAAAATACATCCGAAGAATTATCTAAAGAATCTTTATTTCTCTACAAGGAGCCAGTTATCTACGATAATGATTTAAAATGTTATGTTAACGTTTTTGATAAAAATATATTTGAGATTAAAAAACACACTTTAATTGAGGGAATATTACAATCCGAACAATATCTAAAGCCTGATTTAAATATAATTAATAAATATATAAAATTAAAAGATCAAACTATTAACAAATCAATTACCAATAAAACCTGCATAATCAATCTCAGGGGAGGTGAATATAAGTTGCATAAAAACTTAATATTACCAAAAAGCTATTGGATAAATGCAATTAAGAATATGAAGCGATATAGACATGATCTGATTTTTAAAATAATAACTGACGATTATGATTATGCATCTGCACTTTTGCCTGAATATGAAATTATAAAAGGTACTATTGCAGAAGATTTTAAGAATCTATATTCATCAAAATATGTAATATTATCTAATTCATCATTTGGATATTTCCCAATAAAGATGGGCAATCCACCAGATATAGTAATAGGCCCTAATCATTGGGCAAGATATGGGAACAAATATAATCGATGGGCATCACCTACTAATTTCTATAAAGGTTGGCTTTGGCAAAATGTAAGAGGAGAAATAATTAAAGAATCTGAAATTGAAAACTCTATTAATGAATCATATTCAATTTATTCAACTTATAATGTATCTACTTGTGAAGCAGCATTAAGTAAATTTTCGATCAAACAAATTCTTCCGCTTACAATAAAAAAATTAATCAAAAAAATACTTTCTAAAATTTTCCCTCTACACATTGGCTAATATTTTTGTAAATGAATAATAGAAACGTAAATGAATCAAAATTCTTGAAGGTAATAAAAGATAATAATCTTTGTATATCTAATAATCCAATAGGAATTGATATTGATTGGCCAAAATCATATGCAAAACTCTATTACAGCGAAGCTATGAATAATATATATAAACGAAATAAATCACCTAAAATACTTGAGATCAATCAGAACAACATTACCAAATTAGAATTGTGGAATACATTTTTTTATAATCCAATAATCAGAAATATTGAAATTACTAAAGGATTGCCAAGTCTTTATTTAGAGGACTTTAATGATAAATTAAAATATGATTTAATCATCATTAATGAGTATAAAGAAATATATGACTTATTAAATTTTATAAGTTTTCTTAAAACAAGACTAGAAAAAGATGGAATTATTCTAATTGAAAATATATATTTTAGTATTCCAATTGTTATTAACTTATATTTATTTGAAGGTGCAAATATTCTAGACTTTAGGCTGAAAAATTTCATTTTGAATGATTGTATTATTGAAATTAAAAAAAATAAATCCTCATTTAAATCATTTTTTCAATTTATTTTTAATTGTTATAAACTTTTTAATTTTATAATTATTGATTCTATTTATTGGACTCTTTTCAAAGTAAATATTTTTATCAAAAGATTCAGATGACTAATCAATCAGAACAAACTCTAACAATAGTAGCCGTTGCAGACACTAAGATCAAGATGACTATAGATTCTCTAAAAAAGTCTCAAATAGGTCTAAATTATGAGAAGGTTTTACTTATAACTTCCAAAGAAATAAAGAGATCATTATATTTTCCTAACTTAGAGGTAATTAACATTGAGCCTATTAGATCATTTAAGGAATATAATAATTTCATAATATATGAACTCTACAAATACATAAAAACGACTCATTTACTTCTAGTGCAGTGGGATGGATTTGTTTTGGAAAGTAAAAAATGGAAAGATGAATTCTATTTATATGATTATATTGGAGCACCTTTTATTCCAAGAGTTATGAATAAAAGTTATTCAAGAGATAAACATGGTAAATTCTACTCAGTTGGAAATGGTGGATTTTCATTTAGAAGTTTTAAACTTTTAGAAGCGCCTACAAAATACAATCTAAGAGATGATTTTGAATTTACATCATGCCATGAAGATGGATTTTTCTGCATTTTACATAGAAACTATTTAGAGTCAAAAGGATTTAAATGGGCAACCTTCGAGATAGCAAAAGAGTTTGCAATTGAATCTCCTTTATCTTTTGAATTTTTATATAATGTACCATTTGGTTTCCATGGAAAAAGAATTTTAAAATTATTATTTTTAATCAATCTTATAAAAATATTTTCGAAATTAACTTTAAAAATAAACCAAAAGATTAAATTTAAACTTTTTAAATAAAAAAATTTTTTTTAATTAATCTCAAAATTATTAAGATCTTAAAAATTTCTTATAAATAAAAGTAATGAAAAAGACTGGTAAACATCTTATAAAAGCTCTTAATATAAAACTGGGTATAAATAGAATAAAACCAAATATAGAATTATTTCTGAAAGTTTTAACTAATTTCCATTCATTTTTTGTTTTTTCAAAACCTATTCTTCTTTTAATTAATTGATCAGAATTCATACCAACAAGATTTTCGTCCAAATTAGCACATTTTAATCCTCCATATATTGCTCTAATCCATAAATCATAATCCTCATAGAAAGGAAAGTTCCTATAGCCGCCATCCAAATTTCTGATGGAATTTAATTTAAAACATATTGAAGGATGATTAAATGGATTCCTAAAAGGTAGCATCATTTTTATCTTAAAATTATTAATGGGTAATTTTTTTACCGCAATAATATTATCGGGATTACCAATAAATTCAAAAATAGAGGTACTGGAAATATCATATTGGCCCTGTTCCATAAATTGAATTTGTCTAGCTGCTCTAATTGGAATATTGATATCATCAGTATCAAATCTTAATACATACTTGGATACACATACTTCTAAACCCTTTCTTAAAGCAACTCCTAAACCAGAATTTTTTTTTAAATTAATAATCTGTATTTTCAATTTATTATCAAATTGAAGTAATATTTTATCTAAATTAAATTTAATTGGACCATCAATAACTAAGACGACTTTATTAGGTCTTAAAGTCTGTTTTTTTATAGAAGTAAGTGCTCTAAATAATTCCTCATAAGTTGTATTAATATAAGCTGAACCAAGAAAATCATATTCCATATCTATTATTTTCTTTATTTTACATAGAATTTTCGAAATTATTATATTTAATATTTTGAATTATAATATCAATCATAAATTAAACTTAAAAGTGAATTTCCTTTGCATATCATCCTACAATAATAATTTAGATTGGTTAAGAAAGTATAAAAACCCTCACATTATTTACGATAAAACTTGGAATGGAGGTTATAAAGATCATTATGATATACAAAAAATTAAACCTTCAGGCTTAAAGAAAAAATATCCAGAATTCAATATTATAAACGCTGATATAAATGGATATAATATATCAGATTATTTTTCTTACATAATTGAAAATTTCAATAATTTACCTGATCATATTGTTTTTATGAAAGGCAACACCATTGGCAGACACATTAGTGAAGAAAAATTCAAAAGAGTTGTTAATAACAAATATTTTACCTGCATTGAAGATTACACATTTCATGATCAAAATCAAAAATCTCTTAGAAATGGTCATGCTTTATTATCTTGTGATGGTGGCTGGATGGAAAAAAATACTAGTTGGTATTTAAGACATCATTTGCATCCAACAAAGTATTTCCTTTCATATAATGGATTTATTAATTTTTGCTTTAAGAATCCAGTTTTACCAAAGTATTTAAGATTTCCTCCTGGTGCTTGCTACATAGTATCTAAAGAACAAATATATAAGTACAACAAAATTTTTTATCAGAATTTAAAAACCTTTGCTAATCACTCCAGATTATCAGGAGAGGCGCATCTAATTGAAAGATCACTATATACCATCTGGAATTGCGATTACGAAATATCTGAAAATATGAAAAGTCTTATTGATGAAGAATTATTCAATTTTCCTTCTAAATACAAAAAATTATTTTTCAATCATATTAGTAAGCTTAAATTTATAATCAGAAATCAATTAATGTAAAAAAGTTTATAGTAAGTCAGTTTAAATAAAAGATTCTTATACTTAAAAAATTTTTTCCTTAATAATAGAAATAAAATTGATAAAAATATTCTTTCTATCTTTATGATGATTTTAAAGATTAATATCTTCAATTTATTTTTTTCTTTTACATTATATTTTTTATAGAGATAATTTAATTCCATCTTTAGTTTTTGATTAGTGGTATTACTCTTCTTTCTCATTAATGAGCTAAATTGATTTTTATGCATCTCGTTAACAACAAAAACATTTGATATGTAATTAGGCTTACCATATTTAATAAATAATGCATAATAATAATCAACATCCAAACGCATCCATGTCTTTTCATCAAATAAAATTAAATCTTTATTTCTTATTAAAAGCGCACTTGGCGATCCAATAGTATTTATTTCCAATATTCTTTCTTGAAAAAAAGGAATAATAGGATTAATAATTTCTAAAGATTGTTCCTTGCAATGGAGGGAATTATTAAGAAACCAATAGGAATCTTTCTTATTTTTAGTATTTATACATTGATAAATATTTTTTAAATCTTCTTTAGAATAAAAATAGTCATCTGAAAAAAGAATTTTTATCCATTCTCCTGAACAAAATTTAAAAGCATTATTTATATTACCTTGAATAAAACCGCCTACTAATTTTGCATCTATTATTTTTATAAATTTAGATTTGAGTAATTGATTTTGTTTTAAATCTTGGTAAAAATTCTGAGTACTAATTATTATCTCATAATCTAAAAATGTTTGATCAATTATCGATTGGACACATCTATTAATTTGCCTTAAAGAATTCTCATCCCTATAAAAGAAAGGAATTGCTATGGAAAAGAAAGGCTTTTTATTCACTTTTGATTCATTCGATCAGATATCCATGTCTTAGGAGTAAGATCTGAAATAATTTCCACAGGTATATGTCTATTAAACTTTGATACTCCTCTTTCACTTATATATTTAACCATAGAATCCAAACCATCCTCTAGATTAACTTTAGTTCCATAATCTAATAATTTCCTTGCTTTATCTGAAGAACATACTGCATGTTTAACTTCTTGAGGTCTTGCAGGTAAAAAATTTGGTTCTCCCTTAAAACCAGTAAGATCACATATTTTTGATGCGAGTTCATTTATTGTAATTACTTCTTCATCAGGTCCGATATTTATAACATTGCCTAATGGAGCATCATCCAAGCAAGCAGTCATTAAGCAACTTAAGACATCTTGAATAAATGAAAAACACCTGGTTTGCTTACCATCTCCATAAATGATAGGTGGTAATCCTTGCAAACATCTATTTATCATAATTGACGCAACATTACGATAAGGATCATCATATTTTTGTCTTGGACCAATAATATTATGCGGAACTAATGTGACATATTCAATTGAATGAACATTTGCTAAACATTCTAAAGTCTGTTCAGCTGCATATTTAGCAATTCCATAAGGATCCTGCGGCTTAGGATTCATATCTTCCCTAAATGGTATTTGTATCTCACCGTATCTTGCCATTGAAGAACAATTTACTATTCTTTTTACTCCACTTGAAATGGCTGCACTAAAAACTGAAATTGAAGCTTCATATATATTTGAAGTGACAAAGCTTGGAGAAAATACACTTAACCCTTCATAGGCAGTAGCCGCCGTATGCACTAGCAAATCAGGTTTAAATTCCTGAAAAATGGTCTTAATTTGCTCACTTCTACAGTCAAAGGGATAAAAAATTGCTTCTTTAGGTACATTATCCTCATAACCACCAATTAAATTATCATTACCAGCCACTTCAAATCCTTGGTGAATAAATTCATCAGCGACATGAGATCCTAAAAATCCAGCTATTCCAGTTATGAATACTTTCTTCATACTTTAATCACAGAAGTTTATCTTATAACTATAACAATCGAAGACAACAAAAATTAAATTTATTAAACATACATAAAAATTAGAACTTTTCCCATTTAGGATCATAAATCTGATTAAAAATAAAATTATCAGAAACATAAATTTGTGGTTTTACATCTCCATTAATATTGAAAAAGCGTGAAAATACAGCTCCCCAATAATAAAAAGTACTATTGTTGAATATATGATGACTGCAATATGCTTGAGCTGTTAACCTCTCCCAAGAACCTGTATAACCATTTTTATGAGAAATAACATAAACTTTGGAATTAAAAATGAGTTTATCAGTAAATTCGTTCTCACTTTGAACAAAAAGAAAAAAGGTTGTTTCCCCAAGTGATTGCTCACATTTCTTTATTATCCTATTAAAGTCCTCTACTTTTTTTAGATTTGAATTAATTCTTGCATGTTTTTTAGGGTCTTTTGATTCCTCATAGAATCTTATACATAGGGCAATTGAATGTTCGCAACTTTCTATTAGTGATATTAGTTCTTTAAATTGTGGGGACTTGGCTCTAAAAAAATTAGGTTTTACCAATGCAAATATATCCATTAAATTTGACTGAACAATTTTATTATTCTGAAAATATCCATTATATAAAATAATCTTGTTTAATTTATCAAGTTCCAAAGATTTATAATCATCGACTATATTTACTCCCAGTATTTTTGCTGGTAAAAGATTGAACTTATTAAGTATAACTATTGTTATATTAATCAATATTTGAAATTTAGAGGCTTTGTATTCCTTATTTATTAATACTTCTAATTCAAGTTTCCTTTTATATTTTCTATCAAGCAAGAAACCTGTATTTATATCTAATCTCAAGTCTTGAATTTTATTTTTTTTCAAATCAAGGAACTTAGCTAATTGAAAAAGCTGATTACCTAATCCACCTTTGAGAATAATACTTTTCAAATTTACTTTTTAGCTCCTTGATATACATCTTCAAAAATATCATCTATTGATTTTGTAATTTCCCATTCGGGAAAATCTTTCGTGATTTTACTTAAATCACTGTAATAGCAAATGTGATCACCAATTCTTGCATTATCCGAGTAACTATAAATCATTTTCTTAGCTGATATATGCTCAATTTTTGAGATTGCCTCAAGCATTGAAATGCTATTGGAATAACCACCTCCAATATTATAAACAGCAGCAATTTTAGGCTTCTTTGAGAAAAGATAAATAAAGTTTGCAACATCATATGAATGAATATTATCTCTGACTTGTTTACCTTTATAGCCGTATATAGTATATTTTTGAGCCTGAACATTACATCTAATAAGATAATTCAAAAAGCCGTGTAGTTCCACTCCTGAGTGTGATGGGCCTGTAAGACAACCTCCGCGAAGGCAACATGTAGGAATTGAAAAGTAGCGTCCATACTCCTGAACTAATAAATCTGAAGCAGCTTTTGAAACTCCAAATAAAGAGTGAGTTGAATTATCAATTGACATATTTTCATTAATACCTTTTTCAAATAGTTCTCCCTCATATTCCCATCTTGTATTAATTTCACGCATGGGTAATTTATTAGGTGTATCTCCATAAACCTTGTTAGTAGACAAATGCATAAAGATTGTATCTTTCGAAAAATTTCTGACAGCTTCTAGCAAATTTAGAGTTCCTAATGCATTCACCTCAAAATCTAAATGCGGTATTGAGGATGCTTTATCATGAGATGGTTGAGCGGCAGTATGCACTAGGCAAAAAGGTTTTATATCATCAACAATTTCGTCTATTTTCTTTCTATCCCTAATATCGAAGTTATAATTTATAAAGTTTGAGTATTTCTCTTTCAGTCTCGACAAATTAGTTAAAGTACTACCCTTTGTGCCAAAAAACTCTTGACGCATATTATTATCTATGCCGTAAACTTGAAATCCTAGTTCGCAAAAGAAAGTAACGACTTCACTTCCTATTAATCCTGATGATCCTGTAACTAATATAGTTTTCTTCATATAAACAGATTTAGTATAAATATTATAAAACTTTAAATACTTGATAAAAAATAATAAGCTTTATAAATGATATAAATATTTAATATCTTTCTAGAAAAATATTTAAGAGTTAAATAAGAATTTTTTTTGATAAAAAATGATATTTTTCTTAAAATAAAAGTCAATGCAAAATAAAAAAGTTTTAACTATATTTAACGGAAGTTATTCATATATAAATCAATATAAATATTTACTATCTAACATATCCAGAAGGATTTTGTATTTTCCATTTCCAACCATCTCTGCACATATCTTTCAAATCTAATTTAGGCTTCCAATTTAATAATGAATATGAATATGAATTATCAGCTACAACCACTTCCAAATCACCCTTTCTTCTAGGAGCAATTTTAAAAGGAATTTTTAAATTATTTACCTCTTCATAAGTTTTTATTAATTCCAAGACACTAGTCCCAATTCCTGTTCCAATATTCATTATTAAATATTTGGGTTCAGAGACTTTTATTAAATCTAAAGTTCTAACATGCGCCTCAGATAAATCCATCACATGAATATAGTCCCTTATGCATGTCCCATCTATGGTATTCCAATCGTTTCCGTAAACTTCAAGAAATTCTTTCTGTTTTAAAGCAACATTGTTTATTAAAGGAAAAATGTTATTTGGACTTCCAGATGGATCTTCACCCAAGAGGCCAGATGGATGAGCACCGATTGGATTAAAGTATCTTAAACACGCAATTCTCCAATTAGTTGCATCACTTACAAATATATCCTTCAACAACTTTTCAATTGATAACTTTGTATTGCCATAGGGATTAACTGGATTTAAATTATCACTCTCCTTAATTAATCTTATATTTTGTTTTTGATAAACAGTAGCACTGCTACTGAATATAATATTCTTACAATTATTTATTTGCATAGCTTTTAGTAAATTAATTGTAGATACTAAATTTGTATCCCAATAAATTAAAGGACTAATGGTTGATTCATTAACGGATTTCAAACCCGCAAAATGAATTACATATCCGATAGGATTTCCCAAAGATTCTTCTAATTCAAAAACTTTCTCAACAAAACTAGCATCCAACAAATCTCCTCTATAAAAGGAAATTCTATTTTCAGTGTTGATTCCTTCTTGCAATAAAATTTCTGAAATTCTTTCTATTGTCTTTGGTGAGCTATTTAAGTTTGAATCAATTATTACGACTTGGTAGCCTTGTTTTAGAAGAATAGCAGAGGTATGGCTTCCAATAAATCCACAGCCTCCTGTTATCAATACTTTCTCTAACTTATTTTTCATAACTATATAGAATTGATATGCAGAGAAAAAACTTTTTCATTAAATATTACCAAAAACAGTTTATAAATAATTAAAGAAATCTAGCAAGAAATTCTTCGATAGATTCGTGTAATCTATTAAACATTTCTTTTGTCATTCCATGATGCAGGGGTAAGAGTACTCCTCTTTCCATTATCGCGTCAGCATTATCCAAACCTTTGGGAGTGATCTTTTTTTCAATACCTTTGCACATTGGTTGCCTTAAGACATTTCCAGTAAAGACTACTCTGGTTTGAATATTTCTTTTCTCAAGAAAAATCTGAAATTCCTTTCTGCTAAATGGAGATTCTTTATTAATCAATACAGGAAAAGCAAGCCATGCAGTCGAGACACCTTTAACTACTTCAGGAATACTGAAGAAATTACTAAACTGCCTGAAGAAATCACACTGAAGATCAAAGTTTTCTTGTCTTACTAAAATATTATTTTTAAGTTTTTTTAGTTGTGCAAGACCAAATGCAGCACCTATCTCACTACCCTCTAAGTTATATCCAACTTCCTCGAATACAAATTTGGCATCATAATCAATTCCATCAAGATTAATATTAAATCTGTTTTCTATCGCCTCACTTTTCTCGTCAAATAGAGAAGAACTCCTGCCCCAAGATCTTAAAAGTTTTGCCTTTTTAGCTATTTCATCATTATTTAAAGTCAAAGCCCCCCCATTCCCTGCACAGTTAATAATATGTGATCCATAAAAACTTGTTATTGACATATCTGTAAAATTGCCACTAGATACTCCATTCAAAGTTGCTCCTAAGGTATCAGCTGAATCTTCAATCAACAATAAATCATAATTATCAGCTATCTCCCTCATCTTTGACCATTCGCAAAGATTACCCATCAAATTAGGCGCTAAGATTGCTACGGTTTTATCTGTTATTAAAGTTTCAATTTGATCAACATCAATACAATATGTCATTCCTTTTACATCTGTAAAAACAGGTACTAAATTATTTTTTAGCAGACAACCAATAGTAGTTGAGAAAGTTAATGCTGGAGTAATAACTTCTGAACCATCTGGGAAATCAAATGATTCAATTCCAATATAAAGTGCGGAAGAACCCGAGTTGACATAAAGACAATGTTTTTTAGAGAAAAGTTGTGCAATCTCTGCCTCAAATTTTCTAGAATAATTCCCCATTTGAGTAGATTCATTGAGGCATTTTATAACTGCATCAATTTCTTCCTTTCCATATACTGTCTTTGCGTAAGAGATTTTTTCTAACATTTTTTTAACAAATTACATTTTATTAATTTATCAATTAATTAATAAATATTAGTTCTTGAAAAATTAATATTGAATTCAATTTTACATTATTATTTTTAAATCATCTGATAATTAGTATAACATTTTAAAATTTAATGATCTTTTATTTAATAAGTAAATTATTACCATTAATATTTCTACCACTGGGATTAGGGATAATTATTTATTTTTTAGGAATAATTACAAAAAGAAGGATTTACTTTATTATTTCTTTTATTCCAGTTTTACTATTCAGTTTAGGCAGTGTAAGCGAAGTTTTATGGGCTTTACTAGAAAGTCCTTGGCAAAGGCTTACACCTAATGAGATAACTAGATCAGATGCAATTGTCGTTTTGAGTGGTGCTCGCCATCCATCCCCTGGTAAGAATCAAGTTCTTGAATGGTTAGATCCAGATCGATTTCTAGCTGGCATAGAGCTATTTAAGGATGGTAAAGCTCCAATAATAATATTTACTAATGGTAAGAGCCCATATCAATCAAACATAAAAGGGGAAGGTTATTTCTATAAAAAAGAAGCCATTAAATTAGGTATCCCAAAAGAAGCAATCAAAAATACCACCGAGGTTCATAATACAATTGAAGAATCTATTGCTGTGAAAAATATTCTTTCCAATAAATATACAAAAGATAAAAACAATATAATTCTTGTAACAAGTGCTTTTCATATGATAAGAGCTAAGAGACTTTTCGAAAAAAAAGGAATTAAAGTTCAAGCTTATCCTGTAGATTTTCAATCTCAAGGATCATGGGCAGGATCAAGATGGAACGATCCTTTAATGTGGGTACCAAATGCGAATAATTTATCGGAAAGCTCAGCTGCAATTAGAGAGTTCTTTGGAAGAACATTTTATAAATTAACTCAACTATAATCTTGACTTTAGAATAGATAATTTAAATGGAATTGCAACTTTCCTTTCAAGATAAAAAGCATAAATAGAAATGACTAGTAAAGACATAAAAATAATAATCCACGAATCAAAATAAACCCCAATACTTACAAAGAAAGTTGAAAGAAAATAGTTTATAGAAATTCTAGAATGAGTCCAACCTGCTTGATAAAGTCTTTGAAATAGATGTAAAGAATGTGCCTTAAAAATATCTTCCTGGGCAAAGAATCTTCTAATTACACAAATACATGCATCTCCAAGTAAGGGTATTGATGGCATCATGATCATTAAAGATTGTTGCCAAGTATCTGCCATTAAAGCTAAGCCGATAAGAATTGCTCCTAAAAATGTACTTCCAACATCTCCCATGAATAACTTTGAGGGTGACCAATTCCATATTAGAAAAGCCAATAGAGCGCCTACTAAAATCCAAGCAGAAGAATCAATCTTAAAAGCCGCAGTTATAAATACTACTATCAAACTTGAGGACAAAAGGCCATCCATACCATCCATAAAGTTTGAAAAATTAATTATTGAAGTAATTAAGAATGCTAGGAAAAGAGTTAAAATTATTTCTAAAAAATGATTATAATTTAATTGATTATTAACCAAAAACTGACTATAAAATAAAATACATATGCCAACAATAAATTGAATTAGATATCTTATTTTAAAATTTATATTAAATAGATCATCAATGAATCCAGATATTGCAAGCGGTAGACATAGCAAAGGTAAATAATTATTTGTTATGGTCATTAATATTGTTGCGACCAAGACGAAAGAAAACCCCCCTCCAGTTGGCTTTGGTGATAAATGTGAGCTTCTTGCATTAGGGATATCCAATAAAAATTTATTCAGCAAAGGTAATGAAACATAAATGATCACATAAGTAAATAAAAAAGATATTAAAACAAACATCAATTAGATAAAATTCAAATTATTTTTTTTCAAGTATAGCTTTTGAATGTATCTTTTAAAACATTTATTAAATATAAAAGAAAAGTTTAAAAATATTTCTATATTTTTTAGAATTGATTATAAATCTCAATATGTTTCTTGATAACATTATTGACATCAAATTTCTCAATTGCTAATTTCCTCGCTTCTTCACCCATATTTTTACAAAGTTTTTTTGAGAGTAGTAATTTTTTAAGTGCCAAAATTAAACTTTGTACATCCTTTATGGGTACTAGCAAGCCTGTTTTATTATTTATAATTGCATCTTTGCAACCAGGGTGGTTAGTTGTTATGACTGGAATACCGCAAGCTGCTGCTTCTATAAGTATTTTAGGTAGACCTTCTCCATAATAAGATGGCAACAATAACACTTTTGCACTAAGAATTAGCTCTTTTATATTTTGAACATCTCCTAGATATTCTACAAAACCTGCTTTAACTTCCTCTTCCAAAATTTCCTGCCCAATACAATCTGGATTATCTTTATCTAATTTACCTGCAATGACAAATCTCAAACCAGATCCATAAAATTCTTTAGCGCAGCTAATAAATTCAATTATTCCTTTAGATATCAATAGCCTTGAGGCAAAAAGGATAATATTTGAATCTTTATCAACTAAAGTGGGCTTAAATTTATCCAGATCTATCCCTGAGCCAGGGATTAAAACTTTATCTTTATTTTTTAATTTACATAATTTAGTAAGGATATCTTCGTCTCTTTTATTCTGAAAAATGACTTTTAATTTTCTTTGTGATAAAGATAATTTATATAATTTCTTAACTATAAATTTAAGAATATAAGATGTTAAGTTCTTGTTAGTAAAAACATAACCTAAACCACTTATGGAAGCGACAAAAATAGCTTTTTGATAAATCCTAGATGCTAGGCCTCCAAATATAACTGGCTTTATAGTAACTGAATGAATAATCTCAGGTTTAATTTTATAAACAATTCTCAAGATCTGTATGAAGGATCTTAGTGATTTAAATAAATTTAACTCAAATCTATCTAGTTTTAATTCATGTGTTTTAAAGCCTAAACTATTTAATTTTTCAATATCTTCAGAAAAAGAAGTCGCCAGATGCACATCATAGCCTAATGATAAAAGCTTTAACCCAATAGGCAATCTATGAGAGATAAAAAACCAGTCCGAATTTACGATATATAAAATTTTTCTTTTCATAAAATTTTAATTACCAATCTAAAATAAATAAGTTTCCTCATAAATTCAATATGTCGCATAAATTAAAAAAAGATAGATTTATTTATAAGAAAATTGAGAAGATTTTATATATATTTAATTCTCAATAGTACATATGATTAATTAATATTTATCTTAAGTTGAATTGATTTTTATTAAAAATGTTAATTTTTATTCAATCTAATAAGGCATGAAGAAATAGTTTTGATATGGGATCCAGGCGTATGCATGCTTAGCAAAAGATAACCAGAAAAAAGTATATATAAAATAAGTAGTTATAAAAATCAGTTTGTAATCAATTTTTCTTATATTGAATAATTGCAATGAAATAGATTTATTAAAAACATAAATTGTCAATGGGTACAAATAAAGCGCAAATCTATCAATAAATGTTGAATTACTTGGGAATAATAGCACTAAAATAATAGATAAAATAATCGCATATGCCATCTTCAGATAAATGCTTATGTTTTGACTATCATATTTTCTGAGTTTGATTTTATTAGATATCAAAATCAATGCCGCAAAAACAGATGGGATTAATCTATATAATGCCCCTGAAGATGCATAAACTCTCAAAATATACAACTTGTAGTAAGCATAAATTGTTTCACTAATTAATGCATATGCCAAATAACCTAGATAAATCACAATGGAAAAAGTTATTAGATTTCTCAATTTAACTTTCCTTTTAATTGGGATATCAATAACAAATATCGTCAGACCTAGTATGCTTATATGGAAAAGGCTACCAATAACAATAAGTATTAGAGCTTTAAAAATATTTTTGTTTTCTATTGAATTCAAGGCTAGAAATTCGAATCCTATAGCTATTGATTGCCTTGTATATCCCATAGCTACCATAACTATCAATATAGGGAAGGCCAAAAGTATTGCCAGCCAAGGATAATCTCGTTTCCTTGCATATTCAATTAAACCAAAGGTGAATATACAAGCTGAGATGAAATTCACTAAGTATATACCATTCTCAAATCGCCCTCCAATCCAACTGAGGCCAATATAACCTGGCTCAGTCGACACTAATATAAGAGAAAAAGTATCATCTTTAAATCTATCAATAATTTCCACATACTGATCCCAGTCAACGCCAATTTGATGTCTAAATCCTATAAAAAACGACAGAAACAAAAATAAAGTTATGATTGTAAGATAAGAAAACTTACTATTTCCCCTGATTACTTTATAAGAAATAGATAAATAAAGAATTAAATATGATAACATCTTAGGATTTTAAATTTATTAGATAAATTGTGAATTTAGTTAATTAAATCTGAATAATATTCTGTTATGTATTCTTGCAAAGAAACTTGCCAATCTCTCATAATATTAGCATTCCTTAGGTCTATCTTTTTCGTTATAAGCCTTTCAGAATAAGGTCTTGGAGCAAAATAATCCTTCTGAAAATAGTCGGATGAGACTGAATTTAATTTAATTGTTTTTTCTAAACCTAGAATTTTTAAAATAGACTTTGCAACATCATATCTGCTTGTTATACCTCTACAAACAAGATTATATAAGCCCCAGTATTCTTTGCGTATAAGTAGCTCAACATTTTTAGCAAAGTCAATAGTGTAAGTGGGCGTGCCTAATTTATCATCAACAATGTTTAGTTCTTTTTTACCTGCCTTAATCTGATTCATTATTTTATTTATAAATTTTTTATCTTTTTTCGGGCCACCCCCCATCATCCAGCCAGCCCTACATATAATAAATTTTTTGGAGTGAGTTTGAACATATCGCTCACCCATATATTTTGATCTAGCATAAACGCCAAGAGGATTTGGTTCTGACCAGTCATCATATGTATCTTGCTTACCATCAAAAATTCCTGCAGTAGAGATATATAAAAGTGGAATTTCTAATTGATTTGCTATGTAAACTGCATTTTCTACAGCCAGAGTATTGGTTAAATAAGTATCATTAACATTTCTTTCACAAAATTCTAAATTTGTATAAGCTCCGAGATGAAATAAATAGTCAGGTGCGAAAGAAGTCACATCATTTATATAAGCATCTCTGTCTCTAAAATCTAAATATTCCAACCAACTTTCATTAATTTCCTTATCGGTACATCTTATCTTGTATGAGTCATTGAAAACCTTATAAAATGCATCTCCAAGCATTCCTCCTGCACCAGCAATATAAATCTTTTTCATAAACTAATTCTTGAAACAAAGATTTAAAACTTTAGCATAGGACTCAGAAACAATATTTAATGAGTAATCTCTAATTGCTTTTTGCCTAGCATTCTTGCCCATTTGTTCTCGCAGTTCTTTATTATTAATAAGCATTTTCAGAGCTAAAATCCATTCTTTTTTTGACTCTACCAAAATACCCTCAACTTTATCCGAAATAATATTTGGAGTATTTCCTACTCTAGAGGCAACTGTTGGTATACCATAAGCCATATACTGAATAGCCTTCAATCCACTTTTCCCAGAAACCCATTGATCATTGGGTAAAGGATAAATTCCAATATCAAAAGTTTGCATTTGTTTAACTTCCTCATTTAGAGACCATTTACTAACTTGTAGATCGACACCAGATAGTTCATATTCAAAATTACCAATTATATGCAATTTAAAATCAACTTCTTTGTGTAATTCTTGCAAAGCCTCCTCAACCAAATTCAGGTATTCTTTTGATGAAAATGTACCAGTCCATCCAATAGTTATTTTGTTCGCCTTTTTGTTTTGCGATGGTCTAAATATATTTGTATCTATTGATGAAGTGATATAAAAAGCTTTCTTCTTTAAATTCAAATCTCTACAAATATTCTCAAGTTCAGGAGAAGAAGTGATTACTGCATCACTATATTTTGCAAGAATTAATTGCTTATTGGGATTTTTTATAAGATTTGCAAGAAAATTCGGATTATTATCTCTAAATATTTTATTTTTAATCATAATATTATCCTCTAGATCAAAAATTACTTTTTTCGATAGTAATAAGAATAACCTTTCAAATAGTGTTGAAAAATAAGGTGTTACCCACATAAATACATAAATACAGTCATAGTTTCTTAATCTGAATAGATCTCTAAATCTTCTTACATAACCAAGAGAAAAACCTATGATTTTCTCAATAAAATGTCCCTTCTTATATAAGATTTTCCAAGTAGAGTGATCTATAAAATTAGAAATTTCAGCTATATATCCTCTGCTATTCCAATCATCTAAGTATTGTTCATATTTTAATCTCTGACCAGCCGCAACATTTTTAGGAAAAGGGCAAATAATTAGAATTGATTTTTTTCTTGTAATAGTCATCCTTCTTGATAATCTTGCTCATTAATTAATGTTTTTGACCAATCTATCATTTTTTTTAAACCTTCTCTATATGAAACTTTAGGCTCCCAATTCAGCAAATCTTTTGCCTTATTAATGTTTGCAATAAAACAATCTTGATCTGATGCTCTTCTATTAATTGTTTTATACTTAATCTTATGAAAAGATAATAAATCCTCCAAAACTTTTATTAGCTCCAAAATACTTAAAGAATTTTCGAAACCACCTCCAATATTAAATATTTCTCCATTTAATGTTTCTTTATTATCAAAAGCACAATGATATAAATTTATTAGATCATCTGAATGTAAAACATCTCTAACCTGCTTACCATTACCAGAGATAGTGAATGGCACTAAAGTCTTGTTAATTTTAGATAAATACTTTTGTTCTAGAACTTTACTACAGAACCATCCCACCCATCCTTGATCAATTGTCGCAAATTGCCTACCTCCATAAATAGATGAATGTCTAAAAATAACAGTTTTCAAACCAAAGACACGTCCCCAATCTCTCACGTATTGATCTGCAGAACCTTTAGAACAACCATAAGGAGTTGAAAAATCTAATAATGTATTTTCATCAAGGCCACATGGAAAATCTTTTAAAGTGTAACGGGATTCATTCTCTAATATCTCCAAATAAGCTAGATCACCATAAACCTTATTAGTACTGCTGAAGGCTAACAAAGCACCTGGACTAAATTTCCTTGTTGCCTCCAAAATATTAAATGTTCCCAAAGCATTGACCTCAAAATCTTTTCTGGGATCAATTATTGAGGTGGTCATAGCTACCTGACCCGCTACATGGCAAATAAAATCAAACTCTCCATTTTCTTGGAATAAATCATTTATTAGTTTAGTGTTAGTTATATCTGCCTGAAAAAATTTTAAATTATCTTTTTTTGAGGAAGATTCTAACCAATTCAGATTTTCTTTTGAACCAACTCTCCTAAGAGAATCAATAATAAAAACATCATTCTCTTTTTCTAGGAAAGATTCTGCCAAATTAGATCCTAAGAATCCGCAGCCACCAGTAATTAAGACCTTCATAAAATCAAATCATTAATATTTAAGGCCTTCAATATCTGCAACCATCCTTGGAATTTCATTTGGCCTATTCTCAATTCCTCCTATAACTAATTTGCCAGTTGCTCCAAATTTCCTCCATTCTGACATCGCAAAATCCTTTAAACTTTTTCCTACTCCAGAACCTATATTTACAATGAAAGGTTCTTTTGCAATGATATCAGTTCTATGAACTGCTACTTTCAAGTGATAAGACACTTCCTCAACCGTTATAAAATCTCTAACTTGCTCTCCTGAAGTCATAAGAAAATCTTTTCCAGATAATGCTGCTTGCTTCAAAGATGGCCAGAAATTATTTCTAAATTGACCTTCTCCGTAAGCTGAGAAGATCCTTCCGTAATAAAATTCAATCTCATTATTTCTTGAATAAGCTCGCATCAAATTAAAACTTTTAGCTTTACTTCTGGAGTAAGGGCACATTGGACTTAATTTAGAATTTGGAGGTATAAGATTCCATTTTCTTGCTTCATTTCCATATTCTAAACAAGTCCCTGTTGCAATAAACCTTTTTACTCCAGCCTGAGCAGCCAATCTTATCAAACGAATACTCTGACTTATATTTATGCATTCTAATTCTTTTTGGCTTGAAATTTTGGGGCTAACCCCTGTTGCGGCTAAATGAATAACAACTTGAATATCTTTCAAATCCTTTAAAGTTATGCTCTCCAAATCCGTTTTAATCCAATTGACTCTTTTACTGATGATTGATCTTATTGTGTTCTTTCTGTATAAAGAAGAAATTTTATATTTATCATTGCGAAGTAATTCCTTTAGAAGATTTCTACCAATAAATCCAGTTGATCCAGTTAATAAAATATTCATTATTAAGAGAACTAATTTTGAATATCATCCATATATTGATCTATATCATTCATACAAGAAACATAGGCAGAAACTGAATTATCCAGAACCTTTTTATACCATTGAATAGTCCTTTTAACAGAATTCTCGAAATTCCATTTGTTTTTATAATTTAGTAAATGATAAGCTTTATCAACTTGGAGGTTTAATTTTCCAGCTTCATGAAAATTAGAGTCAGGTTTGTGATTAAAACCTTGATTGCCAGGCCAATATTTAATTACTTCCTTTATTAACTCTTCAACTGTTCTATTAGCATCCAGTCCTGGTCCAAAATTAAAGGATGAGCAATAATCATATTTTTCAATTTTTCCTTTGATTCCAAAAGAGTTATGCAATTTTTCTGCCAAGGAAATATAACCAGCTAGTGGGTCTAGTACATGCTGCCATGGACGTGTTGACTTTGGATTCCTAACTAATATCTTTTGATTAAGATGCATTGCTTTAATTGCATCTGGAATAATCCTATCCTCAGACCAATCACCTCCGCCTATTACATTTCCTGACCTTGCACTAGAAATTAAAACTTTTCTTGATTCTTCATTGCAAAAGCTAGACCTCCAACTTGATATTGCTATCTCAGATGCCGCCTTACTAGCGCTATAGGGATCGTAACCACCCAAAGTATCATTTTCTCTGTAACCATAATTCCATTCTTTATTTTTATAAACTTTGTCCGTAGTTACCATAACAACCACACATCTTATATCTAGTTCAGTGAGAATTTTTAAAATATTTAATGATCCAATTACATTTATCTCCCAAGTATCAAGCGGGTTCTTATAACTTTCTCTAACAAGAGGCTGGGCAGCTAAATGAAAAATAATTTCTGGCTGAATAAAAGCGATCTTTTCTTTTAATAATGATCTATTCCTTATATCTACATAAAAACTTGATGATAAGAAATTTTCCATCATTAATTGTTTATATAACGATAATTCAATATCTGGCTCTAAACCAATTCCAGAGACATTTGAGCCCATGGAGTTAAGCCATAATGACAACCAACTTCCCTTAAATCCAGTATGTCCAGTAACTAATACTTTTTTATTTTGCCAGAATTTCTTATTTATCATTACCAAATCTTCCATGGAGCTTCTTCTTTAGCCCATTTTTCTTGAAGAATTTTATGATCTCGAAGAGTATCCATAGGCTGCCAAAAACCATAATGCTTAAATGCAGTTAATTCTCCTTGGTTAGCTAATGTCTTTAAAGGTTTATCTTCCCACATACATTGATCGCTATCAATAAGATCAATAACTGATGGTTCTAAGACAAAGAAACCTCCATTTATCCATGCATTATCTCCGACAGGTTTTTCTTGAAAAGAAACCACTTTATCTCCATTCAGTTTAAGTGCACCATACCTCCCAGGAGGCTGGACGGCAGTCATAGTAGCTAATTTACCCAATTTCAGATGATGGTCAATTAAATTTCTAATATTTATATTGCCTACCCCATCACCATATGTGAAGCAAAAAGGTTGATCATCCAAATATTTTCTAACTTTTAAAAGTCTACCTCCTGTCAAGGTCATTTCTCCCGTATCAACTAAAGTTACTTTCCATTCTTCTGCTTGCCTTTTGTGAACAATAATTTTTTCATTTTTTATATCGAAAGTTACATCACTTGTATGGAGAGAGTAATTAGCAAAAAATTCCTTAATTAGATAACCCTTATAACCAAGGCAAATGACGAAATCATTTATTCCAAAGGCACTATAAATTTTTAAAATGTGCCATAAAATTGGTTTATTACCAATCTCAATCATTGGCTTTGGCTTTAAATGAGTTTCCTCAGCAAACCTTGTTCCTAATCCACCTGCCAAAATTACTGCTTTCATATAATTATTTTTCCCTTAATTATAAAATGATTGAGGATGAATTCAATTTTTATTTCATTAGACATTAATAAGATTTTATTCTAAAAAATAAAAAAAGTTATATTCACTTTTGAAACCTCAAATTATGTAAAGCAAGCTTTGGGCTGAAGTTGATACTATGATGATTTTTGAAACACAAAATATAAACTAGATAAAATATCCTGAATATTGTTTTTGGTATAAATAATAAGATGAAAATAAAAATTTTACTTCCTAAATTAACCTTTTTAGATCTTAAAATTAAATTTTTAAAAATATTAAAATCTATTCTGCCATATGCTCTTGATGCCATCATAGCTTTCAAAGAGTTAATTGGATTTCTACAAATAACTTTATTTTTTGCAGAATCACTGTAATTATCTAAACCCCATATTAGTTCTGGATAATATTTATGCCAAATAAGAAAAGATTTTGCATTCCAAGTCTGGCTCCCAATACGCATTTGAATGGAGGGATATTTAAAATAGTGGGCTTTTCTACCAATTTTGATTGAAGTTAAGCATTGTATATGAGCAAAAAAGCTTCCAATTTTTGATTTATCATAATTTTCTAACCACAGATCTTTTCGTACACAAATTCCTCCAACATACGTCAAGTATCCTGCCATATCAGAAAGAAATTTATCATTATCATGTTCTTCATAAACACTTTCAATATTATTAGGCATTCTTGATTCTTCTACTATTGTTTCTTCCCTAAAAGATTTGCTATTTAGAACAGTAAAAAAAGGTTTTTCTTCTTTTAAAAAACTTATTAGTTTTTCAAGTATGCCTGGGACTATAATATCATCATCACCAAAGATCCATACATACTTACCAGAAGAGACTTCAACAGATCGATTTACATTAGAATCCAAACATTTAAATTCTTTAGATTTAAAATAATGAATATTTTTATTATCATAGAAACTTTTATAATATAAATTTTCTATATCTTCATTTAGACTATTGTCAGATATAACCAAATTCACATTTTCGCCAAATTGATCATCATTGATTATTGAATTTAAAGCACTATTAAGATAACTTGATTTATTGTGTGCAGGTATAGCTATAGTTAACAATTTAGTCATAAAAATATAATTTCAGAAATTCTCTAATTAAGATTCTTATTATTATAAATCCAAGATTGGAACATAATAATTGGCCATAATTTACTGCTGTTATCTTTTATGTTTGATTTATGCTGTTCCCATAAATTATCTATCTCCTTAAAGTTAAAGTAACCTGATAAACCAATACTATTTTCAGATAGTAAGTCACTTGCCCAAGATTTTAAAGGGTCTCTCAGCCAATCTGATAGAGGTATAGCAAAACCAGCTTTAGGTCTTTCAAGCAATTCCTTTGGAACATATTTATATAAGATCCTCTTTAATATCCACTTACTAGATTTAGTAAAACCATTTGACTTTATCTTAAGCCCCATACCAATTTTCCAAGAATTTTCAATTACTCTATGATCTAAGAAAGGTGCTCTCGTTTCTAGACTATTTGCCATCGAGGCTCTATCAACCTTAGTAAGAATGTCATTTGGAAGATAATTTAATGAATCGAACATCATCATTCTTGCAGCTAAATTATTCTTAATTTTTTCTGGTATATTTATATCCATTGAAGATGGGAATTTATTTATTACTTGATATTTCAATTCATCATTAAAAAGAAACCTAGCATCCTGCCATTGTGAAATCAGCGAGTGGAAAAACTCATCACTATTTTTAATATATTTCAAACGATCTGAAAATTTAGAAATCTTTGTTCCAAATTTATCCAGGCCAACAATCTTTAGCAAATCATTTAAATTTTCCTCAGAAATAGTACTACTAATTTCTCCCAACATTTTTCTAGCTTGCCATGGGACTAAATTCATTTTCTTCCAAATATTCTCTCCTATAAGGTATCTATTGTATCCTCCAAAAAGCTCATCGCCGCCATCTCCGCTAAGGGCAACTTTCAAACCACTTTTTATAGCTTCGCGACAAACCAAATGAGTTGGAAGTTGAGAAGGGTCGGCAAATGGTTCTGAATATATTTCACTTAATTTGGGAATTAAATTTTGTGCATCCTTTGATGATAAGTAAATTTCATTATGATCAGTTTTCAAATGTCTCGCTATGGACTTTGAGAAAGGGGCTTCATCAAAATTATTCTCTTCAAATCCAATAGTAAATGTTTTTACATTATTATGCTGATTTTTTAGCAATGCAGTTATTAAAGAAGAGTCAATCCCTCCAGAGAGGAAGGTTCCTAAAGGCACATCAGCAATACTTTGCAGATTAACTGCCTCCTTTAGAGAATTTTCAATACAATATTCTGCATCAGTAACATTTTGAATTGGATCTTTTAAAGCGCCTTCAGCAACTGAGGTTAACTCCCACCATGGAATACTAGATTGAATATTTTCTGACCTAGGATACTCAATTTCTAAAAGGTGACCAGGCTGAAGTTGAAAAATATTTTTATAAATTGAGTTAGGTGCGGAAATAGCCTGATAATTTATAAGCTCAAATAAAGCCTGAGAGTTAATTTCATTATTGAAGCTTTTAAATTTCTTAAAAGAAGATAATTCAGACCCAAAAACTAATAATGGATTTTCACCTCCTTCACAAAAACCATAATAAAGTGGTTTTTCGCCCATTCTATCTCTAGCTAATTTCAAGAGTTTTTTCTTTCTATCCCAAATTGCCAAAGCAAACATACCAACACATTTCTTCAAAGCTTTTTTTAAACCATAAATATCAATTAACTCAAGAAGGACCTCGGTATCTGAATATCCTCTCCATTTAATTGATTTATTATTTTTTTCTAACTTGATTCTTAACTCCTTATGATTGTATATCTCACCATTGAAAGAAATTACATATCTACCACTATTACTTATCATTGGCTGATTACCAGCTTTGCTTAAATCAATAATTGATAATCTAGTATGCGAAATATATATTGAATCTGATGGATCATGCCAATACCCTATATGGTCTGGCCCCCTGTGGTTAAGAGCACCTGCCATCTTTCTCAAAAATATTTTTGATTCTTCCTCATTTGAGTTTACTGACCAAAATCCAGCTATTCCGCACATATAAATAAGAACTGATATTTAAAATTGAATTTGATGAAAGTATTTAGATTTCAATTTAATTGATGGAATCTTAAAAAATAATTGTAGAAATAAATGATACATTTTTACTTTAATAGGGATATTTTATAATAGCTCAAATACCAATTAACAAAATTGTCTATACCTTTTTCAACAGATGTAGAAGGTTTAAATTTGATCCACTTTTCAATCAAAGATGTATCTGCCGATGTTGCAGGCACATCTCCTAGTTGTAAAGGTAGAAAAATTTTTTTTGATTCTTTACCTAATGAATTTTCTATCGCGTTTATAAAATGCATAAGAGGAGTTGGATTGGAATTACCTACATTAAAAATTTTGTGAGGTGCCCAACTTGAGGATGGGTCTGGTTTAAGTTTCTCAAAAGAATTGTCAGGTGTGGGTATCTTTTTCAAGATTCGAGTTAAAGTTTCAATTGTGTCATCAATATATGTAAAGTCTCTCATCATATTTCCTTCATTATAAATTTCTATAGGCTTGTCCTCGATAATAGCTTTTGTAAAAATAAACAACGCCATATCTGGCCTACCCCAAGGTCCGTAAACAGTAAAAAACCTCAAACCTGTTGCAGGTAAATTATATAAGTGACTATATGAGTGAGCCATAAGTTCATTAGCCTTTTTGGTCGCCGCATAAAGACTTACAGGATGATTAACATTGTGTTTTTCTGAAAACGGCATATTAATGTTCCCGCCATAAACTGAGCTGCTACTTGCATAAACAAGGTGATCTACATCAAAATTCCTACAGCACTCCAATATATTTAAAAATCCCACTAAATTGGAATTGACATATGCATCAGGATTCCTGACTGAATATCTTACACCTGCTTGAGCAGCAAGATTTACGACTTTAGAGGGTCGGTATTTTTCAAATATGCTAATAATTTTTTGTTTATTTTCTATACTAATCTTTGAAAAGATAAACTTCCCATTAGAAATTTCGTTAAGTATTTTTAGTCGAGAGTACTTAATATTTGGGTCATAATAATCATTAATATTGTCAATCCCAATCACCTCCTCTTCTGACTCAATTAATTTTTTACATAAATGAAAACCAATAAAGCCAGCTGCGCCAGTAACAAGAATCGTCATAGAAATTTAACTGTTTAATTTCACAAAGGTCACAATCAAGAATTTTATTTTAATAAACCAATATTATTGATATTTTACATTAACACGCTTAGAAAATAAACTCATGATAGAGAATTCAATTATTTTTAAATAAGTTTTAAAGAATCTTATATTTAAATGGTAATTCAGTAATATTTTATGTATTTATAAATTTTTATTAAAAGTATAATTCCTAGAATAAATTAGAGTAATATTATAAAAAAATATATAATAATAAGAATTTTATTTATTTGTTTTCAAGATATTTATGTCGAGATTTTTTAATTTTATAAAATACAAAATTCTTTTTAACAAAACATATAACCCTTATGAAAAAACATATATATCTCTTATAGTTTTTTTTATAATTTATAGTTGTTTTATCGGGATACCTACAGATACAACAAATATTGGAGTTTCATCTCCTGTATTAGGAATTGGAGATAGAGTTTTCTATATTAATGATTCAACCAAAGGTTTTGGATATCAAAACTATCAAGGTAATGTGCTTTATCCAATTATCTTAAGACTAATAACTAATTTCACAAACTTATTTGGCCAAGATGAATACTCTAATTTATGGAACCTAACTGCAATTTTAATAACATCTTGTTTATCAATAATATCTTTAAGATTATTAAGAATAACTTCACTAAATTTTTTTAATCAAAAAGTTTCCAATATTGCCTCTCTGATATTTTTATTAAACCCATATACTTATTATTATTCGCTCTCAGGAGGTATTACAAATTATATAATTGTAGGAGTTACATATATACTTTACATCTTCAGCAAAGGTTTAAAATCGCGATTAGAGATATCATTTAGACTAAATTTAATTAATTTCTTTTCATTAATTCTAACCTGTGTTTACTTATCTTTTTTACGTCCCAATGGCGGTATATTTGCATTCATTATCTTATTAGTATTGCTATTTAAGACGCTCTGTAATATAAAATCTAGCGATATCAATCAAAGGTCAATTTTTATAAAATCTTTATTCACGATAATAGGCATATTGTTAGTTTATTCAAACTTAAAATCTACTATAGATTATTCTTTATCAAATTTATCTCTTTTTTCAAATGAGGGCGGGTTATTTTTTGGCTATCCCAGAGAGGATTTAAGAAACAAATTAAATACTGAAAATATAGTCTTTTTTAATAACTTAAAATCAATTTTATATATAATCTTATGGAAAATTACAGACTTTGTTTCAGGTATGTCTGATATAAGAGATACTTTTTTGGGTAATCCGAGAAGTGTACTACCTTTTCTGATAAGAACATTTACAGGTATTTTTATCTTATTCCCTGTGAACCTTTTTAGTTTCTTAGGCATTATCTTTAACCTAAAGTTAATATTTAGGACAGAATTATGGATAGTTTTATTAGCTTCCTTAATAGCAATTTCTCCAAGCATGATCGGCATCGCAATGAGTAGATATCTTATGATGTTTTATACTCCTTTCATATTATTTTCAGCAAAGATGTTTCATGATACATTGCTAGGTATTGAGAAGAGTAAAATTCAATGAATTCCATAGGAGTAGTTATTCCTTGTTTTATGGGGGGAGAAATTACAGTAAAATTGATAGAGAAAATTATAAATTATGCTGATAAAGTTGTTCTTATTGATGATAAATGTCCATTAAATACCGGTAAAAAAATAATTGATAAGAACTTTGGAGATAAAGTAAAAGTTATTTTCAATGCTAAGAATATTGGAGTAGGTGGATCTACAAAAAAAGGATTTGATTACCTGTTAAAGGAAAATTGCGAAATTATTCTCAAAATGGATGCAGACTATCAAATGTTGCCTGAAGATATACCTAGAATGTGTGAGCCAATAATTCAAGAAGAATGCGAAGCAACTAAAGGGAACAGATTCACTAATATTGAGAAACTATTTGAAATGCCAAAAATAAGACTGATTGGAAATACTTTTTTGAGTTATATGTCAAAATTTTCAACAGGTTATTGGGAAATATTTGATCCAAACAATGGTTTTATTGCCTTTAAAGCTGAGACTCTTAAAAAAATAGATCTAAAGAAGACTGATAATAGATTTTTCTTTGAGACTGATATCCTTTTTAGATGTTCGCTAAAAAATATTGCTATAAAGAATGTCTCTATTGATGCTAACTATGATAATAATTATTCTTCCCTGAATCCAATAAAAGAAATTTTTCCATTCTTTATAAAAAATATAAAGCTTTTGATTAAAAGAATTATTTATCAATACTATCTTCTTGATTTTAATGTTGGATCTATAGATTTATTGCTATCTATATTATTTGGATTTTCTTCATTTATATTCGGCATTTTTCTCTTTATAAGAAGCAATATCACTAATGAACTTACTACAGCAGGAACAGCAAGTATTTTCACAATATTAAGTATACTTAGTGTTCAATTTTTCCTATCTTTTATTTACTATGACTGCAGCATCAAAGTTATTTTAAGAAGAAGATGATCAATATTTTTTACTTCTAAAGATTATATATTTTTGGATCATAAAAGACAAAATCACAAGAAAAGGTATCACAATAATCGAAGCTAAATTCTTAGAAAATAAATAACTTTCAGAGAGAATAATAATTAATTTGGCATTAATAAAAAATATAAAAAAAGCAAAAACAAGATATTTAATAAAATCTATACGGCTATATCTAACTTTAAAAACGTAACTCCCGTAAAGTTTATATCCAATAATAAAATTAATCATTTGGCTTAAAAATGTTGAGAGCCAAACGGAATTAAAAAGCAATAATAATTGAAGAATAATATTAGTAATTAAGAAATTTATTATTCCAAATATAAGAAAATCTTTTCCTTGATTTACAATTTTCATCAATTTAAAAATGAATCATAAGTAAGTTCATACCTGATAATAAATCTATAATAATATGCGTATGTTAATTTCCAGAAAAAGTATGAGTTTTTCAAAATCTTAATATATTTTTTTCTATCTCTTCCTCATAAGCTTTAATAGTTTTGAATATACCAGAATTTAAGCTTGTTGTTGCATTCCAACCCAACTTATTAATTCTACTGTTATTTAATTTCTTTCTTGGAGTTCCATCAGGTTTAGAAATATCCCATAATATTCTGCCCTCGAATTGAACCATATTAGCCACTTTCTTTGCTAAATCTTTTATGGATATTTCCTCTTCACTTCCAACATTCAACCAATAAAGGATTTCTCCATTATCATCTCTTGGAGCACTGGTATCATCAAGACTCCAATTTCGCATAACAAATATACACGCCTCTGCTAAATCATCAACAAATAGGAATTCTCTCATTGGTTTACCTGTCCCCCAACAAGTCACTTCTTTAAGTTTTCGTTTTTTTGCATCGACAAATTTATGAATAAATGCAGCCAAAACATGACTTTGAGTTGGATTATAATTATCCCCAGGACCGAACAAATTTGTAGGCATCAAACTTATTGCATTAAGACCTTTCTGTTTGTGCAAAGATTGGCACAATTTAATACCAGTAATCTTTGCTATTGCATAATATTCATTAGTTTTTTCTAAATCTCCTTTTAAAAGATACTCCTCTGAGATAGGTTGAGGAGATAATCTTGGATAAATGCAACTACTTCCAAGAAATAGTAATTTTTTAACTTTATATTTATTTGAAATTTCTATTATATTTGTCTGTATTTTTAAATTATTTAAAATAAAATCGTATGGATATGTCAAATTAGCATAAATACCACCTACCTTTGCTGCAGCTATAATAACAAATTGAGGTTTGTTTTTTTTGAACCAATTTTCTACTTCCCAAAAATTAGTTAAATCTAAATCAGTTTTCTTTGGTATCAATAATTCATAAGATTCTTCCCCTTCAAGATTTACTTTTTCATATGCTCTCACAATTGCACTACCAACCATGCCATAAGCACCAGCTATAAATATCTTTATTTTTTGTTTTGATACTAAATTCACAGGCATTTTTAAGTTTAATTTTTAATTCAAATAATCCTTCCATAATTATCTTCAAATCTTACAATATCATCCTCCTCTAAATATGAACCACTTTGAACTTCTATTAAAATCAAATGATCTTTACCAGGATTAGATAGCCTATGTTTCGATCCTAAAGGAATATATGCACTTTGATTGGCTTCAAGTAGCATGATTTCATTGTCTATTTCTACTTTTGCTGAACCTTTAATAACAACCCAATTTTCTGATCTATGCTTATGTAGTTGAAGTGATAAGGATTGGTTAGGATATACCACTATTTTTTTTACTTTCCAATTTTTCTCTTCTATCAAAGAAGTGTAGTTGCCCCATGGTCTATAGATTTTTTTATGTTCTCGTCCTTCGAGGATATTATTTCTTTTTAGTTTCTGAACCACCGACTTAATTTCCTGAGAATATTCTTTATTTAGTATTAAAAGAGCATCACTGCTATCTACAATAATTAAATTCTTAATCCCAAGAGCTACAACAAGTCTATTATCACTTTTTATATAACTATCGTAAGAATCTTTTGAGATGATTTTACCCTCAAAAGAATTACCATTATTATCTTTCTCTGAATTTTCCCAAACTTGTTTCCAACTTCCTAAATCACTCCATTCTGAAATAAGAGGAACAACTGTTCCAATTGACGTTTTTTCCATTACTGCCTTATCAATGGAGATATTGGGGCAATTATAAAAATGATCTTTATGAATTCGGAAAAAATCCAGATCTTTCTGACTATTATCTAAAGCTTTTTTGCATTGAGAAACTATCTCAGGATAATATTTAGTAATTTGATCAACGATAATACTGGCCCTAAATAAAAAGATTCCGCTATTCCATGAAAATCTTCTATCTTGAAATAATATTTTTGCTTTATCAAAATTAGGTTTTTCTATAAATCTCAAAATTTTACTGGCTTTTATTTTTTCATTATTAAGAGGAACTTCAGATTCAATATATCCATAACCTGTTTCAGGGGAATTGGGTACCACGCCAAAAGTAACTAATCTTCCATTAACTGCTGATTCAATTCCAACTTTTATAGATTTAATAAATTTATCTTGGTTACTAATCTCATGATCAGAGGATAATATCAGCAATAAAGGATCTTGTCCTGTATTCATAATACTCAAAGCCGCAATTGCTATAGCAGATGCTGTACCTCTTCCAAAGGGCTCAAGAATTATTGATTGAGGATTAATGTTTTTTTCTCTGAGCTGCTCTGCTGTTATAAACCTATGTTCCTCATTACAAATAAAAATAGGCTTTTCTAGATTTTCCAAATCAGAAATTCTAGTGTATGTTTTTTGCAGCAATGTTTGTTCTCTATCATTGCCTAATGCTATGAATTGTTTTGGAAAACTTTCTCTTGAGAGTGGCCAAAGCCTTTCTCCTTTACCTCCACATAAAATAATCGGTAATAATTTTTCTCTAATCATAAATTTTAAAAATCATTTTCACTGATAGATATTACTCATTCGAAAAATAACTATTTATATTAAAACCATTCTCTTTTAATAAATAATCTTTATCAACTAACTCTTTATCATGCTCTATCATTTCTTGAATAAGTTCCTCTAATGAAACAGTTGGTTTCCACCCAAGTATTTTCTCTGCTTTTGAAGGGTCTCCCAGAAGAGAATTAACTTCTGATGGCCTGAAATATCTTTCATCAATTCTAATAACAACTTCACCAGAATCATTTCTAATACCTACTTCGTCGAGTCCTTCTCCTTGCCAACTTATACCTCCCCAACCAAGTGCTTTAGCACTTAATTCAATAAACCTCCTTACACTTTCCTGCCTACCAGTTGCTATTACAAAGTCATCAGGTTTATCTTGTTGTAAGATTTTCCATTGTAATTCTACATAATCCCTAGCATGCCCCCAATCACGTAGTGAATTAAGATTTCCAACATAAATACATTTTTTTATTTTCTTATCTATTGCTGTAAGTCCCATAGTGATTTTTCTTGTAATAAAGGTTTCCCCCCTTCTTGGACTTTCATGATTGAACAGAATACCGTTGCAGGCAAACATACCATAAGATTCTCGATAATTTACTGTTATCCAATATGCATATAATTTTGCTACACCATATGGGCTTCTAGGATAAAAAGGAGTTTCTTCATTTTGAGGGGTCTCCTGAACTAAGCCATAAAGTTCAGAAGTACTAGCTTGATATATTTTTGTATGTTCTTTTAGATCTAGTAATCTAACTGCTTCTAAAATCCTCAGAGTCCCAAGTGCATCACAATTTGCAGTATATTCTGGTGATTCAAAGCTAACTGCAACATGACTTTGGGCTCCTAGATTATATATCTCATCAGGTTTGATCTTTTGAATAATTTTTATTAAATTTGTGCTATCAATTAAGTCTCCATAATGCAAGAAAAATTTTGCTTCGGAATTATGAGGATCTTGATATAAATGATCAACTCTTTGAGTATTAAAAGAACTCGCTCTTCTTTTTATGCCATGGACTTCGTATCCTTTATTCAAAAGAAACTCTGCCAGATAACTACCATCTTGACCAGTTATACCAGTAATAAGTGCAGTTTTTATTGTGATAAATAGGAACTATTACTAATATAACTTCTTATGCAATTATTAAAAGTATTTTTTGTAAATTTTATTCTGACCTAGTAATAAATTAATTTTTTTTAAAGTATAAAAATTATAAAATTAGAATATATTTATCTCTTGCCTTATAATTTCTTAAATTATATTTAATTTTAATGCCTAATAATATTCCATTCGTTTGTCCTTTAAATGGTGACGAATTAATTTTAGAAAAAAATTACTATAGGTCTAAATCAAATAAAATTTATCAAATAAAAAACCATATACCAAGGTTTTGTTCTGAGGAAAACTATACTGAAAGTTTTGGCCTTCAATGGAATAAATTTGATAATACTCAGATAGACAGCTTCTGTAAAATTAATTTATCTGAGGAGAGATTTTGGGCAGAAACAAAATGGGATCCAAATAGCTTAGAAAAACTAAATATCTTAGAAGTTGGCTCAGGGGCAGGAAGATTCTCAGAAGTTTTTTTGAAATCTACAAAATGTAATCTTTATAGTATTGATTATTCTTCAGCAGTTGAAGCTAATTTTAGAAATAACTATAATTTTAAATCAAGATTAATCTTGTCTCAAGCATCTATATACCAAATGCCTTTTAAAGATAATTCTTTTGATAAAATTTTTTGTTTTGGTGTTCTTCAACATACGCCTTCTTTTAGAAAATCAATAACTGCATTGGTGAGTAAAGTAAAAGTTAATGGAGAGATAGTTATAGACTTCTACCCATACAAAGGTTTTTATACAAAAATAAATTCAAAATATATTCTTAGGCCAATCACGAAAAGGATTCCAAAAAAGCTTTTACTTTTAATGATTAAGAAATCGATCCCAACATCACTTTTCTTATTTGACATTTTAAATAAATTAAAATTGGGTTTCTTAACGCGTTTCTTACCTATTACTGATGTAAGGGGATTCCCAAAAAGTTTAAATAATGAGCAACGATTGGAATGGGCAATTATGGATACATTTGATGCATATTCTCCAGAATATGATAATCCTCAAAAATTAAAAAATGTCATCGATATGTTCAAAGATGAAGGCTGCGAAGTCACTTTTGGTGGTTTAGTAAGATTCAAAGGAGGATCAGCAGTAGTTGTTAGAGCTATTAAGCAATAAATATAGAAATTTGAAAATATAAATTTAAAAATTGAATAATTAAATTTATGGAGCCAAGCGGATTTGAACCGCTGACCCCCTGCATGCCATGCAGGTGCTCTACCAGCTGAGCTATGGCCCCAATAAATTTATTATAAATTGTTTTATAAAAATAAATTTACATATGAATTTTTTCTTAATTTTGATTTTTTTTATCCAAACAATTAACAATCCTATAATCAGTCTATCTGTTTCCAATTTTTCTAAGTGAAGATAAATCAGAATATTAAGTTAATACTAAATTAAATTGCTGATTAGAAAAATGTAAAGTAACTCGAGTCTTATATAAGATGTTTTTTAAAAGTAGTAATATATATTCTCTAATCAATTAAATTAAACAAATTGTTTTAAGAAAAACAATACACTAATATTAAAGTCAATAGTATGGTTTAATTTGCTTAGGTTAATCAAAGAAAATCAATTTTTTAATCAAGATTAATATTAGTCACAATGTCAAATAGATTAATAAAAATCACTTTCATTTGTGCCGTTTGGAATGAATTCAAAAGGGCACCTAATGAACTTGAGAACTTAACAAATGAACTAAAAGCTAATAATCTCTTGGATAGTTCAGAGATAATAATTATAGATAATTTCTCAAAAGACGGAACTAGGGAATGGGCTCTAGAGCAAGAGAATGAATTTGTTAAAGTCATACTAAACGAGAAAAATATAGGCAAAGGTGGGTCCATCAAAAAAGCTATTTCACATGCAAAAGGTACGATTGGAGTTATTTATGATTTGGATGCTGAATACCTATCTTCAGATGCTATTCAGGGTATTAAGTTAATTAAGAAAAGCAGAGCAGCTATAGTGCTTGCTTCAAGAACTCTTGATGGGAGAGCAGAATATGTGTATTTACAAAATTATTTAGGCGTAAGGCTGATAACTGAATTAATAAATTTTTTGTATGACAAAAGATTAACAGACACTGCGACAGGACTAAAGATATTGGATTTAAATTTTTATAAGCGTGAAAGAATTGTCTTTAACGGTTTCAATGTGGATTTTGAATTAGTATGCCTCGCTCTTAATAAGAATAAAAAAGTAAAAGAATTTAATGGGCAATATTTTCCTAGATCTAAAAAGGAAGGTAAAAAGATAAAAGCATTAAGAGATGGTTTCTCTTCCCTAATTGCAATAATAAGGTCCTCAAGAAAAATTAATAAAAATGATTCCATGATTTTAAATATGATTAGATATCTAACACAAAAATCAGCATTTAGATATTTTAGAGTTGGTTTTCTCTCTTCAATACTTGACATTATTATTTTTATAATTGCAATAAAGATTTTCTCTTTAGGGGTTTTCACTTCTAATTTGATTGCATTCCCATTCGCATTTATATTGAATTATTATTTCAAGATAGAATCTGTTTTTTGTAAGAACTCTAGATTTAGTTCTAGCAAAGAACTTTATCTTATCCTTACTAGTAGTTTTATTGGAATGTTAATTAATTCATCTATTATAGTAATTTCTAATGCAATATTTACCTTGATTTTTTCAAAAATTTTAGCAATACTTCCTACTTTCTTATGGAATTATTTTATTAGAAGATTTTTTATTTATAGAAAAGTAAAGTAATTAGCTTCATTGTATTTCTTATTAATTTTCAAGGCTCTATTTTTGATCATAGGTCTTATTTAAGCTATTATTTTGATGTGTTTAAGTATTGAATTTAACTATGGGATATAATCTAATTTCAAATAGCGAATTATCCAATAAGATTAGAAAAATAATCATATCTGACCAATTTAAATACTCATGTATTTCAATAACTATTTTTACATTTTTCTTATTTATATTTTCTTCTCCATGGAGAGTCTTAACTTGGGATGAAGTAGATTATTTCAATGCATCTAGCAAAGGGTTTTTAACAAATGCTCTAGATACAACTTCACTAGGTTTCAGTAGTTTTTTATCATTCGTTTATTGGAAACTGAATTTGATAACAAATCAAATAAATCCAATTGGCTACAACGAAAAAATAGATACCTTCTTCCTAAGACATTGTCACCCGCCTCTTCTTCAATATTTAACTTCTTATTTCTCCTTAATTTCACCTCAAGACTATAAATCAGCTGAATTGGCAGTTTTTCTATCCCGATGGGGTTTAGGATCAACTTATATATTAAGTGCATTTTTTATATCAGATTATTTATTTCCAAGAAAAAATAAACTTTCTAATAAAATAATCAAAATTATTTTTATTAGCTATGCTGCTGTCCTTTTATCTATTCATTTGCAATATCATATTTTAATTGCTATTTCTTTACTTTATTTAGCTCTAACTTTAAATCAAGTTTTAAAATCTCCAACCAGAAAAAATTATCTTTTTATTTCATTTGCAATTAGTTTTTCAATATTGAGTCTTGAAACTTCATTAGTAGCAATTTTAACATCAACTTTAATTTACTTTTTAGTTCAACTCAATAGAACAAAAAGAATATTTAGTTCCTTAAAAACTATTTTGATATATTTTTGGATATTACCTACTTTATTAACTTTTATTTTTTGGCCTGGAGCTTTAATAAAAATAAATATTTTCAAAGCCTATGGCCTATACGTATATAAGGTATTCCAAATTAAAGAAGAATATTCAAATGTTTTTTCCTTTGATACTTTATTACCTATATATATACTTCTATTAGTTTTTTTCGTACTTTTATTAATATCAATAATTTATTTATTAAAGAATAAATCTTTATCGCTCTGGCCAATAGGTTCATTTAAATTATGTTTTATTTTAGGCATCTCATATTCAATTTTCATGGTGCCATTTAATCTTACTCATACTTATATGATACCTGGCCTTTTCCTTGCATCTATTCCAGTCCTAGAAAAATTAAATGAAGATGTATTTGAAAAATGGTTAACTAAAACTCTTGAGTTTATTTTAATTGGTTCTATTTCCATAGGTTATTTTCAGCTAATTAGTAATAATATTGAAGGCAAATTATCAGATGATTTTCCAGGGAAAGAATCTTTAAATAATTTGTCAGCAATAATGTCTAATAATAAGATTTCTATTTATTCTGATGCAGGTCATGTTCTTAAATTCTATCTACCAGATTTAACTAATCGGATTAATGAGATTTCATTAATTAAGAGATCGACAAATTCTCAACCAACCAAATATAAAATTTTCACAAGAGATGAACAAAAATATTCAGAAATCACAAATAAAAATCTTCAAAAGCCATCATTAATACTTGTTAGAGAGGATTACAAAAATATTATTCCTAATTTAGAATTTAACTGCAAGTCAATCAAAATTGATGGTTTATTAGGATCTGCATGTCTTGTAGAAAAATAAATATAACTAGAATTATTTATTCCTTAAAAAATTCATTTAAAGGAAATTCAGATAGATTGTTTAATTTTTTTAATTTACTTTCTTGATGACAAGCAAAATTTTCTAATATATTTTGTCTCTCTTCAGATCCATGTCCTGTAAGAACATGAAAAATTTCTTTGATGCCAGCATTTTTTGCTGCTAACAAATCCGTCATTCTGTCACCAATCAAAATAGACTTATTTAAGTCAATATTGAATTCATCTGCTGCCTCCAAAATCATAAGGGGACTTGGTTTCCTCCAACTTTTTTTATAATTATTATTTTGAGGCGAATTACTATTTGCATAAATTGCATGTATTGGGTGTTGATCTCCAAGAATCTCGATCATGTGGATTGAAACCGCCTCATAATCCTCCCAATTGAAGTAACCTCTTGAAATACCTGACTGATTTGTTACTACTATATTTAACCAACCTGCTTCATTAGAACTTTTTAAAATTTGTTTTACGCCAGGGAGTATTTTAATTTTATCTGGTTTCGATATGTAGTGCTCATCTTGTATTACTACTCCATCTCGATCAAAAAAAACAGCAGATCGGGAATGATTATAATTCAGGCTATTTCCATGATTTTTTATTTTATGGTTATATTTTGATACACGCTCAATTTTATAATTATATTTTTTCATTAATAAATATTTGTTGTTTCAATATAAATTTTAAATATTAAACAATTAATTTGTCATATAAATCTTTATACTTTTTATTGCCAATATTTAGGTCAAATTGAATAAAGGCTAATTTTCTCGCTTTGTCAGAGTTAGAAGGATCTTTTAATTTAGTTTCGATTTGTTTTAATCGAGTTTTTGAGATATTTTTCTTAAAATCATTTTCATCAAAAATATCAAATAGATCTGGTTCCTTTCTAGATAAAGTGTCAATTACATTAATCCCTGATAAAGAAATTACATTAAGGCCAGCTGCTAAATACTCCCCTAATTTAGTTGGAGAGCTCATTCTTCTCCAATCACCTGTAGTATTAAAAATAAGACCCGCATCATAATTGATCAAATAATAAGGGATGTCTTTTTGCGGAACAGAAAAGATACTATAAGATTTTTTCGGGAGATTATATTTTTGACATAAATGACTTAAGTATTCATGATCTCTTTCATTTATAAAATCTAACTCGCATATTATATTATTTTGCAAAAGTTGTTTAACCAAAAATATTGCAAGATCAGGTCTATAGGGATATCTTGCTCCTCCTAAAAAAACTAATCTATATATTTTTTCACTACTACTTTTAAAATCTTTATTTTTTTTCAAAAATAAATTTGTTTTTGTACAAGTCGGAATAACTTTTACAATTGCTTTGATTCGCGAATATTTATTATGAATAAAATCAGCTCCTGATTGATCAAGGACTACAATCCCTGAAGATAAATTTATGAGATATTTCTCAAAAGACAGAAGTAAGAAAGCAAAAATTGATTTCTTTGATAACCTCCTACAATCAATATATTCACCTGAGAAAGCTCTAATGTCATAAATCAATGGGCATTTTAATCCACAAAGAAAATAGATAATTGCTGTTGTTATGCCTCGAGTATGAAATAAGAGAACTTTTATATCTTTAATCTTTGATTTTATTAATAACCAAACTTGAAAAATCCTTATGAAATAACCAAAACGCCTTTTTTTGAATGGTAAATAGAACCATTTAATTCCCCTTGATTCCAATCTTATATATAGATCCCTGATTGATTGCTTGGATCTATCTGACTTCTCAAAACTGAATAAAATAAATTTATATCCATGGTCAGATAAATTCTCTATGTAAGGTAGGATCTGAGAATTACCTAAGGGATCAAGCAACCCATCATAAGTTATATAGAGGCAGTATTCATCAGTTTTAATAATCAATTCTTTATGTCTTTATAAAAAAATTTAGCATAGTAAGTTTATTTCTTGTCTAATTATTAATTGTAAATTGTAGTAGTTAAGCTGCTAAATTATATATAAATTTATTATCCAGTCTTACTGGAGAATCTATCTTTATGAGTAAAAAGCCATTAAGAAATCTTGTTACTGGAGGTGCCGGTTTTTTAGGTTCTCATTTAATCGACAGATTAATAAATAATGATGAAGAGGTGATATGTCTTGACAATTATTTCACTGGCTCAAAAGACAACATAATTAATTGGATCGATAATCCTAGATTTGAAGTAATTAGGCATGATGTAACCCATCCATTTCATGCTGAAGTAGATAGAATATGGCACCTTGCTTGTCCTGCCTCTCCAATTCACTATCAAAGCAACCCAATCAAAACAGCTAAAACCAGTTTTTTAGGAACATATAATATGCTTGGTTTGGCAAGAAGATTAAATGCTAGATTGCTCCTTGCAAGCACAAGCGAAGTTTACGGTGATCCTGAAGTTCACCCACAGCCCGAGACATATAGAGGTTCTGTAAACACCACTGGTATCAGAAGTTGTTATGATGAGGGGAAGAGAATAGCAGAAACTCTTTGCTTTGACTACAATCGGATCCATAACGTTGAAGTAAGAATAGTAAGAATTTTTAACACCTATGGTCCAAGGATGCTACCAAACGATGGCAGAGTAGTAAGCAATTTTATTGTTCAAGCATTAAAACAAAAACCTCTTACAATTTTCGGAGACGGCTCACAAACAAGGTCTTTTTGCTTTGTAGATGATCTTATTGAAGGTATGATACTTGCTATGAACAGTGACGTTTCTGGGCCTATCAATATAGGTAATCCTGGGGAATTCAGTATCCTAGAATTGGCTAAGATGATTAGTAAAAAGATAAATTCCAGATTAGATTTTATTTATAAACCCTTACCGCAAGATGACCCACTTCAACGCAAACCCGTAATTGACCTTGCAATCAATCAGTTAAACTGGAAACCTACTGTCGAATTAAGTAAGGGTCTTGATGATACCATTGAATACTTTAAGGATATAATTTAATAAATCATGACTAATAAGATCAGAAATATCTGTTGTGTTGGAGCTGGTTATGTTGGAGGACCAACAATGGCCGTAATAGCTGACAATTGTCCAGATATACAAATCAATGTAGTAGACATGAATATAGATAAAATTAACTCTTGGAATGACCAAGACCTTACAAAATTACCTGTATATGAACCTGATTTAGACAAATTAATTTCACGGTGTAGAGGTAAAAACCTACACTTTAGTACTAAGGTTGAGCAAAGTATTGCTAATGCAGATATAGTTTTTTTATCAGTTAACACTCCTACCAAAACCAAAGGTCTTGGAGCAGGGAAAGCCAGTGACTTAAAATGGATTGAGGCATCTGCTAGACAAGTCGCTTCTTGTGCAAAAGGTCATACAATTGTAGTTGAGAAAAGTACAATACCAGTAAGGACAGCAGAAACTATCCAAGAAATACTTAGAGCCACAACTGATGATATTGAATCTTCACAAATTTCCAAAACTTTTTCAGTAATTTCAAATCCAGAATTCTTAGCAGAAGGGACTGCAATAAGAGATCTAATTAATCCAGATAGAGTTTTAATCGGGGGCGATGATCCTATTGCTGTAGAAGCCTTAGCAAATTTATATGAAGTATGGGTCGATAAAGCAAAAATTATTCGTACTAATTTATGGAGTTCAGAACTCTCAAAACTAACTGCTAATGCTTTTCTAGCTCAGAGAATATCTTCAATAAATTCTATTGCGGCAATTTGTGAGGCAACTGGTGCAGATGTAGAAGAAGTTGCTAATGCAATTGGCAGTGATAGCAGAATTGGCAAAAAGTTTTTAAAAGCTGGTCCTGGTTTTGGAGGTAGTTGTTTCCAGAAGGATATTCTCAATTTAGTTTATTTATCTGGACACTACGGATTGCATCAAATATCAAATTATTGGCAGCAAGTTATTGAATTAAACTCTTGGCAGCAAAATAGAATATCAGCAAACATAGTACAAAATTTATTTGGTACTGTTACTGGGAAACGAATTGCCATTTTTGGATTTGCATTCAAAGCAAATACTAATGACACTAGAGAATCTCCAGCTATAAGAATTTGTAATAATCTTTTAGAAGAAGGAGCTAAACTAGCAATTTATGATCCTAAAGTATCTGAAAATCAAATTAAAATAGATTTAGATTTTTCCAACAAACTAAAAAACAAACAGTTATCTCAAGAACATTTAATTTGCTTAAATTCATATATGGAAGCCTCAGAAGGTTCAGATGCGATTGTTGTTCTTACTGAATGGTCAGAATTCTCTACAATTGATTGGAATAAATTATCAAAAGTCATGAGAAAGCCCAGTTGGCTTTTTGATTTGAGAAGATGTGTTGATGCTAAAAAGGCAAAATCAGCAGGAATGAAAGTATGGATATTGGGCAGTGAATCTCAAGGTCAAGTAAATTAACCTTGTAACTTATTAAGTTCTTTATACACTTTAAAACTTTGAACAACAGATAAACTTAAACAATAATTTGAAATTATCTGTCTAATTAAATTAAGATAAAATTACAAAAAGTCTTTGAACCCAATTATAAATAACTATTAATTTAGTAATAATGTATAATTTACTTTTGGGATTTTTTCTATAAATTGTTAATAATGATGGCAACCAAGCTGAAAAAAATATTCAAATATACATTAATAACTTATTTATCTTTTTTTAGTTTTTCAAGTATCCCTACCATCTCTGATGAAGATAATTCTCTAAAAGATAAAAAGGAGGAAAGTGCGAAAGCACCGTCTTTAGATACAGGCTATTTTAATCAAATCCCCAAAAATGATTACATAGTTGGCTCTGGAGATTCACTTAGAATATCGATATCCAGAGATTATCCTGAACTTTTCTCAATTTCTACAGTAGATGGTGAGGGGACAATTTATTTACCAAGAATAAATAGAATATATGTAAAAGGTTTATCAATAAAAGAATTAAACTCTCTTCTGACAACCTCATTCAAAGAGTTTGTTAAATATCCCAAAGTAGAAGTTGAAATTGATTCTTACAGGCCAATTAAAGTATTAGTTAATGGCGAAGTAGATAATCCTGGAGTTAAAACCCTTGAAGGAGCAATGACTGTTAATAATTCCTTCTCCAAAGCTGATATTGATAACTTAAGTGTTGATAAATTACTCCAGAGTTCAGGTACTCAAGGACAAGAAAAATTAAAGAGTCTATTGCAACTCACACAAGGATCAAATTTGGATAGTTCTTTTGGATCAAGTGACATTTCTGCCTTACCTAATGCACCCTCAAAAAGTTCTGTAAATTATTACTTTCCTACAGTAATTGATGCTATTCGCCAAAGTGGAGGGATAACAGAATATAGCGACCTAAGCTCTGTTGAGGTTATTAGAAAAAATAACCTATCAGAAGGTGGAGGTAAAATTAAAACTTCATTGAATCTGATGGGTCTTTTTAATAGTACAGATGACTCTCAAAACATAAGAATCTACGATGGGGATAAAATTTTTGTTAATAAAAAAGATGAGCCTAATGGACTACTTCTTAGACAAGCCATCAGATCCAATATAAACCCTTCTTCAATAAGTGTATTAGTAGCAGGGCGTGTCAACAATCCAGGCCTAACTCTTGTTTTCAGAGATAGTACTTTAAACGATGCGATTGATCTAGCCGGAGGAGCGAAAATTCTAAAAGGGCCCGTAAGATACGTTAGCTTCAATAACGATGGAACTCTAGATAAGAGAAAATTTGCTTACGCAAGATACAATAAAAGAGGTTCGTTTAAAAATCCTTATCTTAGTAATGGCGATGTAATAATTGTGGGTAATTCACCTTTATCTATTACTAATGAAATCATCAGAGAATTTACTGCCCCATTCATTGGTATTTACTCCACGTATTCACTTATAGATGCAATCGGCAATTAAATTATGGATAAAAAAACAAACAATAAATTAAGCAGCAACGAAGACATTGATTTATTATTACTTGCAAATATTTTTAAAAGAAGAAAAAAATTCATTTTGGGAATTACTATTTTATCTTTTATATTTGGATGTTTCTTTGCCGTATCAAAAAAAAGAGTATGGTCTGGACAATTCGAGATAGTACTAGACAAAGGTTCAACAAAAACGCTGAGCCCACTGATTTCCCAAGCATTACAACAATTTAGTACAGGTGGAGCAGGTATTTCAACTAGGAGCGGTGCAAATTTAAATACTGAAGTTGGTATATTAGAAAGCCAATCTGTTTTAATGCCAATTTTTAATTATGTTAAAAGTGAGAAAGAGAGAATAACAGGAAATCCTTACCCTCTTAATTTTGAGGGTTGGAAAAAAACAAGTGTAAAAGTTAAATTAAAGAAACAAACATCTATATTGAATTTCTCTTATAGGGATACTGATAAATCGATAATCCTCCCTGTCCTTACAAAAATTTCACAAGAATATCAAGGATATGCTGGTAAAAGGACTCAGAAAAGCAATGAAACTGCTTCAAAATATGTTCAAGAGCAAATTAAAATATATAAAGAAAAAAGTAAAAAAAGCAGTAAGAAGGCTCTAGAATTTGCAATTGACAACGATCTCACCTTTTCAGACTTACAGGAAAAATTTGGCGCAAGAAGTTCAATTAAAAATTTAGTGCCACAACTTTTAAGTAATAGTTCATCCTCTGATGTAGAAGGATTGATTAACCAATATACAGAAGGGGGTGGCTCTACACAGCCAATGGTTAGATCTAACTCAATTGAGCTAATAAGGGTACAAGCAGCTACTGAAATAAAGAGTATTGATAATCAAATAAAAAAAATTAACAATATTGAAGACACAAAAGATCTTCAATATTTAGGATCCACTATTCCATCTTTAAATGAGCTTGGTCTTCCCAAAATACTTGAAAGCATCGAGACACAACTAATTGAAGTTAGATCGAAGTATACAGAAAATGATTTATCCATAAAACGTTTGCTTGAGAAAAGAGAACTATACTCAAAATTAATAAAAGAAAGAGCAATAGGTTATTTAAAAGCCAGGAGAATCGCATTTGAATCTCTCATGGAATCAGTGGAAAAGCCAAAAGGTGTAATAGTTAAAGGTAAAGAATTAATTAGAGAAGCGAATAGAGATGAAAGAACTTTAGTAGAACTTGAAGAGAAATTTAGAACTATACAACTCGCATCGGCAAGGTCACAAGATCCATGGAAATTAATCAGTGAGCCGACTCTAAGTACAATACCAGTTGCGCCTGACAGAAAAAAGATTGCATTCATAGCTATGCTTAGCGGACTTTTCGGAGGATTCTTAATTTCCTATACGAGAGAAAGAATCTCAGGCTTGGTTTATGAAGAAAGCATCTTGGAAGAACTTTTACAAATTCCAATATTAAAAAGAATACAAATTAAAGAAACTAATGTAATAGAAAATCCAAATGAGCTCAAGTTTGAAGAGATAAAAAATAAGTTTGGTAAAGTGACTAATATAATGTTATCCACTCAACTTATTGACAATGAACTAGATGTCATCAATAGATTTTATTCGGATGTGTCAAAGTCTAAAAAAATTGAGTTTAAGTTAATCACGAGTAACTACGCAGATTTATCATCTGATGATTCTATTTTCTTTATGACATCCTTGGAAAAAATTGATTATAAAGAAATAGAAGACTTAAAAAACAGATTGTCCATTCTTAAGATAAATTTAAATGGAATTATTCTTACAACTTAAGATTTAAATAAGAAGTTTAAAATTTAATAGTAAAGAATTTTCTTCTTTCAAGCCTTTCTCCAAACTGCTAATAACCTCCCTTGTATTGAAACTTGTGATGCATCTAATTTAATTGGATCATAGGCTTCATTTGCTGCTTCTAAAATTACTTGATTATTCTTTTTGTGATAATACTTTAATGTTGTCCCTGATCCTGGAACCATAGCACTTACTATTGTTCCATTCCTGAGAGAGGAAATATGATTTATGGATTCCATCAATACAACATCTCCATCAGCAATGCAGGCATCTATCATAGAATCTCCATTAACAGTAAGTGCAAAGACATCTTTACCCTTAAGAAAAGCATTAATATCCAATTCTTCTTGATAATCATTATATGTTTCAACTAGTCCTCCTGCAGCTACAGATCCTAATACGGGTATTTTGCCAAAAACTTCATCTACGACATTTAAAGTCCTAGCTTTTCCTTCTTGCCAAGTTATAAGGCCCTTGCTTTGTAGATGTTTTAGTCTACTTTGAATCGGAGCAGGAGATTTTAAACCCATAGCCTTCATCATTTGCCTAATTGAAGGACTATGTTGAAAATCTTTAATATATTCTTTGATCCATTCGTAAAGCTCAAATTGAGCCTCAGTTAAATCACCACTACCAACTTCAGACATAAAACAAATGTACTTTAATACATTTGTACCTTTAATTGAAGTGGATTGCAAGTTTTATTAAATTAACAAGGAAGCCAATAGTGCCTGTTGAATATGCATCCTGTTCTCTGCTTGTTGAAAAATTCTACTTTGCTGTGAATCTATAATTTCATCTGTAATTTCTTTACCTCTATAAGCTGGGAGGCAATGCAGTACAATTGCATTCTCTTTAGCGAAACTAAAAGTTTCTGAGTTAATAGAGAATCCTTGAAATTTATTATCTTTGAATTCTTTGTCATCTTCTTGCCCCATGGAACACCATACATCTGTATAGAGTACATCAGCTCCAGATACTGCCCTTTCAACATCTTGAGTGATTACAATTTTTGAATAAGTAGATTCATTTACTTGCTTTAACTTATCCAAAATCATTTCTGAGGGTTCAAAACCTCTTGGACAAGCAATTCTGATTTCAGAACCTAAGTGTGCACCACAAAATAAAAGTGAATTAAAAACATTATTACTATCACCAATAAAAGTTACAACAAGATTGTCTAGTCGGCCAAACTCTTCTTTAATAGTTAAAAAATCTGCTAGAGCTTGGCAAGGATGTTCCAAATCAGTTAAAGCATTAATTATTGGTTTTTCTGACCAATTAGCATATTCCAATAAGTTTTCATGCTTAAATGTCCTTATAGCTATTATGTCGCAATATTTACTGAGCACTCTCGCAGTGTCTTTAATTAGTTCACCTCTACCTATTTGAGAGTTACTTGGATTTAGGTCAACTGTAGATCCGCCTAATCTAGACATTGCGACTTGAAAACTAACTCTTGTTCTTGTTGATGCCTTATCGAAGACTAAGCCTAATACTTTGTTACCACAATCTAAATCTATTTCTCCATTTTTAAATGCAAGAGCTAAATTTAAAATATATTCTGTTTGATCCTTAGAAATATCAGTATTAGATAGGAAGTGCTCAATTCCAAGCTTCACAGGTTTGGTCATGGATTGTTTCCTCAGAAGATATTAATTAGGCATTTTTGATTCAGAAAGCATAGTTTTCAAATCATCACCCTCGATTACTTCTTGCTCTAGGATCTTTTGAGAAATTGATTCAAGCAATGGGAGATTATTCCTTAAAATTTGTAGAGCAGTTTCATGAGCATTATCTACTAGATCTCTGACTTCTTTATCAATAGCTTGCGCAGTTGCATCACTCACAGATCTTCTAGGATTATTTCCATTACCTAAAAACTGACCACCACCTTGTTTGTCATAAGCTAGAGGGCCTAATATCTCACTCATTCCGAAAGTACCAACCATTTGTTCTGCAATGTCAGTTGCTCTTTGAAGGTCGTTGGAAGCACCAGTAGTTATTTTCCCAAATACTATTTCTTCAGCAGAGCGGCCTCCAAGAAGAGTTGCGATCTGTCCCTGGAGTTCTTCTTTAGAATTTAGAAATCTTTCTTCTGTGGGGAGTTGAAGAGTATATCCAAGGGCGCTCATACCTCTTGGAACAATTGAAATCTTTGCCACCTTTGAACCACCAGGCATCAAATGCCCAACGATTGCATGTCCAACTTCATGGTAAGCTACAACCTTCTTTTCATCATCTTGTAAGACTCTACTTTTCTTTTCTAAACCTGCAACAACTCTCTCAATAGCTTCACTCAAATCTTGTTGTTCTACTTTTTTCCTCTTAGCCCTTGCAGCAAGTAATGCAGCTTCATTTACCATATTTGCCAAATCGGCGCCTGCAAATCCACTAGTAGCTTGAGCAATAGAATCTAAATCTATTTCATCTGCAAGTTTTATTTTTTTTGTGTAGATCTCAAGTATTGTCTTCCTTCCAGACAAATCAGGTCTATCAACCAGTACCTGTCGGTCAAATCTTCCAGGTCGCAGAAGTGCTGCATCTAAAACCTCAGGTTGGTTTGTAGCTGCAAGAACTATCACTGGTTTATCGGCAGATGAAAAACCATCCATCTCTGTAAGTAATTGGTTTAATGTCTGTTCTCTCTCATCATTTCCGCCTACGACACCCATAGAACCAGATCTGCTTTTACCAATCGCATCAAGCTCATCAATAAAAATAATACATGGAGCTTTTTTCTTGGCTTGTTCAAATAAATCTCTAACTCTTGCAGCACCTGCACCAACAAAAAGTTCAACAAATTCAGAACCCGAAATTATAAAGAAAGGTACTTCTGCTTCTCCAGCGACAGCTTTTGACAAAAGAGTTTTTCCTGTTCCAGGAGGTCCTACTAAAAGGACTCCCTTGGGTATTCTTGCTCCAATGTCAGTGTATCTCTCAGGCTTTTTAAGGAAATCAACTATTTCAGTTAACTCATCTTTTGCTTCATCAACCCCCGCCACATCATCAAAAGTAACCCTTGATTCTTCATCGGGAACATAAACTTTTGCCTTGCTTTTGGTAAAGCTTAAGGCACCTTGAGCACCACCACCGCCCATACTCCTTCTAGCAAAGAACTGCAATACAAGAATAAAAATAAGGGGAGGGACGACCCAACTAAGAATTGTTGAGAAGAAGTTAGGTTTCTTTGGAGGAGCAGCTGCAAATTCAACACCTTTATTTTCAAGCCTTTGTGGTAAATCCATATCAAAAATTGGAGTTGTAGCTAGAACAGAAGGTGAACCTTCCTCTACACCATTTAGCTCGTATCGTATTTGCTCTTGGGTTATATAAGCCCGTTTTACTTCACCATCATTAACTTGATCTATAAATAAAGAATATGGTACACGTGGTATTTGCATATTCTGATTTGGGAACAAACTACTAAACAAAAGAAGAGCTCCTACTCCTATTAAAATAATGTTAACTATCCCAAAACGTCTATTTGGTTGATTATCATCTTGTCTTATTGGCATAATTTTACGCTAGTTTCAATTATTATAATCTATTAAATTAAGTTACGTATTCGGAACAAATAATTTGGGTAAGAACCGAACGAAGAAATACCAAGAAAAAACAAATTCGTATTATATTCTCACCAGACCTCTGACATATAAATCATTTTCAAATCTTTTTAAGACTAGTTTTTGTAATTCAATAGTCTCATCCATGTGCTCAAATCCTAAATCAGCAAGTGGATTCATTGCATTTTTCCCACCTAATATTTTCGGAGAAATATAAGCAATGCTTTCTTGAACACATTTCTCATTAATAGCTCTTGTTGCCAATTTTGAGCCGCATTCCCAAAGAACATTATTACATCCCTTTTTAGCTAGTGCTTCTAATAATGAAGCAGGATTATCTGATGATAATTTTAAAGTTTGAACATCAGATGGGATTTTCTTCAAATTATTCTCATTGGCTGTACTCCCATCAAATGCAACAATTGTCTTAGCTACGCTTTGATCCCAAAGGTTACATTTTCTTGGTAAATCCAAAGACTTTGAAAAAACTACTCTGATAGGCTCATCACTCTTCAAGCCTCTTGTTGTTAATAAAGGGTTGTCAGTTCTCAAAGTATTACCTCCAATAATTATTGCATCAAAATTTGCTCTAATTGAATGCACATCTGACCTAGAAGATTCAGCTGATATCCACTTACTTTGGCCATTAATCAATGCTGTCCGGCCATCAATACTCATAGCCCATTTTAGAACCCCGTAACATCTGCCAGTTAGATTTCTGTGAATGAAAGCCTTATTTAGATCTATTGATTCTTTTTCACACAAACCTATCGAAACATTTATTCCTGCTTGCTTGAGATACTCAATACCTTTACCAGCTACTCTTTGATCAGGATCTTTTATAGATACAAATACCTCTTTTATACCTGATTCAACAATTCTTTTTACGCAGGGTGGGGTTTTCCCCTGATGGCAGCAAGGCTCGAGGTTAACATAAAGAGAACCATCTTTTGAATCTTTTTTCAAGTTATTAAATGCCATAGCTTCAGCATGAGGACTACCTGCTTTAAGATGAAATCCTTCTGAGATTAAATTGCCATATTTATCTAAGATTACAGCGCCAACCATTGGATTAGGGCTAGTTAATCCAGTGCCTAAAGAAGCCAAATTTATTGCTCTTTTCATCCAAAAAATATTTTTAGACTCGTTTATATTCATTTCAGATTATTTACTTTAACGATCGCCATTCCTTTACTAGAAATGGAGGCACAGGTAACTCTGAAAATACACCTGGTAGAGAGAGTCTTAAAGGTCTATTTTTTGAGATACTACTAACTAATTGATCTAAATCGAATTCAGCTGCGGCCTGTCTATTATCGTTAGCCAAGCTTTCATTTAATAAAGTTTTGTCACTTAAGATCCATTCCTTTCTTCCTGATTCAATATTTAAATCCAAAGGATGATCTATCCTTAGGCTGCCTGGATAGCCAACGATTCTAAGAACCAATTTATTCTCATCACTATTAGATCTATATGCGACTAATTGCCAAGTTTGGAAATCCAAGTCTCTTAAAAACTCGTTACTTGTATTAATTAATTCTCCATTAATTTCTGTTTCTGAAATTTGTGCAAAAGTTCTGCAAGGTATAAAAAATACACTTAGTATAATTAGTGTGTTTAGTAGATGTTTCATAGTAAGTTTACTTTTTGAATCTGTAATTTTCCTCATTTTCTGAGTCCATTAAGGCATCCAATGTTACTGCTGATCTGATAAGAGAATGATACTTTTTTAAAATTTTACGATTTCTATCTATTATTCTGGAAAAATTTTTCGATTCTTCGTCAGAATAATCTGAAATAAATTCCGTAGAGTCTTCCTCTATCAATTCGAAATCAGCTTCTTTATTAATCAATGTGATTAATAACTCGTGTAATCGTTTTCTTCTATCTAACAAAGATTGTCTTTATTAATAGCTCGCTTAATAATAGGATAATTTGATAACACATACAAATTCAATAAAAAGTTAGACCAAATTAAATTTCTATGACAGAAGTTAAAAGAAAAATACATATTCTGGGTTTGAATTCTTTTAATTTTGAGGAATTACCGCATAGCTCAAAGAAACTTTTTAAAAATATACAAAATATTGCTGTCCCAGAAAGCTACTCAGCAAATATTCAAAAATGGCTTGATAAAAGTACAAATAAGCAAAAAACCTTTTTTTTCTCCAAAAGTGATCAAAATTTAATCGATTGGCTTAGAAAGAATAATGATGACGTACTATTAATTTCCAGAGGCGATCCTCTCTGGTTTGGAATTGGTCGAATTTTACTTGAAAATTTTACAAAAGACGAATTAATTTTTTATCCATCAAATACTTGTGTTCAACTAGCGGCTAGCAAGTTAAAAATACCCTGGCAAGATATTTTTACTGTAAGTATGCATGGGAGAGATTCAACTATTCTCACTAAAGCAATAAAAAATAAGAAACCTATTATTGCAATTATCACAGATTCAAAAAAAAGCACCTTAGAACTAATCAGAAAAAATTTAATTGAACTTCAATTGGATAATTTTTATGAGTTCTGGCTTTGTGAAGAATTAGGATTCAGAAATGAGCTCATAAGAAAAATAGCATTTGAAGAATCATTCCCAAAAGACATTTCATCTTTAAATATTGTTTTTCTTCTAAAACAAGAACAATTAAAAAAAGGTCATCAAACACCTTTGTTTGGGTTGAGAGATAGTAGTTTTAAAACCTATTCTGACAGACCAAATTTACTTACCAAAAGGGAAGTGAGAATTCAAATTTTAGCCGATTTAGAATTACCAGAAAAAGGTATACTTTGGGATATTGGAGCAGGTTGTGGAACGATAGGTTTAGAAGCTCTTCGATTGCGACCTAAATTAAAACTTGTGTCTATTGACAAAAGATTTGGGACAAAGGCAATCATTACAGAGAATGCTAAAAGATTAAATGTCTCTCCCCAAAAAATAATTGAGCAGGATATTAAACTAATTCTCAAAAAAGGTTTACCAAAACACCTGAATTCTCCAAACAGAGTTGTTATCGGAGGTTGTGATAAAGCTACAAAAATATCAATAATTAAGTATTTGTCAAAGGATATACACAAGGGGGGCATCATAGTTCTTCCAATAATTACTTATGAAGCCATGCAAGAGATACAAAAAGTTTTTCAAGATTTGGATTATGAAACTAATTTAAATTTAATACAAACTTATAAAGGCTTAACTATTTCAGAAGGAACAAGGTTTGAACCTAATAATCCAATATTTATAATAAAAGGTCAAAGATAGAGAAAAGATTACTTCTCTGGTTTTGCAACATGGGGTAAACCCCATCCTAGTTTATTTCTAAGAACCTGAAAGAATTCATGATCCTCTAGCCTAATAAATCTAACTGGATGCTTACTTTTTCTAATAAGAACCCTATCCTCAGGCCAAACATAACAACCAGCATTACCATCCACGACCATAATTAATCTTTCTGGAGTAGCAGGAAAAACGGTTACAGGTTCTGAATCATTAAAAACAAGTGCTCTTGAAGCTAAAGAGTGAGGAGCAATTGGAGTTAACTGGACTACTGGGCAATCTGGAGTAATAACAGGGCCTCCAGCACTTAATGAGTATGCCGTTGATCCAGTAGGAGTTGACAGGATAACTCCATCAGCAGATATATCTACAGGAGCATGTCTACCAATTGATATCTCAAAATGACACATACTTGTTAATGGTTCTCTATGCAATGCCATTTCATTCAAGCAAAGAGACTCCCATCTTCTTTGATCATTTCTCATAACACTAATTATTAAGCTATTCCTTTCCTCAATCACCCAATCCCCTTCAGTCAATTTATTAATAGCTTTATCTAGATTTGCAAGATAAGCTTCTGCTAAAAAGCCTAAGTGTCCTGTATTTATAGTTAAGATTGGTATTTTTGCGGGAGCAGTTTGTCTTGCAGCGGATAAAACAGTTCCGTCACCGCCAAGTACGATTGCAAATTCCATTGAGGAATTAAAACCCTCTGGGACGCAATTTGCATATCCTAAAGGTCGCATATGTTGATCAGGGTTAGCAAATCCAACCATCCCTCCAGAGCTACTAACCCTAACAACTTCATAATTGGATAGTTCCAATTTTTGTTGAACAGAAACAGCTGTCTGAACAGCTAAATCCTTACCATCATTAACGATCAGTCCTGCTTTTCGCACCAACCGAAGAATATATAACTTTTTATACTTTAAACCACTTCGACGTATAAAAGCGAATCTAAGCTTCTACTTTTACCTAAAATTGATCTAAAAATCTCAAATCATTAGTATAAAACCTTCTAATGTCATCAATTTGATGACGAACCATACAAAATCTCTCAACTCCAAGGCCTGCGGCAAAACCAGTCCATTTTTCAGAATCTATCCCCAAATTATCAAGTACAAATGGATCTACCATTCCACAGCCCATAACCTCAAGCCATTTGCCCTTCCATTGAACATCAACTTCTGCAGAGGGTTCAGTAAATGGGAAGTAACTTGCCCTAAATCTAACTGGGAGATCGCCAAAAAAAGTCTTTAAAAAAGTAAGAACAGTACCTCTTAAATGACTAAAGTCTATTCCCTCATCAATACACAAGACCTCAACTTGATTGAACACAGGAGAATGAGTGGAATCAACTGCATCTCTTCTATAGACCCTGCCTGGGGCGATAATACGAACTGGCGGAGGTGTTTTTTCTAAGTGCCTTATTTGAACTGGTGAAGTATGAGTTCTTAAAAGAGAGTTTTGTGATAAGTAGAAAGTATCTTGCATATCTCTGGCAGGATGTTCTTTAGGAATATTTAAAGATTCAAAATTATAAAAATCACTCTCCACTTCTGGGCCATTTTCAACGGAGTAACCTAAACCACAAAAAATATCAATTATTTCATCTTGGGTTGCTAGAAGTGGGTGTTTCTTCCCAGAGGGAGTACCCACAGAAGGGATTGTAATATCAATTTTTTCATTTCTAATTTGTTGATTTAATCTTTCTTTTAGCAATTCATTCTTTCTTTTTGATATCAAATCTTGTATTAGAAATTTCAGTTTATTAGCCTCTTGTCCAATTATCGGTCTATCATTATTTGATAATTTACCCATATTCTTAAGGATATTAGATAATTTACCTTTTTTCCCGAGTATTGAAACTCTTACTAAATCCAATTCTGAATTATCTTTGGTATTTTTGATGGTTTGATCAGCCAATTTAGAAAGATCTTTGAGTTCACCTTGTATTTGATTTAATGATTCAAATTGACTCACTGATATAGTAAAAATAAGTATAGATTTATCTTACTTCCCAATAGAACATATTAAAAACGTATTTATAAATGCAGTCATTAAATATTTTAATTAGCAACGACGATGGAATTTTTGCAGAGGGAATTAGATCCCTAGCAAAATCAGCCTTCAAAAAAGGTCATAATGTAACCGTTGTCTGTCCAGATCAAGAAAGGTCAGCAACTGGTCATGGTCTAACATTGCAATCTCCTCTGAGAATTGAAAAAGCTGATGAATTATTTGAAAATGGTATTAACGCTTGGGGTTGCTCTGGAACACCTGCTGATTGTGTCAAATTAGCACTTTCTGAATTAATGCGAACCAAGCCTGACTTAATTCTGTCAGGAGTAAATCATGGGCCAAACTTAGGAACTGATATTTTTTGTTCAGGCACAGTTGCAGCCGCCATGGAAGGTACTCTTGAGAACATACCCTCTATGGCAGTAAGTTTGGCAAGTTTTCAGTGGAAAAATTTCGAATATGCCAGCGAATTGGCTATTAAATTTGCCGAGCAAGCATTGTCTAGTAGTTGGCCAAAATCACTTTTATTGAATTTAAATATACCTCCTTGTAACAGAGAAGAAATTACTAGTTTTGCTTGGACAAGATTATCTATTAGAAAATATAAGAATCAATTTTCAAAGAGAGAAGATCCCAGAGGAGATATATATTATTGGTTAGCAGGAGAAGCAGTTTTAGACTTAGATTCTAGAGGTGATGGTCCCAAGGATTGGCCAAGTGATGTATCACAAATTGAAAAAAATATAATCTCTCTAACACCTATTGAACCTGATTTGTTTTGGCGGAAAAATTTAAATGCATTGCCAACAATTCATCCTTTATAAATTCTTCTAAGAAGCCAAAGAGAGAAGCACAATCCTACGAAATGTGCAGCAATTACCTGCGTATTACTTAGAACCGACAAGATTTCAAGCCCTGTTATTGCTACATCTGAACTAGTGGCTATTGCAATACCTTGTGTTTGAGTTGATGCTTGAATAAACAAAGCTCCCATAAGAGCTTGATAACCTATCAGCCCTAACATCATTCCCAATAAATCGTTCAATAAGCCTCTTTTGATTAATTTACTAGTCTGACCTCTGGATGGCCTCGCATTGCTGCCAATTGCCCGTCCTGTTCTAATTATCATCCACCCTTGCCATAAACTAAAAAAAAGTAATAACAAAGATAAGGAAGTTAAAGACAAGCCTGGAGCTAAACTCAATTGACCTTCGCTATCATTACTTACAAAATTTGAAAAAAGTAAAACAGCGGTTACTACAACCCCTAGAATGGATTGAATCCAAAAACGCATCCATCCAATACGTTTCATTGCAAATGAAAGCAACTGAAAATCTATTTTGTCAGACATTCATTAGGTTGAATTAATTTGTCTATTCAAATTTGCCATCAAAATCATAAAATTGCACGTTTATTGTGATCTCTTTAATATCACCATCAGAAGTAAATAATTCCACTTCAATTGCCATAGGTAGTTTTGATGGCTTACATGAGGGTCATAGAAGGCTTATCAAAAATGTTGTTAGTAAGAGTAACCATACTCCAACACTCGCAAGTTTTTGGCCACACCCCAGGGAGGTTCTATATGGCGAAACACGTTTAAGGTTAGATTTGCCTGAAGAAAAGTTATCTTTACTGGAGGAATTAGGTATAGAGCAACTCGTATTAATACCATTTGATTTAAATCTATCTAAATTGAGTGCTGAAGAATTCGTACAAAATATTCTTATTGAAAAGTTACAAGCAAAAAATATCTCTGTTGGAGAGAATTTTAGATTTGGGCACAAAAGAAGTGGAGATATAAATACAATCAGAAATCTAATTAAGAATCTTAATATTGAACTTGATATAGTTCCAGTATTAAAAGATTCAATTGGAAGAATCAGTAGTAGCAGGGTTAGAGACTTGTTAAAAAAAGGAGATTTTAAAAACGCTCAGGATCTGCTAAAAAGACCTTATAGTTTCAGAGGTAAAGTAATAGAGGGTAAAAAAATTGGGAGAGAGATTGGCTGCCCTACAGCAAATTTAGAAATTGACGGCCGTAAGTTCCTGCCTCGAGAAGGAGTATATGCTGCCTGGACAAGAATTGGTTTAGAGAGAACAAAATATCCTTCAGTTATGAATCTTGGTCCTCAACCTACTATTAACCCTTTATCCCCATCTGCAGTAGAAGTTCACCTGATTGGTCAAAATCTTAATCTATATAATTCAAATTTAACTGTAGAGCCAGTTAAAGAAATTAGATCTCAAAAAAAGTTTTCTAATCTTGAAGAATTAACTAGGCAAATTAATAATGATAAAGAAACAGCTCAAAGAATCTTTCAAGAGATTTCTAATTACACTTAAATTATATGACAGATCCTAAAACTACTAAAAATCAGAACAGAACTAATCAAATTATAGATGCGAATCTAGATAGAGCCAGAGAAGGATTAAGAGTTCTAGAAGACTGGGCGAGATTCGGCTTGGCCAGGGGTGATTTAGTCAAAAGGTTAAAAGACTTCAGACAAATATTGGGTAACAATCATCTTATGGAGTACAAGGAATCAAGAAATTATGTACCTGATAAATGCATGGGATTAACTCACCCAGCCCAAGACATCAGAATTAAAACTGAAGACCTAATAAGCTCAAATGCATCACGCATCCAGGAGGCCTTAAGAGTTATCGAAGAATACACAAGAAATAAAAATGATAAGCTTTCACAAATAGCTTCAAAAATAAGATACGAGGTATACAGCTTAGAGATTCAACTATTAGAGTGTAAATACGGATCAAATCTGAGAAATATTTTATTGAATAATAATTTATATTTGATAACAAAAAAAGATCCTGAGCTTCTACCAAAAATTGAGTATTTATTGAAATGCGGAGTAAAAATAGTTCAGCACAGGTTTAAATTAGGAAATGACTCTGATTTCTTGAGAGAAGCCACTGAAATAAAAAAACTTTGCACAAAGTACAATGCTTTATTTATTATCAACGATCGGTTAGACATAGCTCTTGCTTGTGAGGCAGATGGAGTACACTTAGGTCAAGGAGATTTAGATATTGAATCAGCTAGAAAAATTCTCGGTTATTCGAAAATAATTGGTATTTCTGCTAGCACTCCGCTAGAAATTGATATAGCTGTTGATAAAGGCTGTGACTATTTAGGCATTGGACCAGTGTTTAAAACGACTACAAAAGAAAATAAAGTCCCTTTAGGTTTTGATAAAATTAAATCCTTGACACAACAACTGACAATCCCTTGGTTTGCTATTGGTGGTATAAATGTAAATAATATTTCTCTACTTAAAGAAAAAGGTATTTGCAAAGTCGCAATGATTTCGGGGTTAATTGACTGTGAAAATCACAAAGATCAGGCTAAGATTATAATAAAAAAATTATCAAATGAAGATTGAAGTAAATGGAGAATTAAAACGATTAGACACTCAAAATCAGAATATTTCTTTATCTGAAACCTTAATTCAACTTGGTTATCAAATTAACACCGTAATTGTTGAATTAAACAGTGTCATAGTCAAGTCTGATGAATGGAGTAACAAAAATGTTGAGGAAGGAGATAAATTAGAAATAGTAAGCATTGTTGGAGGAGGTTAACTTTTTTTATAAACCAAACAACTAAAAGAACAGTTATTTATTTTTTTATCTAATATCTTCATATTTTTTTAACTTAATTCATGAAACAATTACACAAATTTTGAATTTTTCATTTTATATTTTTAGTACTTAAAAATAATAATGGAAGAAGAATTAAAACAAAATCCAATATCAATGAAGTGGGAGCAAAATGGAGAATTAGCTTCTAAAGATCTATCTGATCTAATTGATAGATTAAAAAATGTTGAAAACGAGGGCAACTCGTCTGAGCTATCAAGATTAAGTACAAAATCTAACAATTTAGATTAATTTTGTTAATACATACTTGATTTATAAATATTTCTGTATCACATTACGATTACAGATAAAATAGATATGCAAAAAAGATATCCCGAGTGGGTAAACACAGAAGTTGTTATGAAGGCAATAAGGAGAAGGGATGAAGGAGTACTTTCAAAAAGGCTGAACTTATGGATAGAAGATTTACTAGAAATTGATCCAAAGGATAAATCTTATTTTTGAAATCTTTTTATAATCCTAACTGCTGCCATTGCAGCACCATAGCCATTATCAATATTCATTACCATTATCCCTGGAGAACAGCTTGAGAGCATACTGTTTAGAGCAGCAATTCCTCCTTTACTTACTCCATAACCTACGGAAACTGGAACAGCAATTATGGGTTGAGGCAATAATCCTCCTAAAACCGTAGCCAAAGCTCCCTCCATACCAGCACACACAATTAATACATCATATTTTCGTATTTCATCTAGCTGACCAAATAGTCTATGCAGGCCGGCGACTCCTACATCAATAAAAGCCTGAGATTCAATATTATAAAGATCCAAAGAGAGTTTTGCCTCAAGCGAAACACGAAGGTCACTAGAGCCACCTGATATGATTGCAACTTTTTTATCTGTTAGGAATGTTTCTGTATTTTCACCAATCACAACACACTTAGCCTCTTCATAGAATTTTGTTTTTTCAAAAATATCCTTCAAAGATTTAGCCTTATTCTCATTAATCCTTGTTATGAAGACTATTTCATTTTTTGCTAGAACCTGTTTAGTAAGTTTTTTTAGTTGACTGATACTCTTATCTTCTCCCCAAATTGCTTCAAACAATCCAATACGATCTCTTCTACCAAAATCAAATTTTATATCGTTATTCATTTTTGTAGATAAAGTTCCCCTTCATATTTCAAGACGAAAGGATTACTATTTAATTTAAGATTGTTTTGAACGTTTTTCTCAAATCTACTTTGCACCTCTGCAACGTCTTCAAGAGATATTTTTTTCCAAAGTTTCTTATTCTCCCAAGTTACCAAGATTAAAGCTTCTCCTTTATCTTCGTTATAAAAAATTTGCCTTTCTATAAAACCCTCTTGATTATTAAGCCATGGTTCCCAAATCTCACTCTCTGCATGTAACCAGGCCTCTTTATATTGTGGAAGGACTGTAAGTCTTAACTCTTCAATAATAGTTCCTTCTTTGTAATTATCCATAGTAATTGCAATTGCGAATTTAGAATTAAAATTAAAGATTAAAAAGAATGTAAAGAAAAATCCTAAAACCAATCTTTTAAGATTTGCAAAAAAAAATAAATTCCTCATAACTTTTTCTCTAGCAAAACAACAGAGTGGCAACTAATTCCTTCCTCACGCCCCTCTGGCCCTAATCGCTCATTAGTTGTAGCTTTTATACCAATCAAATCTACATTTATTTCAATTGTTTTTGCAATATTTTCTCTCATAAGTTCTATGAAAGGCTTAAGTTTTGGCCTTTCGGCAACTATTACGCTATCAATATTATTAATCTCCCAACCCTTATCTTTAATTAAATTGGCTACTTTTGATAGAAGTAATAAGCTATTTGCATTCTTCCATTGAGCCTCTGTAGGAGGAAAATATTTACCTATATCGCCAAGAGAGAGTGCTCCAAGTAATGAATCCATAATTGCGTGTGTGAGTACGTCGGCATCACTATGACCATCAAGTCCTAAGTCGTCAGGATGAACTAATTTCACACCTCCAATAATTAAATCTCTTCCTCTAACCAGTCGATGCATATCATATCCATTACCTATACGAAATGCCATATCTTTAATTGAATCTCTTTTTATTGTCTTACTAATTTGGTTATTTTTGAAGTCTTTTTTCGCAATTAAATCATTTCTTCTCTTAATTGTTCTTTCCATCATTTGTTCTTCTCTCCATAATTTAATTTCTTCATGATTTCCACTCATCAACACTTTTGGAACTTCCATTCCTCTAAAACTTGCAGGTCTTGTGTAATGAGGATATTCCAATAGCCCATTATTATGACTTTCATCTTCTAATGAACCAGGATCTCCAAGGGTTCCTGGTAATAGTCTAGTTAATCCATTAATTATGGAAATTGCAGGTATTTCTCCACCAGAGAGTATATAATCTCCTAAAGAAATCTCTTCATCTGCTAGATATCTAACTCTTTCATCAAAGCCTTCATATTGTCCACAAATGATGATCATCTGATCAAATTTTATCCATCTTTGAAAATCATTTTGCTCTAGTACCTTCCCTTGAGGAGTCATAAGTAAAGTAATTGATCTTTCAGACTTCGGGATTGCTTCGTAAGCCTTATAAATTGGCTCTGGTTTAAGAACCATTCCTGATCCTCCTCCATATGGTTGATCATCCACTTGTTTATATGAACCTTCTCCGAAATCTCTTAAATCATGGAGACTTAAGGAGATTAATTTCTTTTGAATTGACCTAGAAATAACTCCCATATTATTTAATGCCTCAAATGCTTTGGGAGATAAGCTTATTACATCAAAGTTTTTTATCATCAGAAATCCTCTTTAAAACCAAATTCAAGTAATTTCGATTCTTTTTTTCTCCAATTGGGAATTACTTTTACGAACAATTCAAGATATACTGGACCATCAATTAATTTCATTATATTGAATCTTGCAGATTGACCAATGTTCTTTAACATCAACCCTTTTTTACCTATTAAAATACCCTTCTGACTTTTCCGTTCAACTACTATATTGGCCAAAATAGCTGTGATTGTTTTTTTCTTCTTATTTTGAATTTCTTTAACTTTCTCTATATTTACTGCAACACTATGAGGAATTTCTTCTCTAGTATTCAAAAGTACTTGTTCTCTGATCAATTCAGATATGATTACATTTAAAGGCTGATCACTGATTGTATCCTTCGGATAAAGCAGTGGGCCATTAGGTAAATACTGCTCAATTGAATCTATCAATTGCGAACATCCCTCACCTGTAAAAGCGCTTAGGCAATGAACAACAATTATTTTTTTCTCAAAAAGTTCTGAATACTGTCTAAGACGCAATTGCTTTATGCCTTCAGGAACCAGATCCCATTTATTTAAAACTATAATAAATTTTTTATCACTAGCAATCATCAAATCCTTAATGTATTCATCACCTCTTCCAGGTTCGAAACTTGAATCAAAAATTACTAATATTATATCAACACCATTTATTGCAGATTTTGCATTCTTTACGAGTTTTTCACCTAAAAGATGGTGAGGTTTATGAATACCTGGTGTATCAATAAAAACCATTTGGCTAGTACTATTAGTGAGTATTGCTCTTAGCTTATTTCTAGTGGTTTGAGCAATTGGTGAAGTAATTGTTATCTTCTCGCCCATTAATTTATTTATTAAAGTAGATTTACCTACATTTGGTCTACCCAACAAAGTAACAAAACCAGATTTATAATTGTCCAAGAGATCTTTATCAATGCTTTTAATAAAATTTTGATTCAAAATGGAAAAAAAAACCATAATTTCCCAAGATCCATCATTTATGCAATCAATATCAATTGCCAATCAATGGTGTCAAGATTGGGAGGATGAACTCCTCAGTGAAGAAGTTTTAGCAGATAGGATTTCGGAGCTTATTAAAACAAAAAATGGGTTGAGAGGATTTTTTGCTTACACTTTATCTGACATGAATTGTACTTTATTAGATAAAATGCCTTCATCATTAATATATGCGTTAAGAGCTAGTGGGGAAAATATTGTTGAAATTACTGTTAAAAATCTAATAATGAGTTCTGCTCAAATTATTAATCATCAAAATGATAATAAAATGGACTATGCGGAGAGATCTAGTAATATTTCTGAAAGATGTTTAAATTTACTAAGAAATTTGGATACTAAATTAGTAACGAAAGCAATTAATAACAATTTAAATAAACTTGATTTCATGAGCAATGCCATAGATCATTCAATAAAATTTAATGAGGATCAAAAAAGATTTATCATTCAGAAATTTAAAGAAATTGACCATTAAAAAGGGCAGATATATCTGCCCTTAATTTAAATATTTTGGTGAATAAAAATTAGTCCCTTCTCCCACCACCTTGTAATGCAATCATTAGTCTTAGGATAAAAACAAATAAATTTATATATGTAAGATACATACCAAGGGCTCCTGCTAAGTATTGATCATCGTTATAACGTCTTGGCATTGTGTAGAAATCTACAAAAGACATCCCTACAAATAGAACTGTACCAAACCCAGCTATGAGGAGTTCAAGCCCAGAGCCTCCAAATAAACCTGGAGCAAAAAATCCTCCAATTAACTGAACAAACATAGCTATGAGCAAGCCAATTAAGCCCAGTCCAACAACTCCGCTTAGGGCTTGTCCAACACTATCACTCATCCGCTGGCCAGTATATGAAGCTATTACAAAAGTAATTCCCGTTGCCAATGCAGCAGTAGCAACAGATCCTATGCCGATTGTTCCGATAGCAAGAGCTACAATACCACTGAGGGTAAATCCTGTTAACAAACTAAAGCCTGTGAGCAGTGGAAGAGCTTTGGTATTGTTAGCGTTATTAGCTGCACTTGATGCGATAAAAAATAAAACTAATTCAGCAATCAATGCTACTAAAGATAATGGCTGAAATAATGAAGGATTTGTGGCAATTAAAGAAATTCCAGCCAAAACCCCTAATGATGTTAAAACCATTCCCCCACCAACATATGGAAGGGCTTTACTTACTACGTTAGGGCCAACAATTGAACTTGTTTGGGCATCCCGAATAGCTTGTTGAAAGTTACTACTTGCAGGCATTGTGTTTAATTATTTATTTATATAATAGTGCAAATTCAGAGAAAATCTGTGTGCGGATCACCCAATTTATTGATCATTCATATGCTTCAATTATCTTTTGCACAAGTGGATGTCTTACAACGTCTTCTTTAGTTAAATAACAAATATTTATTCCAATCACATTTGAGAAGAGCTTTGAAGCTTCAATTAAGCCACTCTTTTGTCCTCGAATTAAATCAATTTGAGTAACATCTCCATTAACAACCATTTTTGATCTATCACCCAAACGTGTAAGAAACATCCTCATTTGTGAACTTGTAGTATTTTGGGCTTCATCAAGAATAACAAAAGAATTTTCTAGCGTCCTACCTCTCATAAAAGCTAGTGGGGCAACTTCAATAATACCTTTATCAATCAAAGAATTAATTTTTTCATAACCAAAAATACTATGCAATGAGTCAAATAGAGGTCGCAAATATGGATCCACCTTTTGTTGAAGGTCTCCTGGTAAAAAGCCTAAATTCTCACCAGCCTCTACTGCTGGTCTGGTTAAAATTATCTTTTCAATTTTTTTTTCAGTTAATAATCTTGCAGCCAAAACGGTGGCTAAGAATGTTTTACCTGTGCCAGCAGGACCTATCCCAAAAGTGAGATCAAATTTCTCAATTGAATCAACATATGCTTTTTGTCTGATAGTTCTTGGTCGAAGATACTTACCCTCTCTAGAGCGCACTAGAACCTTTTTGCTAAGTTCTGCATGGGTTGATTCCTGACCCAAATTCAAGGAACTAAAAGCTGCTCTAAGATCAACTTCTGGCACTTCTAATCCTTGTTCCCAGATAGGGCGAGTAAGCTCAACAAGAGCAGATGCTTTTTCCAGTTTAGAAATAACACCATTCAACTCGAGTTGCAAACCTCTTATGGTAATTGAAACTCCAGTTAGAGATTCAAATTTCTTTAAAAAAGCATTACCAGGACCTGAAAGAGCAGTGGCCGCATCAGTGCTTGGAAGATCTAAAATAAAGTGACCTTTAGAGGAAACTTCTTTCATACCCTGCAGCAATTAATAATGAAATTATACAAACTTATTTAGCTACAGTTTCTGTGGTTTGAGATTCTTCATTAACGGATTCTGTCTTTTTATCTTTCTGATCATTGTCTGATTTAGCTTTTAGTTTAGAGGCTTTCTCTTTCTCCACTAATTTAGCTTTACCTATTGCAATGGATGGTCTTTCTATCTTTTCTAATAGCCCCCCTTTTTCAAGTAATGTTCTAACTACATTAGTTGGTTGAGCTCCCTGAGTTAATCTTGATCTCAAGGCATCGGTATCAAGCCTAGTTTCTTTAGTTCTAGGATTATAAAATCCTAATTCTTGAAGAGGTCTTCCATCTCTTCTAGAAGTACTGTTACACGCAACTATTCTGAAACTTGCCTCTTTTTTCTTACCAAAGCGCTTCAGGCGCAATTTAATCATCTGTGAAACATTTATAGATAATCTAATAATATCATCTAAAAGGTATTTTTTTTAATTTATAAATCTGCGAATCCTTTTTTTTTCTTGTTTGATTTTTGTTTTTTTTGTTTAAAATTTTTATTTCCACCCATTCCAGGCATTCCACCCATTCCAGGCATTCCTCCCATTCCAGGCATTCCTCCCATTCCAGGCATTCCTCCCATTCCAGGCATTCCTCCCAT
>MDSZ01033155.1_pt1 | contig 63141 bp, 67 predicted proteins | sample 811201 | NCBI WGS metagenome assembly MDSZ01 (sample SAMN05326647, study PRJNA326480) | marine metagenome | isolation source: seawater | place: Indian Ocean: North | collected 2010
ATGATGCAAAAGAATGGGAAAATAAGCCTAATAAATTAGATCTGCTTGAAGAATAAATTATAAGTTTTCTGAATTTTCAAATATCTGAGGGTGATAGTCCTCAAACCTTGTACAGTGGGATAAAAACGTCAATTTAGCTGTACCAGTTGGGCCATTTCTGTGCTTTGCGATATTAATTTCAGCAACATTTTTTTCTTCAGAATTTGGGTTATAAACATCATCTCTATAGATGAACATGACAACATCAGCGTCTTGTTCAATAGAACCTGACTCTCTCAAGTCAGACAAAAATGGTCGTTTGTCTTGACGTTGCTCTAGGCTACGGTTCAACTGTGACAGGGCAATAATTGGTAAATCTAACTCTTTCGCCAAACTTTTCAGCTGTCGTGTAATTGATGCAATTTCATTGACACGATTCTCGCTTTTCTCTGGTAGAGTCATCAATTGAAGATAATCTAAAATTATCATGTCTATACCGGTTTCCCTCTTCATTCGTCTAGCCCTTGCACGGAGAGTCATTGGAGTAATACTTCCTGTATCATCTATATATAAAGAACAATCTTGCATCATGTCAATGGCTTGAGTGACAGCCCTTGTATCATCGTTCGAGGACTCGTAATCACCTGTTCTAATTTTTGAAAATTCTACGGTGCTTAATGATGATAGCATTCTTAGAGCTATTGACTGTGAGGACATTTCTAAGCTAAAAAAACCGACTTTCTTCTTCTGTTTAAATACTATGTCTTGTGCGATATTCATTGCCAATGCAGTTTTACCCATTGAGGGTCTCGCAGCAATTACTATCAGGTCAGAGTTTTGGAGTCCACCCATTATCTCATCAAGCTTAGTGTAACCCGTTAATAAGAAATCAGATATGTTGCTATTTTTTTTATTATATATCGAGTCAACCATTTCGCTGACTATAGGTCCAATTTTTACTAAACCCTCATTTTTTTTAGTATCTGATGCAATTGAAAATATATCGGCCTCAGCCTTATCTAATATTACTTTAATATCTTCAGTACTATCATCATGAATACTCTCAATCGTTCTGGTACTAGCTTCGATAAGCTTTCTCATGACAGATTTTTCTCGTACAATTTCTGCATATTTTACAATATGAGCTGATGTAGGAACTGTCTTTGCAAGGTCTTTTAAATACTCAATACCTCCAACTTTAGAGAGTCTATCTCGAGATTTGAGAGCTTCCTCTAAAATAAGAATATCTAACGGCTGTTCATTTATATGTAAATTATAAATTTCAGAAAAAATATCACGGTTTTTTACATCGTAAAAATCTGATGGAGTAATTAAATTTGATATTTTTTCCCAAGATTCAGAATCAATGATCAATGATCCAAGGAGAGCTTTTTCAGAATCTATAGATATAGGTGTCTTAGGAATACCTTTCATAATAGAAATGATATCTGATAATTAAATGATAAAGAATATTGACTTAATTAGAATCTTGATTTACTTCAGATCTATCTGCAATAATTTCAATGTCACATGATACTTCTGAATGTAGTGAAATATTAGCTCGGAAGCTTCCCAACTCCTTGATTGCACCCATAGGTAGGTTGATTTGTTTTTTTTCTATGTCATAACCATCTAACTTGATCTGATCTGTGATATTTTGCAGCGTTACAGACCCAAATAGCTCATTACTATCCTCTTTTACTTGGAGTTTATATGTTTGCTTGTAACCAGCTAGTTTATCTTTGAGAGCCAGCGCAGCATCCTTTGCTTCCTGCTCTTTTTTCATGAGTTCATCTTTCATTTTACTGATTACATCAATATTTTCTTCAGAAAGTGTTAGCGCTGATTTACTTGGTAGTAGATAATTTCTTGCAAATCCACCTTTTACATTTACTTCATCCCCTACTTTGCCAAGATGTTTGACGTCTTTTAATAATACAAGCTTCATTGTCTTTTATGATTATCGCAGTAGGGGATCAAAGCAAGAAATCTGGCAGTTTTGATTGCTTTATTAATCTGTCTTTGTTCACTGGCACTAAGACCCGAAACTCTACTAGGAATTAGCTTGCCAGCTTCAGAAATATACTTTTTTATATATCCAAGATTTTTGTAGTCTATTATTTTGTCATTATTTTTCATGTTCTTATGATGCCGACTTGAGTTGCTCTTTATTCATAAACGAAGGTTCTGTATGTGCCTCTTTAGTATTTAAGATTAGGTGTCTTAGAATATGATCGTTAAACTTAATTAATTCATTCAATTGATCAATTATTGCGTTGTTAGCTTTAAAGTTAATTAATATATATCTCGCTTTATTTTCATTATCTATATCATATGCCATCTTGAGAGGTCCCCAATCTTCATATCTGTCGATTGAACCGCCATTTTCAGTTATCACGGCTTTATATTTTTCTATTGTCTGATCTGTGAGAGCATCCTCTCCAACAGAAAACAACAGCACTATTTCGTAATTCTTCATAATTTTACCTAGAGGAATACTACAGCACTAAGTGGTATTTATCAAATATTGAAGTCAATTTTATCGATATTTTGCGGCCTCATAAAGCATGATACCGCAAGCAACTGATATATTGAGACACTCAACGCTGCCATAGATTGGAATGGAATACATAATATCACAGGCATTTTTCAAACCTCTGGATATACCCTGGTCCTCCGAACCCATTATCACACAAATGCCATCGTACTTATTTTGATCAATTTCTAGATATCCACTTTTTGCTTTATGATCAGTTCCGATAATAAAAATATTATTTTTCTTTAACTTCTTAATAATTCCATTCAAATCATTTGATTCATATATACTTATACCAGATGTCCCACCGCATGAAGATTTGTGTACTGCTGGGGATATTGGTGATGAGTTGGACTTCCTTTTAATTATAAGATTGCACCCGACTGCATTTGCTGTTCGGATACATGCTCCCAAATTATTCGGATCTTTAATCTGATCTAAGACTAAGATGAATGGTTTTTTTGTTAATAAGAGATAATTATCTAAATTAAAAAAAGATAAATTTATATCCTCTATCTCACAAACAACACCTTGGTGTCTATTTGACTCACATAGCAAAGTTAATTTATCCGTATCTACCTCCTCTATGTATAAACCATATTCTATTGCTTTATTAAACAGATTGATTAAGTTTTTACTGGAATATTTCTTTTTAATATAAATTTTTTTTATTTTATTTTGATCAGAGCTGATAATGTTAGAAATTGCATGTATTCCATAAATGTATCTAACGTTTTTATCAATCATCTAAGATATTTATTTTTTGAATAATTTGATCTCTTGCAGGACCAGTAGAAATAATATCTACAGATGTACTTGTAAGATTTTCAATAGTTTCGATATAATGCCTGGCATTCTTTGGTAACTTATCAAAATCTGTAATGCCTACAGTGGATGATTGCCAACCCGGCAATGTAATGAACTCAAGATCTTGAACATTAAAGGTTTCATAATTTATCTCACCATAGTTTGTACAGATACATATTTCATGAAATTGATCTAATACATCGATCTTAGTTAAGGCTATTCCTGATAAATTATTAATTCTTATTGATTTATTTAAGACTTTAAGGTCTAACCATCCACATCTTCTAGTCCTTCCTGTTGTTGCTCCTATTTCTCCGCCAATCTCACCAATTTTTTTCCCAATTTCATTATTTAATTCCGATGGGAATGGGCCATGACCAACCCTAGTAGAGTATGCTTTTGTAATGCCTAAACCATAATTTATAAGTCCCATATTCACACCTGTTCCTGAAACAACCCCTGACAAAGTTGTATTTGATGATGTTACATAAGGGAAAGTGCCGTGATCTATATCAAGCATGGTACCCTGTGCTCCTTCAAATACCACACCTCCTCTCTTGCAAAGGTCGTTAATATATTCATCCGTATCGATTATAAAAGACGAAACTTCCTCATACTTTTTTAAAATTTGATCTTCAGCAGCATTAATATCCATAGGTTTATCATGAAAATACTCTTTTAAAAGGAAGTTATGATATTCCATTAATGTGTTCAATTTTTTATGAAAAACATCTGGATTTTGAAGATCTATAAATCTAACTCCTTTCCTTGAAACCTTATCCTCATAACATGGTCCTATACCTCTGCCAGTAGTGCCAATAGATTTTTTGCCAAGTCTAATTTCGCGTGCTTTATCAAGAGCAATGTGAGTTGGTAGAATTAGGTGGCAGTTCTGGCTGATAAAGAGCTTATTATCTAGTAATACCTTAGCAGATGTAAGTTCATTAATTTCTGATAAAAGAGCATCTATTGAAACTACTACTCCGTTGCCGATAACTGATTTAACATTATCACGAAGTATCCCAGAGGGGATAAGATGTAGGATAAATTTTTTATCTTTTATTACAAGTGTGTGTCCTGCATTGTGACCCCCTTGAAATCTCACGCAGGCTAATGCTTTTTCTGATAATACATCAACTACTTTTCCTTTGCCTTCATCACCCCAATGCGTTCCTATTAAAAAAATATTATTCATAGATAGAGACTATATCCTTAAGATCAATACTAAAACCTGTTGCATTTCTCATAGAGTTATCATTGCATTTATAGGAGTCATATCTTCCACCAACAGCGATTGGTTTTCTTAGATTATCAACATACAAAGAGTAATTAAAACCAGATTCATAATCCATTGATTTTATTGAACATAGATCAATATTAATTTTAACTCCTTTAAGATTTTTTAGCTTATTCGATATATTAGCAAGAGATTTAATATTACTTCCCGCGTCATATGAGTACACTTTACAAAATTTTTTAATATCTTGGATCATAGACGACGAACCATCTAGTGATAATAAATCAAATATTTCCTTAGTTTTTAGTTTTGCTACCTTTTCTTTATCAAGTAGAAATTTAATTTCATCATATGATTTCATGCTTATTAAAGAGATTAAGTTCTCTTTACTTCGAGGTGATAACTTCAAAGTTTTAAGGAATTGATTTATAAATAAAGAGTCATTTAAATCGATAACTATGCGTTTTGCTTTCGATAAGGAGACAATTTCATAGCACATTTTAATAAGTTGCAGGTCTACATTGTCGTTAACGTCTCCAAAAAACTCTGCTCCGATTTGAAAAGGATTATTTCTATCAAATGGTGATGATGTTTCTCTATAAATATCACCCATATATGAGTATTTATTAGATTTTTTAGATTTATAAGACTGATAATCCAATCTTACAACTTGTGGTGTAATGTCTGCACGGACCCCTAACTCACGAGTGTGTGATAATCTAGTAGTGAAGTTTTTCAAATTGTCACCATTCAAATTAGTAAGATTATTAAGTGAATCAATAATTGGGGTTATGACAAATTGATAATTGTATTTTTTGAAGATTTTCAAAGTTGATGACTTTAGATTTTCAAAAAGAAGTGCCTCGTCATCAGTATAATATTCAATCCCATCAGGTATTAAAAATTTTTTTGAGGTCATGTGTTAAACACCAAATAATAAATTAGTAATCCAGAGATAATACATGCAAGACCAATTATTCTCAATGTATTATCATTTATTTTTGAAACGTAACTTAGTGTTTCTTTAAATTTATTGGGATATATTAGGGGGAATATCCCTTCTAATATTAAAATGAATGCAACGACTAAGGCTAGTATTTGAAGACTAGTTATTTCTTAACACCATCAGTATCATTAAAATATTTAAAGAAGTCAGAGTCAGGCTGAAGTAAAATCATATTACTCTTATCATTGAAAGTTGATTTGTAAGCTTCAAGACTTCTATAAAATGAGTAAAATTCTGGGCTTGCAGAAAATGCATCGGCATATATTTGCGTAGATTGTGCGTCACCCTCACCTTTTATCTCTTGTGATTTCTTATAAGCCTCAGCAATTATAGTCTCCGACTCTCTCTCCGCAAGAGATGTAATTCCCTTAGCTTCTTCTTTGCCTTTAGATCTAAAAGATTTAGCTACTGTGGCTCTCTCTTTGACCATTCGCGCATATACAGAGTTACTTACTTCATCAGGAAGATCTACTTTTTTTAGTCTAACATCTACAACAGATATACCTAATGCTTGTGATAGTTGGTTAGCACCTTGAGTTACCTTAGCCATAATTTCAGTTCTATCACCTGACACAACATCATTGACGGTTCTTTTACTAAACTCGCTTTTTGTTAAGTCATTAACTATTTGCGATAATCTATTAACTCCTATCCTTTCATCTCCTTTTGACGATCTGTAGAAGTTCCTTGGATCAGATATTTTCCATTTTACGAAAGAATCAACTATTACATTTTTCTTCTCACTTGTAAGGAATTGTTCTGGCTTAGAGTCCATTGTTAATATCCTGGAGTCGTATTTTTTCACATTATTTAAAAAAGGAATCATAAAATACAGACCTGGCTCGTCATATGATGAGACAATTTCTCCAAGTCTAAATTTAATAACGACTTCTCTTTCATCGACAATAAATGTTGAAGAAATCGCAATTAAAACGAAAGCTAAAAGTGCGGTAACTAAGTTTCTATTATTCATTGTATAAGTCCCTTTTCCGTAAATTGAAATTATTTTTATTACTGTTAATTCTGTCCATTATAGACGTATTTTCATTATTTGAAGATTGATCAGTTGTTTCATTATTTATTTTAGATTGATTTCTGTTAATAAGTTGGTCCAGTGGCAAGTACATCATATTATTACCACCCTCAACGTCTATCATAACCTTACTACTATTAGATAAAACCGACTCGACAGCCTCTAAATATAACCTCTCTTTTGTCACAGCAGGTGCTTTTTTATATTCATTAAATAATTGAGTAAATCTAGACGCTTCACCTTCTGCTGCATTAATAAGCTTTACTTTGTAAGCGATAGCTTGTTCTAACATTTGCTTAGCTTTCCCTCTTGCTAGAGGTATTATTTCATTCCTGTAAGCCTCAGCTTCATTTATATAACGCTGCTCATCCTCACGCGCCTTTATTGCATCTGAGAAGGCATCTTGCACTTGTTCAGGAGGTTGCGCCTCAAGGATATTAAGTGATTGGACATTCACTCCTGCGCCATAGCTATCTAACACTGACTGAAGAAGACCCTTAGTATCCTCAGCAACCTTTGTTCTTCCCTCAGTTATAATGAAGTCCATAGTGTTTTGTCCCATAACTTCTCTAATAGCACTTTCCCCTGCTTGGGAAACGGTGGTATCGGGCTCTCTTAAATTAAAAATAAAGTCGCTTGCATCTTTAATATCATATTGAATAGCAAAACTTATGCTAACAATATTCTCATCCTCAGTAAGCATTACTGCTTTTTGTTGCACAGATCTTATTTTGCTCACATCTACAATTTCGACAGATTGTATAAATCTAGGGACCCAATGTGGTCCTGGCATAGTGATTTCATTGAAACTACCGAACTGAAGAACAACACCTCTCTCACCGTCATTTACTATGTATATTCCAGATAAGAAATATATTACTAGTATTACAGCAGATAAGAGTCCTGCGCTTTTTCTAGGTGATGGTGGAACTGTACTATTCGATCCAAGGAGATCATCGATTGTTTTTTTAAAATCTTTAAATACCCCATCTAAATTAGAGTTGTTTTTGTTTCGACCCCATGGGTCTTTATTACCAGGTTCATTCCATGCCATATGATTATTCTCCTGTTTAGATGATATACCATTGATTTGTGTCCATCAATTCTATATTAATTTTATTTTATGCAATTAGTTTAACGACTTCGTAATGAAGTCACAAAGTTTATCGTAATTAATGTCTGGAAAGCTGACTTGGAAATTGATTTTAAACTTCTTTTTCCAAGTTATCTGACGCTTTGCAAGCTGCTGGGTCGATAATGATATCTTATCCGTTAGATTATTAAGATCTATTTTATGATTGAGATAATCAAAAGTTTCCTTATAACCGATTCCTCTCATTGATTGACTTTTTTGGGTTAAATTAAAGTTGCTTATTAGTTGCTCAACCTCTTCAACTAATCCATTTTTTATCATTTCTCTGGTCCTATCTGATATTATTTTCCTGAGTAATTCTCTATCTTCGATATCTATAAAAATAATATTTATAATATGATTTTTTTGAGCATATAAGCCTGTATATTGTTTAAGATGTTCATTAGCCCCTACCAATCTCTCAAGTAATTTTTCGATACGATAGTTATCATTACAATTTATCTTATCAAGATTTATTGTCTTATCTGACTTAAAAGCTTTATGTAATTCTTTTGGAGAATATTTTTTTTGTATGGAATTTATTAATTCTTTATCTGATTCTAATAAATTATACTCATTATTAAGACCATTTAGTAATTGATAAACATACATCATAGTTCCTCCAACAATTAATGGGTATTTTTTTTTAGAGAATATGGATTTAATAGATGAATCTGCATCTGCACAAAAATTAGAGACATTATATTTTACATTTGGTTCGATAATATTAATCAGATGATGTTTTATGTTGTTTAATTCATCAATGCTAGGTTTGGCAGTCCCAATATTTAATCCTTTATACATTGAATATAAATCTGCATTAATTATTTCAAAAGGGTAATCTTTTGATAACTTTAAAGATAAACTAGATTTTCCAGATGCTGTAGGACCGAGTAAAATAAATATTTTTTTCATCTAACTTTTAATTGAAATTAATCTATATTCATCAATGTTTTGAAGTGTAATTATAAAGTCAGGTTTGATCAACTTGCTAGGAATGACCTCTGGCCATTCAATGAAATGCGTAGCTTCTATCTCTAAATTATCATATAAACCAATCTCATTAAGCTCTGATTCTTTTTCAATGCGATATAGGTCATAATGAAAGATTAATTTCTTCTGAATGGCGTAGCTATTAATAAGACCAAATGTTGGGCTACTAGTATCATGGAAGTCATATTCATATGCTAATAGCCGCTTGATGAAAGTAGTTTTCCCGCTACCTAGCTCACCTATCATTAGGATAATTGTTTTTTTGTCAAATCTAATACTCAACTCTCGAAAAAGATTGCTGTATTGATTTTCTGAATAAATAAGATAATTTCTTATAATCATGGATTGACCAATTCATTATACACTTCTGGAATCATTGATGGCATAAATTTTATTTTTTTACTAGCTTTCATCAAATGATCTGCTGAATAAGAGTGAAAAGTCACAGCCTTAATGCAAGCATCTAATGCATTTGTGTTTGATGACAACTCATATAGTAGTATCCCAGATAAAGTATCTCCCATGCCTGCAACCGCCATTCTATAGTTGCCATCCATACATGTAAAAAACGACTTTCCATCATATATTATGGTTCCGGACCCTTTTAAAATTACAATGCAGTCAAACATTTTATTTAACAGTCTTGCAGCTTCATAACGATTATTTTGTACATCTTTTGAGGTTATATTTAGTAATTCAGCAGCTTCTCCGGGATGAGGAGTAATAATTAACTTGTTAGAATAAGAATAACCCTTTTTAAGAAACTTCAATGCTCCTGCATCAACTACCAGAGAGTTAATGCAATTTAGATTATCAGTAATATGCTGAAGGTATTTTATAGTAATTTTATCAGTACCAGGCCCTAACAAGATATTACTAAATTTTTTAAATCTAAGTTTAAAATCAGGTAGAGAAAATGAACTTGATATAACCTCTGGTATTATCATTGGTAATGTGTGTGCATATTCTTTATCAGTGTAAACATGAAGATACTGACATCCCAGTTTAATCAGTGCCGTCACAGAGAGTATCATAGCACCATGATATGGTTGTTCACCTGATATAACGCAGCTCACTCCCCTGGATTTTTTATGCTGCGAAAAGGATTCATCATTAGTATAATTTTTCGAAAAATTGAAACTATCATATGTATCAGATGCAGATATTAAATAATTTTTTGAGATTAATTGGTCATCAACTAAATTTGAAAAATATATCTCATTCCAAGTATCTCTTCCCTCGTTCGTAAACGTACCTCTTTTATAGGTGACAAGAGATATCAAAGTGTTACATTTGACAGATGTGGGGCAGCTACGCCCAGTTGTTGGACTAAGTCCACTTGGTATATCAATAGAGAATATATAAGCTCCAGATAAATTTATTTGATTAACCAAGTTAATTTGCTCCTCATCAAGATCTCTATTAAAACCATATCCGTAAATACAATCCACAATACAATCAAATTCATTAGGTAGAAAACTCGTTACTAAATATTCATTTAGTCTTAATCTCTCAAGATATGAAAAATTATTATTATTATTTGCGTATAATATTTTTATATCATAACCTAAAGACAATAACTGATTTGCAGCAAACACACCATCTAGTCCATTAGAACCTGGACCACAAATAAAAAGAAATTTATTCTGTGATGATTTTGTACTTGTGATAATTTTACATATGTAATCAGAAGCTTTTTTTATTAGATACTCGCTATCTGAGTCATTGTATTTTTTTTCAATATTTTTTATCTGCTCATACCCAAGATCAGAATAAAAATGTACTATAGACATCTCTTAATTTATATTTGATTCAGAGATATAATAGATCGTAGATTTTAGGATTTGTTGCAGCACATCATTATCACGATTATATTTTTGGATTGGAAAGTCTTTATACCTCTCACTGCTAAGGTCGTACAATGATCTGATACCGTCAATTAATCCCAGAGATAAAGCCTCTTTGCCTGTGTAGAATAATCCAGAGTATACGGATGTATCTGTAGTGAGTTTTTTCACCCTGCTATTTTTTAAGTCATCAATAAATTGATTATGAATCTGATCTGTCAACTTTTGTAAGTGATTAGATTGTTCAGATGACAGCTCGCGGAATGGATCTAAGATAAGCTTGTTGTCACCTGAATATATAGTTCTAGATTTAATACCTAGTTTTTCAAAGAAACTTCTGACATCGTAGCTATCTAATCTCACACCAATTGAGCCAACAATGCTCGTTTGTGAAGCAAAGATTTCGTCAGCAGCCATAGCGATATAATAACCGCCGGATGCTCCAACATCCTCAATTATTGAAATTACCTCTTTATCTGTTTCTTTTTTAAGCTTAATAATTTCATCGTATATTATTTTAGATTGCGTAGCGCTACCTCCTCCACTATTAATTTTGATAATTATCGCTTGTGTATTTTTGTTTTCACTGGCTTGTTTTAAAAGTGGAACTATATTTTCAGCACTGGATTGTGTTTCTGAGGATATGAGACCATTTATTTCAATAACAGCAACATGCGGCTGGCTAAAATTTATATCTTTGATCGAAGGAACAATAAAAAGTATAAATATAAAAGCAAGAAAAAATAAAATTCTAAATATAATTTTATTCCTATAATCTCTTTTCCTTTCTGATAGTAAGGTAGTTACTATATTATCTAGCGTTTTATTATCATCAGCCATATTATTCCTCTAATGTAGATAATACTTCTTTTAATTCAATAGGTAAATCTAATATAAACTCATATTTCTCGTCATAGAAAAATGATATATAAAATGCATGTAAAAATAATCTTTTTAAGTTAATTTTCTTGTTCATCTCCCTATAATCTTTATTATTATACTTTGCGTCTCCAGCAATTGGATGACCTATAGATGCAGTATGTAATCTGATCTGATGTGTTCTCCCTGTTTCAATTTCAATCTCAACAAAGCTATAAGCATTAAATTTCTTTATAAGTTTTATTTTGGTATAAGCATATTTCCCTAATCCATTATCAACAGCCATTTTTTTTCTTAAAGTATCTTTAGTTATTTTAGACTCTACCTCAATAACATCTTTTTCTAAATTACCTAATAACAATGCATAATATTTTTTTGTAACATTTCTTTCTGAGAAATTTTTTCCTAAATAAGACGCTGCTTTATAACTTTTTGAAACCAATAAGCACCCAGAGGTTTGTTTATCTAATCTATGTACTAGTGATAGCTCTTTTTCTTGATAAACTGATCTTAATGAAGAGAGAAAATCAAACTTTTGATTTGTTCCTGAATGAACAGCTATCCCGCTTGGTTTATTAATTAAAATAAATTTTTCGTTTTCATACTCAATGAATGAACTTGGTTCCTTAAGTATTTTTTGAGATATTTTCTCATCTATAATCAGATATGGAGGTATTCTTATTAGATCGTCTTTTATTATCCTATATGATACCGGCTTTCTTCCGGAGTTCACTCTCACCTGGCCGCTTCTTACTAGTTTATAAATCAGGCTTTTTGGCGAATTTTTGAGGTGTTTGATGAGGAAATTATCTAATCTCTGACCGCTTGATTCCTCAGTAATTTTATAGATATTGGACTTTTTAGAGTTCATCTTATTCAATTTCATTTGATGATAACACCAAACGTTGATATATTAGTGTTTAATAAAATTCAAATGTACATAACATACACATTTTTATTGAATTAAAGACAAAACTAATAGAAATAAGCGCCTAAATGATAAATTCACTAATATTCGCGCATTTTAAATGAAAGTTACAAACATAATATGATTAAAAGGATTCACAATGAAAAAAATATTACTCAATGCCTCTCAAAAGGAAGAGGTGAGACTAGCTGTTGTGGAGAACAACAAGCTAACAGAATTAGACATAGATTTCCCATCGAGAAACATAAAATCGAATATATACAAAGGAGTTATCTCCAGGGTTGAGCCTAGTCTAGAGGCAGCATTTGTAAATTTTGGAAGAAAAAGACACGGCTTTCTTCCATTTAAGGAAATAACTCCAGATTTATTTTCTAGCTCAAATAAATCTTCTCGCGACTGTCTTGAGGCAGGCAAAGAGATTATAGTTCAAGTAGATAAAGAGGAGCGAGGCAATAAAGGAGCTGCACTTACCACATACTTGAGCCTGGCGGGAAAATACCTTGTTTTGCTTCCAAAAAATCCTTCTACTGGTGGTATCTCCAGAAGAATTGAGGGTGACGATCGGGTTAAAGCAAAAAAACTGATGGAAGGACTAGATGTTCCAGAAGGTATGAGTGTAATTTTGCGAACATCCAGTTTAGAATCTTCTCAAGAATCAATTAAGTGGGATATAGATTATTTAATACAAATTTATGAATCAGTATTAGAAACTTCAGTTCAACAGGATGCCCCCTTTCTCATATATCAAGAGAGTAGTATGATGGCCAGGCTTATAAGAGATTATTGTGATGAATCTGTAGATGAAGTTTATATTGATGACAAAATCTTCTATGATAATTTCATTAGTGCAAAAAAACTGTTTCTTCCACATCATGATCTTAAAACCGAACACCATGATGACCTTACTCCAATATTTAGTAAGCATAAAATTGAAAGGCAGGTGCAAACTGTCTATAAAAGAAATATAAACTTGCCATCTGGCGGAAATATTGTTATTGACTCAACTGAAGCCTTAGTAAGTATTGATGTCAACTCAGCAAGATCAACAAAAGGCAGTGATATCGAAGACACTGCATTAAACACAAATATTGAAGCTGCGGTAGAAATATTAACACAGCTTAAATTAAGAGACATAGGTGGATTAGTGGTAGTTGATTTTATAGACATGATGTCTATTAATTCACAAAAAAATGTAATGCGTAAGGTTGCTGAGTTTGCGAAAAAAGACAAAGCTAAAATACAATTTGGTAGGATCTCAAAATTTGGCTTAATGGAATTATCGAGACAAAAGTTAAAATCATCAATCATTCAAAATAATTATGAAAATTGTCCGACTTGTGATGGAACAGGTCAGATAAAATCACTGTCGTCGCTAGCTATCTCCCTACTGAGAATTATTGAAGAAGAGGCCATCAATACAAAAAATAAGGAGACTGTATACCTGCCTGTAAGGCTAGCAACATATTTACTGAATGAGAAAAAAGATACTATCAAAAATATAGAATCTAGACATAACGTAGAGATTAAAATTGTTCCTGATCCTGACTTAGATACATCAAGTTATGAAATTGATAATGAGGGGTTAGATGAAGCTGAATTTAAAAAGAAACTTAAAAATAATCAGAAAGATAATAAGCGAAATAAAAGTAATGATTCTGCAGATGGAATGGTGATACAGGATAAAGAGGTAGCATTGATGTCTGCTGTCAAGCCTAAAACATCACCTCCAAGACCTACTACTAAATCCTCTAAAAATCAGGAAAAACCAAATATTTTTCGAAGAATTATCAATCTACTGTTTGGTGAGAGAGAACAAGAAAAAAATAATAAAAGACCAAGAAGATACTATAGTAGAAATAAAAAATTCAATAAGAATTATAAGTATAATAAATTTAAATCTAATAATAAAAAAAACTATTCAAGAAGTCCTAGACATAAAAGTAATTAATTGTGCTTAGAATTATTTCGAGACTGTTCATTGGTATGATCCTTTTTGCTGGTTCATACATTGTCTATACTAATTTTACTTATAACTCATATGAAAATCTAAAGAATAAAGAGAGTATCTCAGTCAAGTTTCAGAACTTGCCAGAAGTAATTTTACCAATCAAGGAAAATTATACTGGTTATCAATATGAACTTGTTAAAAGATATTTAAGCAGTATAGGCAATATTAAATTAAATACAGCAAATATTGCATATGATATTAATGTCTACTACACGACAAATGTCTGTAGAAATTGTCAGGTTGTAAATGAAGAAGATTTGCTTTTAATAACTAATCAAACTGCTAATGATAACAAAGACGTAGATATAATAGAGTTGTTTAGAGAGATAGATCTTCAAAATTATGACTTGAAAAGTTATGAAATTAACTATCTAGATAGCTCTGTAGACGAATTAATATCTAGTATCAATGATAATCTCATAACGAATGCAGTAGTTACAAGAAGTACATATTTATTTTATAAAAAATATTTCCCAAGTTTGCGTATAAGAAAAAATCTGGGAAAAGTGAGTATGGTATGGAGCTTTCCAAATGATGATGGGTCTATTTTAGAAGATGTAAGAGTTTTTCTACAAACAAATGAATCAAAAGTTTTTATTAACGCACTAAAAGAAAAATATTATTCAAGAAATAGTATATCATCATATATATTTATTGGCTCAAGAGCATTTATTTCTGATATGTTAACAAAACTTCCTGAATATGAACAACTTTTCAAGAAAGCATCTGATGATTATAATCTCGATTGGAAATTACTGGCCTCGATATCATATCAGGAATCAAAATGGAACAATGATGCAATCTCACCAACTGGTGTTAAAGGTCTTATGATGCTTACCAAAAATACTGCCAAGATGTTAAATGTAGATAGATTAAAAGCAAACGAAAGTATTTACGGTGGGGCACGATACTTTGACGGACTTCTTAAAAAATATTCTAATTATAGTGTCGCTACACAAACTAACCTAGCTCTAGCATCTTATAACGCAGGGCCAAATCACATTAATGATATACTCCTATTGGCAGAAAAAAATGGTGATGACATTGAAGATTGGAATACACTAAGAAGTTATTTGTATAAGCTTAACCAGAAAAAATATTATAAGAAAATGAAGTACGGTTATGCAAGAGGTTGGGAAGCAGTCCAATATATTGAAAATGTAAAACAATATTATGATATAATTACTTTTTTAGAGGACAAAGATAAAGAGTATAATAATCGTATATTTAATGAGGTTCCGAATACGTTATGACAACAAATGATTTAATCAATGAAGCTTTTGATAAGGGCATTAACGAAGATAATAAAAATGATGTAGAAAAAGTAGTTCAAGAAACTATTTCTGACCTAAATCTGGGAAAGATACGAGTTGCACAAAATTCAAACGGAATATGGGAAGTGAACGAATCCGCAAAAAAAGCTATACTACTCTCATTTAGACTTAACTCAAATAAGTGTATTGATACTAAATACACCAAGTTCTATGACAAAGTTGATTCTAAATTTTCTCATACATCTGAAGAATATCTAAAAGAAAATAATATAAGAATAGTTCCTCAGGCAATAGCAAGATATGGTGCTTTTATCGATAAAAATGTAGTGCTAATGCCCTCTTTTGTAAATATTGGTGCCTATGTCGGTGAAGGTACGATGGTTGATACTTGGGCGACTGTCGGCTCATGTGCACAAATAGGAGCAAATGTTCATTTATCTGGAGGAGTTGGTATAGGTGGAGTTCTTGAACCGCTCCAAGCGTCCCCTACTATTATTGAGGATAATTGCTTCATTGGAGCTCGTTCTGAGGTAGTTGAAGGAGTAATCGTTAGAAAAAACTCTGTAATATCGATGGGGGTATTTATAGGAAAAAGTACCAAGATATTTGATAGAGAAACAAATAAAGTAAGTTACGGAGAAATACCTGAAGGTTCGGTCGTTGTATCTGGATCACTTCCTTCTAAAGATGGTTCATGCAATTTGTACTGCGCTGTAATTGTAAAAAAAGTTGATGAAAAAACTTTAAGCAAGGTAGGTATTAATGAAATTCTGCGAGAAGCTTAGCTAATTCTTCCTCATAAATTATTTTAGTACCGAAGCTCTGAGCTTTTTTTAGTTTACTTCCAGGTTTGTCGCCACAAATTAGTAAATTCGTTTTCTTTGAGAGTGTATTAGATATCTTGTATCCATTAGATTCAAGAATATCTGATAGATCTGATCTCTTATAGTCTTCAAAACTTCCTGTGATTACAGCACTTAGTAGATTATTAGATTTTTTATTTTTATAGATTAGTTCTATTCCACATGATATTAACTTATTTATATTCGTTATATTAGACCTATCATTAAAATATGAGGTAATGTTTGTCGCTACAATTGGTCCAATATCATTTATTTGTACTAAATCATCATGAGAAGCTTTAAGTAAACTATTAAGCGAATCAAACTCTAAAGATAATGACCTTGCTGATGCCTCTCCAACTTCTTTAATCCCTAATGCGTATATGAATTTACTAAAAATGACTTTTTTGGAGCAATCAATTGATGACAGATAATTATTAATAGATTTATCACCCACCCTATCTAGTTTCTTAAAATCTGTATCAGTTAAAGTGAATAAATCAGAACTTTTGTGAATTATTCTCTTAGCTATCAATTCTTTTATTATTTTGTCACCAATTCCTTGAATATTCATAGCTTTTCTTGAGATGAAATGAATAATAGATTGCTCAATTTGTGGAATACATTTTTTGTGGTTGACGCATGTGTAAGCTACCTGATTTTTAATTTTTTTAAGTGTACTATTACAACTTGGACATTTCTTGGGTGGAATTATTTTTTCTATATTCTCTCGTTTACTAAGTTCAACTCTATCAATGTCAGGAATTACATCACCTGCCCTCTTAACATATACATAATCATTAATGTGGATATCCTTCGAAATAATTTCTGAAAAATTATGTAAAGTAGCTCTGGCTACTTTGACTCCACCAATATTAACAGGTTCCAGCTCTGCAACTGGAGTAATAGTACCTGTCCTACCTACTTGGAATGTAACTTCGGTTATTCGAGATAATGATTCTAGAGATTTGAATTTATATGCGATAGCCCATCTTGGAGATTTAGATGTAGAACCAAGTAATCTGTATTTGTCAAAAGAGTTCACACGATAAACTAATCCATCAATTTCATAAGGCATATCATTTCTTAGATAACTCATTTCTTCGAAATAAGATAAACACTGATCGATTCCTATTAAAACTCTCGAGAGTTTGTTAACAGGAAACCCAATATTATTAAAATGATTGAACAAATCACCATGATTAGTATAGTTGGTATATAAATCTGGTTCTGCAACACCATGTATAAAAAGTCTTAATCGTCTAGAACTGGCTATAACAGGATCCAATTGTCTGATGCTTCCTGCCGCGAGGTTTCTCGGGTTTGAGTATTCTTTCTGGTTTTTTCTTGTTAGCTCTTGATTAATTTCAGTGAAATCTTTCTTATCGATAAACACTTCACCTCTAATTGCTAATTTTTTTGGTAAATATGTATTATCGATTAACAGCGGGAGTGACTTAATGGTTTTCACGTTTTGAGTGACATCTTCTCCAATGTAACCATCTCCTCTCGTGGTTGCGCTACGATATACACCATCTTCGTAGGTAATATTCACAGCAAGCCCATCAAATTTAGGCTCTGCAAAAATTTCTATATCATTTGAATATTTATCAATTTTCAGCTTTTGATAAAATTCTTTGAAATCATCCTCTGTTGCAGCATTTGATAGAGATAACATGGGTTTTTCATGCTGCCTTTTTTCAAAGTGGTCAAGTAATTGTGACCCAACTCTTTGAGTAGGAGAATTTTTTATAATAATCGTTGGGTCCTGATTCTCAATATCTTTCAGTTCTTTGTATAATTTATCGTACTCTTTATCACTAATAATTGGGGAGTCATAAGTATGATATAGAAGATTATGCTTGTTGATAATTTCAATTAACTTGATGTAATGACTACTACTTTGTTGTTTTTTGGACATCCTTATTTTACGGTTAAAACTAATTAATTTGACTCAGCCATTTCTAATGCACCATCGACATTCACTGATACAAGCTTAGAGACACCGGCTTCTCTCATAGTCACACCTGATAATACATCTGCTATTTTCATAGTTGATTTATTATGTGTAATAAAAATAAATTGAACAGATTCCGACATTTCTTTAACAACATTGCAAAAACGTTCATTATTAGCCTCATCTAATGGAGCATCCACTTCATCAAGGAGACAGAATGGAGCTGGATTAATACGAAAAATAGAGAAAACAAATGCAATACCAGTACCTGCTTTTTCACCACCTGAAAGAAGGTTGAGATTTTTAACTAATTTTCCTGGAGGTTTTGCCATAATATTCACACCTGTATTTAGGAGATCGTTATCTGTTAACTCTAAATATGCTCTACCACCTCCAAATATTTTTGGAAAAAAGTAAGCTAGATTTTCATTAATAGAATCAAAAGTGTCTTTGAATTTTGCTTTTGTCTCAGTATCAATCTTCTTTATAGCTAATTCTAGAGTCTCCACAGATTTGATAAGGTCGTCATACTGTTTATCAAGATATATTTTACGATCTTCATGCTCTTTTAATTCATCAATTGCTGCTAAGTTAATTGCACCCAGTTTGTCTATTTTAGTTTTAAGTTTTTCAAGCTCATCTTCGTTATCTTTAAGTGTTAAATCGTCGTCATTTTTAATTGATAATAGTATTAAGTTTTTATCAAAATCTGTATTATCGAGAAGAGAGGATTTATTTGTTTTAATTTCAGTCAATTCTATATTAATTGCATTAATATTAGCGTTCATATCATTCTGATTTATTGATAATTTTGCAATAGACTGTTCATTATCTTTAATCTCATTATCGATTGAAGTTATTTTATCTTGTACAGACATAAGAGATTGATCTTTTTCCTTCTTTTTATTAATTAAGTTATTTAACATCTCTCTCGTATCTGATTTAAGAGAAACACTTGAATCAGATAGCAGCTCTTGTTTTTTAGTTGTTAAAACTTTGACATTTGCTTTGAGTCTATTAAGATTCTCGTCTGATGAAGCCATTTGTGTTTCAAGCGTAGTAATCGCTACATTATTAGAGTTCAAATTTTCAGATGTTTCATTATATTTCCATTTTAATTTGTCGTGTGTCTGTTTTAAATCGATTTTTTCTTTTTCAAGTTTATTCTTATGTGCTTCAAAAGTCTTGAGATTAGAGTCATATTGTTTGAGCATTTGTTCACTGCTTATAATCTTATCATGGAAGCTCTTTATATTATTTTGTATATCCTGTACTTGCTGATCAAGTGACTTATTATTTTCTTTAATTTTTACGATAATGTTTTTGAATTTGTCTAATAGGCTATTTAATGTTGATAAAAATGTCCTCTTTAAGTTATTTTCTATCTTGCTAGAATGTCTTTCAAAATCTACCTTTAGATTGATAAGCTCTTTCTGATATAGTTCTGATTGTGTTAAAAGCTCAATATGAACATTCTTATCTTGTGAGCCGGTATTATCTTCTGCTTGTTTATCTAATCTTTTTTCAAGAGTAGAAATATTTTCTGAAAATGATTCAATCTTAGACTTCTCTAACTCTATTTCTTTCTCTAGCTTTATTTTATCTGATAAAAAGTTATTAAAGTTCGATTGCCAGTTTTGTAAAGAAAAAGATGACTCTTTGATATCATTATTAATTTGATTAATCTTGCTTGAAAGCTCTTCTTTTTCCTTTTTATAATTGATTATTAATTTTTGACTCTCAGATCTTTTGTCATTTATCATTTGAATTTCAGCATTAGCAGTATTTATATCAGTATTAATATCATTGATATTATCTTTTTTACTAGTTTCAATTTGCTCTGTATATTCTATATCTTTTTCAGCTCTGGCAATTTCTGCAGCTATTTGAAATGACTCTGACTGTATTTTGTTGTATGATATTTGCTCATCATCTCTCTTCGATTTTAATTGATCTATAGTATTATCTAATCCGGTTATTTCAGAATTGAGCTTATCTTTTTGAAGAATGAGATTACTCTCCCTCTTTTTTGTATCATGAAAAGCTTTATCAAAATTGATAATTTTTTTTCCGATAATCTTAATTCTAATATTTTCCTCATCTTGTTTAAGAGTCTTATATAGCTCAGCATCATTGGCTTGTTTTTGAAGTTTAGTGAGTGAAGAATTAATCTCACGCATTATATCTTTTAAGCGGTTTAAGTTTTCCGATGTGTGTTTTAATCTAAGCTCTGTCTCCCTTCTTTTCTCTTTATACTTACTTATGCCTGCTGCCTCTTCAAGATATGTTCTTAACTCCTCTGGCTTTGAGTCAATAATTTTTGAAATCATCCCTTGCTCAATAATTGCATAGCTTCTTGGTCCTAGGCCTGTACCTAAAAATACCTCTCTTATGTCTTTTCTCCTACATCTTGTATTGTTTAGGTAATAATTTGAGTTACCATCACGGTTTGCGTCTCTTCTTATCAAAATTTCGTTGAATTTTGCAAATTTTGAATCAAGTTTATTTTGTGAATTATCAAATAAAAGTTCTATGCTTGCATTACTAACTTCAGACCTTGATGATGAACCTGAAAAAATCACATCATCCATGGTGTCGCCTCGAAGATTCCTTGCAGATGATTCTCCCATTACCCATCTTATAGCGTCTATGATATTAGATTTACCACATCCATTTGGTCCAACTATCCCTGTAAGGTTACTAGGGAAGTTCAGGGAGGTAGAATCAACGAATGTTTTAAAGCCTGATAATTTGATTCTAGATAGTCTCATAAGATAATTTTAAATTATAATATGTTATTCTATATTATACTATAAGCATTAATTCTTTGTGTACATGAAAGATATATTAGAAACATTTGATAATCCTCAACAAAAAAATGACTATCTAATCAAAATGGATATTCCTGAATTTACGTGTATTTGTCCCTTAACATCACAGCCTGATTTTGCAGAATTTTATCTTGAATATGTCCCAGATAAGCTGTGTGTTGAGCTCAAATCTTTAAAATTATATATGGGTTCTTACAGAGACTTAGGCGCATTTCATGAAGATATAACGAATCAAATATTTAATGACCTTTTCATGCTTTTAAAACCACGATTCATGAGAATTGATGCTCACTGGAAGGTTAGAGGTGGTATAACCACATATGTAGAAGTAAAAAGATCTAAATCAGGATGGAAAAATAAAAATAATTTCTAAATTTTATATATTAACTTTACTAATTCTAATACTAGGAAATGCTTATGCTGATCATCGGATAGGGCCTGGTGATGTAATTCTAATACCATTGAAAAAATCTGAAATGTATTCAGAATATTATTACAGAAATCATTTAATCACATCTGTAAAGAAAAATAGTATGCCATACTTACTTTTTGGTATACCTTATAATTCAGAAGAAGGCATCAATAGCTATACCTTTCGTACACAAAATAATATTAAGACTGTAAAACTAGATATCGATAAAAAGAACTTTGATGTTCAAAATATTAAATTAAATAAATATAAAAAAAAATCAAAAAAAGAGCTAGCAAGAATATATAAGGAAAAAAAAGAAATTATAGAATCTAAAAAAATTAGACATAACTCATATCCTGATTACAACTTTATAATTCCTGTTGACGGTGTAGTTACAGGTGTCTATGGAACGCAAAGATATTATAACGGGAAAAAGGGAAACTATCATAATGGACATGATATTGCTGCTGATACTGGTACAGCGATATACTCGCCTTCAAAAGGAAAAGTAATGCTGACTGGCAATTACTTCTATAATGGCAAATTCGTTATGATAAATCATGGAAACAATCTAATAAGTATTTTTTTGCACATGGATGATATTCATGTATCTAAAGATTCAATTGTTGATAAAGGTCAAATAATTGGCACAGTCGGTAACACAGGTCTATCAACAGGCCCTCACTTGCATTGGTCGGTTTTACTCAATAACACATATGTAGACCCATTAGCATTAGTGAAAGATATAAAGGTCAAACTTGATAAATAATCAATATAGTTAGATAATACATACACTACATAATTTAGGAGGGGTAAAATGCCACAATATGTAATAGAAAGAGAAATAGCGGGTGCTGGAGATTTAACTGCAGATGATCTTAAAGGCATCTCACAAAAATCATGCGGTATCCTTAAAGATATGGGTACTGGAATTGAATGGGTGCAGAGCTATGTAACAGGAGACAAGGTCTATTGTGTATACAATGCGGACAATGAGCAGCTCATAAAGGATCATGCGAACACAGGAGGTTTTCCTGCTAATAGCATTTCTGAAGTAAAAAATATTATCAGCCCAAAAACAGCTGACTAATATTATTTTTGTTAAGAACCCATTTTATATGGGTTCTTCTCCTTCTTAAAAATCAATTTTATTGGGACTCCAGATAGTCCTAATTGATCAGAGAAATAATTAACTAAGTATTTTCTGTATGAATCAGGTATTTTATCTGTTTGGTTACCATGAATGGAAATTGATAAATCAGAACTTTTATTTTGTTTAGCAAATTTAAGCTTTATAATTCTATTGCTATTGTTTTTAATTGGATGCTTGTTGCATGCATCATTAAGAATTTTCGTTAACTTTGATGGTCGATATTCTTTGTACAAATTACTAACAAGTGTCTTTATAGTAAACAGAAGCTTTCTAATATTTCTATTATGAAGTGCAGATATATATATTATTTTAGTTCCAAAAAGAATATTAGAAAAATAATCAATTTTACTTTTCAGAATTTTTATTTCATGTTTAGATATTAAGTCTATTTTATTAATAACTAGTATAAAAGGCTTATTATTATCTTTGAGGATACTGAAAATAGATTTATCTTGTTTAGATACTAATTCTGTAGCTGCTATTACTAAGACACAAAGATTTGAATCACTAATACATTTCAAAGACATATTTATAGAATACTTATGAATAATCTCTTTTGATGAGGCTTTTTTCATGATACCAGCAGTATCATAGATTAAAAACTTTTGTCCTTTGAAGGTAAATGGTATTTCAAGCGAATCTATTGTAGTACCAGGAATATCAGATGTTATAGACCTACTCTCATTCAAGATACTATTTATAAGTGTAGATTTTCCAACATTAGGTTTTCCAATAAAGGCAATTCTTGTAAGTTTATCTTCTTCGTAGAATGACGTAGAACATGTACTGAATAATTTTTCAACAAGATTCTCAAGCCCTCTATTTGTTTTTGCAGATACTTCAAATACGTTTGTGAATCCAAATTCAGAAAATTCATATTTTTTTAGATTAGATTTTTGCTTATCACACTTATTTATAACTAATATAATTGATTTATTTAATTTACGTAATAAATTGCATATCTCTTTATCAGCAGAAGTAATACCATCTTCGATAGATGTAACAAATAAAATAACAGATGATCTCTTAATGGCTTGAATAGTTTTTTCATAAGATAGCTTTGAAAAGTGTTCATCCGATGAAGATATTCCTGCTGTGTCTATCAAGTTAAGATATTGATCTTCATATAGCACTTTACCTTCATTGACATCTCTAGTAACGCCATGCTTATTCAATACTATTGAGTTTTTGTATTGTATTAGTTTATTAAAGAGAAGAGATTTTCCAACATTTGTTCTACCAACAAGGCTAACTGAGTCTGTCATTTTTTTATTTATAAATTGACCTGAAGAAGAATTGACTCTCCATCTCTAGTTTGAAAGAATATGTTATTTTTTTCAACTATAAACTGTGTTTTTGGACTCAAATCATACCCATAATCTTTTTTATATACTTCTACACCCGTCTCAGAATCATAACCGAATAAAGTTCCTTCAGCTGAGAACAACATGATGAGATTTCTGACAATAAATGGTTCTGTAATTTGTTGATTGATTTCTTTTTTCCAATTAAGAAATCCTGAAGCCTCATCAAGAGATACGAGTATATTTTCTGTGGTTGACCCATATATTGAACTTTTGTGCAAGACTATGTTATTGATGAAAGAAAAGGGACTAGACCAGATCCTATTTCCTGTAGACCTATCTAATGAGGCAATACTTCCCTGGTAGTGGCCGTAATATAGTCTGTCGTTACCAGCTAATATACGCATTTCTGCATCTCTTTGTGATTCTAAATCATTCCTCCCAGATCGTGAGGATATAATAGTCAACCACTTGAGCATTCCGGTTGTTTTGTCATATGCAGATATAGACCCGTTATCTCTTGCAATAAAAACATCATTATCTATTATGAGCGGTATAGAAGATCCTTTAGTTCTTAAAGGAATATTCTGACTTTCGCTCTTCCAAACAATCACTTGTGTTAGAGGATCAATTAAATATAAATCATCATTATCAAGTTTCATAAGAATTAAATTATTTACAGGAAGGACTGGAGAGGCAAGCTCGGTTAGTAATTCAATCTTAATATCAGGAATGCTCTCAGAAAATGTGGTTGAATTCTTTATGCTTGTGATAAGAGGTAAATGTGTATTAGTTGATAAAGAATTAATTTCAAGACAAATTAACTTAGCATCTGCTGTTCCAAAACAGATTTTATCATCTATCAAACTTATACCTGAACTAACATTGAAGTTTGTGGATATTTGCCAAATAATTTCACCATTGTCACTAGATACTGCAGACATTAGTCCTCTTGAGTCAACGGAATAGATGATATTATTTTTTTTTACCATTCTCAAATAACCTGTATTACCTTGAATTCCATCATTAGTAGACGTTGACCATACCTCTGATGATGTAATATTATATTTCATTTCTTTCTGAGATAGCTGTGTCCCATTAGTAGGCAACGACACAGTTTTGTTTTTATGTATACCTTTATCAAGGTGCCATGTGAAAAAATTAGAACATGATGTTAATAAAAAGCTGTATAAAATGATATATAGTTTATATTTAGTCATTTGATTAGATTAATCTTAGCTAAAATATTTTTTTTCTCATTTGGAGTAATGTTGTAAGCAAGCACTTTGTTATAATACATTACGGCCTCATCATCATTATTTTGTAGATATTGTATATCACCCTTAAGTTCAATATGCTGATAGTTATCAGGATCAGTCCCAAGTGTATTATCTGCTTGATTGTATTTCATTTCTTCAATAAGTATTTTGGCTTTCCTATATTTTGCTATATCTACTATTTCATCATCTTCTGAGTTAAATATGATGTGATCTAAAAACACATATGACTGATCAATATTACTATCAAGATACATTATTTTAGCAGAGTATAAATTTGCCAAAGAAGTATAGATATTATCAGAATTATTAATCATATTGTCCCTAGCAAAGGATAAGATTTCATCAGATGATCCTTTCTGATAGCTTGTTACAGCCAAATCAAATTGTCTGGATAATTCAAGTTGTGCGCTATTTTGACTTGATAGATATGATTTATACCCGAACAGAATTGTTAATCCTATAAGTACGCCAAATATTAGCGACTTATAGTTTTCTTCAAACCAACTAACAACTTTTTCTTCATCACTCATTTAATATTCTTCTATAAAGTTTGGAAAATCATCAAAGTTAATTATCCTATCATCTATATCGCTTTTCAGATCTTTAATAGTAAGTGTATTATTACTTATTTCTTCACTGCCTACAATTACTAAAATATGACAGTTAGATTTAACTGCAGTTTTTATTTGCTTTGTTAACGATTTATCAGTGTCCATTTGTATAAGTCTAAACTTCTTACCAGCTTTTCTAAGAAAAGATAATATCTTTGGAAGATCAGACTTAGAATCTGAAATAACAGATAACCCGATGACTAAATCTGTATTCTGATAATTTAATAGTTTAACGACTCGGTCAATGCCTATTGCGAAACCTACAGCAGGAATATCTCTATTACCAATAGTTGTTGATAAACTATCATATCTTCCACCAGCACAAATAGCATCTTGAGTACCAAGCTGGTCAGTTTTCCATTCAAAAACTAAATCATTGTAATAATCAAGACCACGCACTAATTTATTGTTAATTACGTAATCAATTTTTAAATCCTCTAAAACCTTGATCGTCTCATTAAATTTATTTAGTGATGCTTTATTGATGTAATTTGAAATATTTGGAGCTCCGTTTATTATATCCGTAAGCTGTCGATCCTTACTATCGAGTATTCTGAGTGGATTATTTTTTATCGTATCCTTCTGTTGATCGCTAAAAGAATTAGGATAATTATTAAAGTAAGATTGAAGAGCATGTGAGTATTTATTTCTATCTTCAGCTATGCCTAAAGTATTAATATTAAGTATAATTTTATCGAGCTGAATTTCTTCAAAAAACATCTTAGACATAAGTAACAAATCGATATCTTCATAAATTGACTCATCACCAATAAACTCAACTCCAAATTGTGTAAATTGTCTATATCTCCCCTTTTGAGGACGCTCATGTCTATACATTGATGTGTAATAATAAAATCTATTTTTTTTTACTCCACGATCGTAGATTAAATTATTTTCAAAAGCTAAACGCATAGAGGATGCAGTCCCCTCAGGGATCATGCAGACAATGTCATCATTTTTATCATTAAAAGAGTACATTTCCTTCGTTACAATATCAGATGACTCACCGATAGATCTTTTAAATAAATTAAGAGACTCTAAAGTTGGAATTCGTATCTGCTTTACGTTGAATAAAGGGCATATGTTATGAATTTTATCTTCAACAAATAAAAACTTATCACATTCATCGGGTAATATATCTCTAAAACCTCTGATTTTTTTTGATATTAAGTCGACCATTAGGAATTAAAAATAATTGATATTTCTCTTTCAGCATTTGTATCAGAGTCAGAGCCATGAATAGAATTAAATGACTTATCGATTGCATATAGTTTCCTAATAGTCCCCTCTTTGGCAAACTCTGGATCTGTTGAGCCAATTAAATCCCTAAATGTTTCAACTGCATTATCTTTCTCTAAGACTAAAGCAACAATATTACCTGATGTCATATAAGCAATTAGCTTATCATAAAAAGACTTTCCAACATGTACATCGTAAAATTTTTCAGCTATAGACCGGGTCATTTTCGTGTATTTCATGTCTTTGACAACAAATCCGTTTTTTTCGATTAATGAGATGATATTTCCAATGATATTCCTATCAACTGCATCCGGTTTAATAAGAGCTAGAGTTTTATTCACATCAAATCTCCTCGATCCAGTTCATCTGTATTGCTTCTAATATTTTTTCGTTAGAATTATCAGGATTATCATCAAAAGCATCAAGATCGCATACCCACTGGTGAAGATCGGTATAACGAATATACTTCGGATCGACATCTGGATATTTTTCTGCAAGCTCAACTGCAATGCTTAAACTATCAGTCCATTTTAATTTCACTAGTGATTCTCCGAAGCATGATTTATGGTATATTTGGGAATTTCAATTACAAGATCTTTATCCGTGACTTTTGCTTGGCAACTGAGCCTCGACTCTGGCTTTAAACCCCATGCTTTATCCAAATAATCATCTTCATCGTCAGTTGGTGGATTAAGTGAATCATATCCTGAATTAACATATATATGACAAGTAGTACACGCACATGACATTTCGCATGCATGCTCAATTTTTATATTATTTTCCAAAGCAACTTTACAAATTGTATCACCCTCATTAGCATCTACAGTAACCCCCTCGGGGCATAGATCAGGATTAGGTAAAAAGGTTACTTTCGGCATGGCTAGATTATATCATTAATATCTTTACCTGCAATTAATGACTTTATGCTATTATTCATTCTTCTTTCAACATAGAATTCACAAGTGTGCTCTAACTTACTTATAGCATCTTTTATTTGATTTAGATCATTAGCAATTACTGCGTTTTTTAAATGTGATATAGAATCACCAATTCTAGTAAGCTCATCATTATTAAGCAATTCTTTACCATCACTTTTAATTGCTTCTTCAATAGCGTAAATAGCTCTTTCTGCTTCCACTATGTTCTCTTTCAATAATCTAAAATTTTTATCTTCTTCGGCTAATGCATTAGAGGTATTTAACATTTCTTGAATTACTTCAGGGGACAAGCCATGAGATGGTTTAATTTGTATTAAAGTTTCTTTATTTACAGTTTGCTCGCGCGCACTAACTGTTAATAATCCATCTGCATCAACTTGAAATTTAACAATTATTCTTGCAGCACCTGCTACTAAGGGCGGTATATCAGATAAGGTAAATTCACCTAAAGGGATACACTGTTCTATATCTTCACGTTCACCTTGCACAACTTTTATCATCATCTTTGTTTGTCCATCTTTAAAGGTTGTGAATGTCTTCTCTGAAGATGTCGGTATTGGCGTATTACGTGTAATAACTTTTTCTGAGAGACCGCCATATGTTTCAATGCCTAGTGATAGTGGCAATACATCAAGAAGCAACAAATCATCTTTAGAATTTCCAGATAATATTTCAGCTTGTATAGCAGCGCCTGAAGCCACGACAGTATCAGGATTGAGATGATCAAGAATGGATATATCATATTTCTCTTTGATTTTATCCTTTATAATTCTCAACCTGGAGGAACCCCCCACTAGGATAATATTTTGTATATCCTTCTTTGCTAAAAGTGAGTCGCTAATTGCATCATCAAATATATCAATTGTTTTATCAACTAATGATGAAATAATTTTATTAAAATCATGAAGTGTAACAGAGATGTCATACTCTTCATTAAAAGCAATATCATTCTCATATAATTGATGTTTAATATCTTTCGATATATGTGAGAGTTCTTGAAGTGATAAGTTTTCAGTTTTTTGGAATTTTTCGACTAAATACTTTGCTATCAAACTATCAATGTCATCTCCACCTAGGTGGGTGTCTCCTTTAGTAGAAAGAACTTTGTAAACACCTTTATTAATAGAGAGAACAGATACGTCAAATGTTCCACCACCAAAGTCATAGACAACAAAATTACCTTCTTTGGTATCGTCAATACCATATGCAATAGCCGCAGCAGTTGGCTCACTAATTAATCTTAGCACTTTTATATTAGCCATTTCAGCAGCAAGTTTAGTTGCTTGTCTTTGTATATCATTGAAGTATGCTGGTACAGTTATGACTGCAGATTCGACAGGTATGCTCTTATTCTTCATAGCAATGTTACATAAATGAGATAGTATAATGGATGAAATTTCAGCTGCAGATTTTTTTTGCTGGTCGATTATCACATATGGCAAATCATTGGATAAATCTAAATTAAAATTATTAATATTAAGTGATGAAACCTCTTGTGATGATAGACCCATTAATCTTTTAATTGATTTAACAGCATTCAACTGTTTAGTTTTACCTACTAGTAGTTTTTTATTGGATTCATAGACTATAGATGGAATCAATTTAGACTTATCGCTTTCAAAGAAATTTACTTTCTTATTGATACTCTCTGCTATGAGTGAGTTACTCGTTCCTAAATCTATACCTACAGAAAATTTTTTTTGTGTATTTGTTCTAGATTCTGGGTCAGATATTTGTATTAAAGCCATACCTATATACTCAATTGACGGATATTTTTTTTGTAAAACTTGACCATAGAGTTATTCTCGAACAGTATATCAAATTCATGATTATTTAAATTATTTTTCATATCTGAAATAATTTTTTTAATTTTAATAGATATTTCATTTTTAATCTCCATATATTCACTAGGATCTGCATTCTCTATTTTCTCTGATAGCATCATCTGTTCAGAAAGAAAGCTAGTATTTTTAAATGTTGTGTGCTCATCTTTTGAGTAATTATTTATTTGTAGTATGTAATCGACTCTCTTTACAAGATCACTTAATGTATTGTATGCGTCATTTATATATGTTGACATTCTTGTAGCCATACTTTTTTCCAGATTAGTAGCATTTACAAATTTATCTGGATGAAATTTGGACTGTAATGACAAATATTGACTATTGAGATTTTCTACATCAATGGATATTGCTACGTCGATACCGAATATCTCAAAATAATTAAGATTAAGTTGTGACATCAGACATTGAAGCTTTCACCACAACCACAAGTATCTTTTACATTTGGATTATTGAATTTGAAACCCTCATTTATACCCTCTTTGGCAAAATCAACTTGTGTTCCTTTCAAATATACATAACTCTTTGGGTTTATGATTAGAGTGATGCCCTTGTCTAAAAAAACATTATCATCATCATTATGGTTATCTGCAAATTCTATGACATATGCTAAACCTGAACATCCAGTAGTTTTTACACCCAGCCTGATGCCAACACCCTTACCTCTTTGTTGAAGTTGTGATTTGATATGTTCGGCAGCTTTCTCAGTTACGCTAATCATCTGGTTAGTGGGTATTCCATTTAATTGATTTAATGTCTATTCCATCTTTGTACATATCCCATAGTGGCGATAAATCACGTAATTTTTCAACTGACTTTTTAAGTAGATTAACTGCATAATCAACTTCTTCCTCAGTAGTATATTTCCCTATGGTGATTCTAATGGAACTATGAGCTAACTCATCATCTCTTCCGAGTGCTCTGAGTACATAACTAGGCTCTAAACTAGCAGATGTACATGCTGAGCCGGAAGATACTGCGATATCTTTTATTGCCATTATTAAGCTTTCGCCCTCAACGTAATTAAAACTAATATTCAAGTTACCTGGTATTCTATTCTCAAGATCACCGTTAAGGTATATTTCTTCAACATCTTTAATCTGATTCCAAAATTTATCTCTTAATTTTTTTATTCTTTTATTATCATTTTCCATTTCCTCTCTTGCGATCTTAAAGGCCTCACCCATGCCAACGATTTGATGTGTTGGTAGTGTACCAGATCTAAAACCTCTTTCATGACCACCACCATGCATTTGAGATTCTAATCTAACCCTAGGCTTCCTTCTAACATATAACGCACCAATTCCTTTCGGACCATATACTTTATGTGCTGATAGGGATAGCAAGTCCACATTAAACTTATCAACATCTATATCAACCTTTCCAGGACTTTGTGCAGCATCTACATGGAATAAAATCTTTTTTTCTCTTGTTAGAGCTCCAATTTTTTCAAGATCCTGAATAACACCTATTTCATTATTTACATGCATAATAGAAATTAATAGAGTTTTATCAGTTATAGCAGACTCAAGCTTTTCCATATCTATAAGTCCGTTAGGCTCGGGGTCTAGATACGTAACTGTGTAGCCCTCAAGCTCTAATTGTCTCATCGTATCAAGTACAGCCTTATGCTCTGTCGACAATGTTATAAGGTGATTACCTTTTGATTTATAAAAGTGAGCTGCACCTTTTATAGCAAGATTGTTAGATTCAGTTGCTCCACTTGTCCAAACAATTTCTTTTGTATCACACTTAATTAAATCAGCTACATTTTTTCTAGCATCTTTGATGAGTTGGTCGCTGTCCCAACCAAAAGAATGTGATCTTGATGCAGGATTACCAAACGCTCCATCCAGAGTTAAACATTCTGACATTTTTTTAGCAACTCTTTTATCAACTGGTGTAGTTGAAGAGTAATCTAAATAAATTGGAATACTCAATGAATTGTTGATTTTTTTTGAATTAGCTGACATGCGCACTTCCCTCCCTTGCATCATGTAAATTGTGTACTTTATTGTTTGTCACTACATCTCCGATAGTGATATTTTTCATATATTCAGCGATAATATCATTTAGTCCTGTCCATATATGGTGTGTAGAACAAGGCTTTTCTTTCTGACAATTTAGACTTCCGCCACACTGAGTTTGATCTATATTTTCTTCAACTGCAGTAATTATCTCATAAAGTGAAATATCATTAGCATTTTTACTTAACATATAGCCGCCACCAGGTCCGCGTTGGCTTCTAACCACGCCAAAATTTTTGAGTTTACAAAAAAGTTGTTCTAAGTATGACAAAGAAATTGATTGTCTCTCTGAAATATCCTTTAGTGATACAGATGATTCTGCATTGTTGGCTAGATCTATAACAGCAGTTATAGCATATCTTGATTTGGTGCTCAGTTTCATGATGAAATTATTATATACCTGACTTATCTAGTCAACTATTATTTTTTTAGGGCTTTTTCAATGCTAGTCAAAACACCCAGCAGAAGATTTGCTTCATTCTTTGTGAAATTTGATTTATTGAAAATAATATGGATATTTTGAGTAAGTGATTTTTTATTCTTATCAGTAATTATCTCCAACTCAGTCATTATCGATAAGAATATTGTTACCATATGATTTTTTGTAGAGTGAGGAACATTCTGAGTATCTTTATTGATTTTTTTCTTTGTTTGAACTTTATTAAAATTTTTAAAATATTCATATGCAAATATTTGAACTGCAGCAGCTAAGTTAAGTGACGTATAAGCACCATCTGTGGGAATAGATACTATATAGTCACAAAGCTTAATCTCATCATTTGATAGTCCAGATTGCTCGTTACCAAATACAATAGAGACTTCTTCATCTTTATAATCATCAATAAGTGATAAAAGCTCATGCATAGTGAGAGATGGGATGTTTGATTTTCTAGATCTAGCCGAAAAGCCAACTACTAGACAAGACTGTTTCACCGATGTCATAAGATCATCTTGAACATCAGCATGATTCAATATATCTACGCACCCAACAGCATTTGCGTTAGCAACTTCTGATGGGAAATTTTTTGGCGATACCAGAGTAAGTTTTTCCAAACCCATAGTTTTCATTGCTCTAGCGGTTGAACCGATATTTCCAGGATGACTAGTTTTGACTAAAACGATATTAATATTTGTCGTCATAATGTAATATACACTATCTAACTAATTAATATTATGCAACCAAGACTAAACATAGCTAAATCAGCATGCGAAATTATTGAAGAGGAAGTAAGAAGGTTATTTATTAATAAGAGTTCTGATGCGTTGAGGAATACCCCTGTTAGAGAAATTATCACGAGCAAAGTTGTAGAGCATATCAATACATACTACAAGTTAGGTGAGAAAGACTTCATACATTTTGCAAACTCTGATGATAAAAATAGACTAAATATTGACGATCCAAAGATAATATATAATCAAGAAACATCTGATGAAAAATCCTTCATATGGGTTTTTAACTTCATTAATGATTATGAAAATTTCTGCAGGAAATTACCTTTTTGGTCTCTCTCAATATCTATAATGCAAGATAAACAAACCGTTTTTTCGATAATTACTAATCCAATTATTGATTTATTAATTTTTAGTGAGAAAGGATCTGGATCTGTAAATAATCAAAGAAAAGTAAGAGCGCATACATCCTCACAAAGCATATTAGTGTGCAAATCAGACAATGTTACTCTACCCAAGGCGCTCTCTAACTATAAGGTCCTATCTCTAAACTCTATGTCAATTGAACTAATCTATTTATCATTAGGATTAATTGATTATTTTGTAATAGATACAAATCAGTATAAAAATTATCAAGATTGTATATTGATAGCAAAAGAAGCGGGAATAATGTCCAAGGAATACGATAACTGTATGATACTTGCAAATGAGACAAACCTTAATCAGTTATAATTTCTAACTTTCCTCAGGCCTTTGTATTCCAAAATAAGACAAACTTGTACTTGCAACGAATATAGATGAATATGTACCAATAACTATTCCGATTAACATGGCAATAGAGAAGTTTTTAACAGCATCACCACCAAATATCAAAAGTGAGATGATCACGAATAAGGTAGTCAAGGATGTAACAAGCGTTCTAGACAAAGTTTGATTTATTGACTTATCGAGAACATCAAGAATAGATAATTTACGTAAAATAATATTATTTTCTCTTATTCTATCAAATACAACGATAGAGTCATTTAATGAGTAACCAATTACAGCTAAAATGGCAGCAAGGACACTTAAGTCAAAAGTTAAATCAAATAAAGAAAAAACTCCAAGGGTAATTATAACATCATGGATTAATGCAGTTATTGCACCCAAGCCATATATAATCTCAAATCTCAAAGCAACATAAATTAAAATACTAAAAAGAGCAATTAACATTGCCCACTCCCCTTTCTCACGAAGCTCGCTTCCAACTTGAGCTCCAACATATTCTAACTTTGATATTGTAAAATTCATGTCAGAAAATATATTTTTTAAAAAATTATTAATGTTATTCTTTTTAAATATTTCTTCGTCCTTAAGTTTAATTAAGACATCTTTGCTTGATCCATATAACTGCACTGTTACATCATCGATATTTGATTCAACAAATTTGTTCTCAATATTTGCTATAGAAACTTGTTTGTCGAATTTTAATTGAACGATGTAGCCACTAGAAAAATCTATACCATAATTAAATCCTTTGAGAGTAAAACTTAATATAGATATAAGAATCAATAATGAAGATATATAAATTGGAATTTTTCTAAATGCCATAAAACTTATATCTATATCTTTTATTAATCTTAGCATTATATAGATAGCTCCTTGTTAGTCTTATTCTCGTAAATGATGCTAATAATTGCTCTAGTTCCAATAATAGCCGTAAACATCGAAGATAAAATTCCAATTACAAGTGTAACTGCAAAACCCTTAACAACACCTGTCCCGATAGTCAACAATGCAATTGCAGCAATTAAAGTTGTAATATTAGCATCTGATATTGTTGAGAATGCCTTGTTGTAACCAGAGATAATACTTGCATTAGGACTATTCCCATTAATTAATTCTTCACGAATTCTCTCATATATAAGAACATTAGCATCGACAGCCATACCAACCGTTAGCACAATACCTGCAATGCCAGAAAGAGTGAGAGTTGCTTGAAACAATGATAGTGTTGCAGTAATTATCAGAATATTTGCTAATAAAGCTATGTTTGCAACTAATCCAAAGTTTCTATAATAGATAAACATGAATAAAATAACCAGAATCATGCCTAGTATCATAGAGTCTCTTCCAGATATTATATTTTCACTTCCTAAACTGGGTCCCACTGTTCTCTCCTCTACTATACTCATTGGTGCACTTAGAGAACCGGATCTTAACAAAATAGCTAAATCTTTAGCTTCTTGTAAATCAATTCCAGTGATTTGAAAACGTTTACTAAAGGCTTCTCTAATTGTAGCAACGTTTATGACTTCACTCTTATCTTGCTCAACAAAAATGACAGCCATTCTATTGCCAATATTTCTTGATGTTGTCTCAAGCATATTTGAAGCACCAAAAGAGCTTAGATTCACAAAAACAGCTGGTTGATTCGTTTGTCCATCAAACCCAGAGTTTGCTCCCTCAATGTCCTTTCCGGAAGCAATAACATTTCTCGATAGTAATATTGGCGATCCGTTCTTATGTCTGTATAGTATAGATTCGCTGACAGTATTAGTGCCCATGGTATCAGATGCTGTCCAATCATCTGGTGTACCCTTTGTTAATCTGAATTCAAGTGTAGCAGTTGAGCCAAGAATGTTTTTAGCTCTCGTAGAATCTTGGAGGCCTGGTAACTGCACAATAATTCGATCCTTACCTTGTCTCTGTATAATTGGCTGAGACACACCTAATTCATCGACTCTCGATCTTAGAATTGCGAGGTTCTTTGTCATAGATGCTTTTACATCATCTGCTAAAGAATCTTTACTCAGTCTTGCAATTAAAATTTGTTTTTCATTTTCTCCAGTCAAAGTGATATTATAATCTGAAAATGTGTCAGACAATGTATTTAAAGTCTGCTCATCAATTTTTGTATTGCGAAGAGAGAATTTCACTTCATTGTTAGTGTTCAATACATTTGAATATCTTATGCCGTTATCAATTAGAAAATTCCTAAGATTACTTTCTAATTGATTTGCCCTAGATTTTCTCACGTTCTCAGTATCTATTTGAAGCAGGAAGTGGACACCTCCTTTGAGATCTAGACCAAGAGATACTGGCTGAGCATTTATAGCGTGTAACCAGTTTGGAATTTGATTATAGTTGCTCAACGTATATATATATTTCTTATTTGAATTTAGCTTGTTATATGCATTGAGCTGATCATCTATTGATTGAAAATATATGCTATTTCCATTAATCCCCATATATGGAAAAGAATTATCCTTGGTTAGACTATTTAGCTCGACATTAGATACTTCCCTATTCTCATAATTAGTTACGTTAATGGATGGGTATGTATCATAAAAGTTAGGCAGTGTATAAATAACAGAATATGCCATCACTAGAATGACCAAAATATATTTCCAAAGCGGGTATCTAGACATTATTTTAAATGATCAAGTGTATTTTTAGGTAGTATTTGATTAATAGAATTTCTTTGAAGTTTAATATCGGTATTGTTAGAAATCTTTATCATTGCATAAGAATCAGTAAGTTTAATAATCTTTCCGTAAATTCCACCCGAAGTTGCGATTTCATCGCCAACTTTTAAAGCTGAAACCATTTTCTTATGTTCTTTAAGTTTTTTTGATTGTGGTCTAATTAATATAAAATACATTAGTACGAGTATAAATATTGGTAATAAGAATCCAATCAAAGATGGTTCTTGTTGTCCTGCTGCATAAGCTGATTCAATCATTTTTTACCTCTTTAAAATCATTTTCAAGTTGGCCTATTAATTCATCAAGAGATGAATTTAAGATGGCACTTCTTAACTGTGTCATCAAATTTTGATAAAAGTATACATTATGGATCGTCATAAGTCTCGCAGCTAATATCTCATTACATCTATCTAGGTGTTTTATATAGGAAATACTGTAGTTTTGGCAAGTATAACAGCTGCAATTCTTGTCAATAGGTGACATATCATCTTGATATTTTGCATTTCTTATTCTTTTGATACCCTCTGAGGTAAAAAGTTGACCATTTCTGGCATTTCTAGTTGGGATGACACAATCAAACATATCAACACCAGATCGAACAGCATAGGCAATGTCCAACGGCTTACCTATTCCCATTACATATCTGGGTTTATTCGATGGTAGTCTAGGTGCATTTTCTTCAATAATTTCCCTCATGAGTTCTTGTGGTTCTCCAACAGAGAGACCTCCAATTGCATAACCATCAAAATTCATAGATATAAGCTCCTCTCTAGATGTTTCTCTTAATTCTGGATACATTCCACCTTGAACAATCCCAAATAGAGTTTTATTGAGACAGTTAGCTTTACTTGATCTTTCTGCCCAAGTCAAAGACAACTCCATAGATTTTTTTGTTGTATAGATATCCGATGGATATTTAATGCACTCGTCAAATATCATCATAATGTCGGTATCGATCTTCGACTGGACGTCTATTGAAATCTCTGGTGTCATGATTACCTTATCACCATTGAATGGTGATCTGAATGTCGCACCATTTTTGTTTACTTTAACCTCTTGACCAAGGCTAAAAACTTGATATCCACCTGAGTCAGTTAGGATTAAACCATTCCAGTTCATAAACTCATGTAAACCACCGTGCTTCTGAATTATATCTGTACCAGGCCTAAGCATAAGGTGAAATGCATTAGAAAGAATAATTTCCACATTACATTTTTTTAAATCTTGTGTGTCAAGAGTTTTTACTGAACCATATGTTCCAATAGTCATAAATGCAGGAGTATTAAGACTCTTATTATTAATTATTAATTCAGCTGCTCTCGCATTTTTATCTGTTCTTATAACCTTGAATTTCATAGTTTTATAAACATGCTATCTCCATAGCTGTAGAACCTGTAATTTTTATCAATTGCTAACTTATATAAATTCAATAGTTTCTCCCTACCAATTAGTGAAGACACAAGTAGAAGTAAAGTAGATTGAGGTAAATGAAAGTTAGTAATTATTCCATTTATCATTTTAAATTCATAACCTGGAGTAATGTATAGATCAGCTTCACCATAAAAATCACCTTCATATGAGTTTGATGCATAATTTTCAAGAGCTCTTGTTGCGGTTGTGCCTACCGCATAGACTTTATTATTGTTTTGTTTTGTAGATATTATTTTAGATATAAGATCTTCTTTGATATCACATAGCTCAGATCCGATATCGTGTTTTTCATAATCATCTGTAGTTATTGGTTTGAATGTATTATATGTTACGTGCAGAGTTAAATAATCAACTAATACACCTTTATCTTCTAATCTTTTAAGAATTTCTCTAGTAAAATGAAGACCAGCAGTTGGTGCTGCAACTGAACCTAACTTTTGAGCATAAACTGTTTGATATCTTTCTATATCTTCTTTCGTGGTTTTTCTTTTGATGTATTTAGGAAGAGGAACTTGTCCATATTTTAAAAAAATACTAATTGGATCAAGCTCTGTTGAAAGTGTAATGAGGTTTTTATTAATATCAGTAACGGTTAAAAACTTTCCATCATCAATAAATAATTTTGAATTAATAGCAATATTTCTAGATGATTTGAAAATACAAATAAATGAGTATTTATCTATACTTTTGTGAAACAGGACTTCTACAACCCCACCAGATTCTTTTTTTAGATACAGTCTGCCAGGAAGTACCTTGGTATCATTCAGAATGAGAAGATCTCCTTTACATAGGAACTGGTCTAAGCATGAGAAAGTAGTGTGGTTTACATCATCTGCTTTTTGGTCAAAAATCATTAACTTGGCGTGTTCCCTCTTAGCTCTTGGGCTGTCTGCTATAAGTTTGCTGGGGAGATTATAGTCAAAAAGTTTGATATTGTTTTTCATAAAAATGGATTATAGTTTATGATTATTGCAAAAGTAAAAGAAATTTGATACAAAACTATATGGCACTTATCAAAAACTTTCCACACGACGGCATCGTAACAATCAATAGAGTAATTCTTAAAGAGGGGCATACTTTGGATGAACTACAAGAAAGAGTTGCTTTGATGTGCGAAAATGTAAAGACATACCATTCAGAGACTGGGTTCATTGGCGGGATGGTTGTTTTGAATAGTGGTCAGATTTCTAATGAAGGTAGCAGTGTTGGAAAAGCTCTCGAGAGTTCCCTCAAAGATAGAGAGGCTCTTATCATAACTTATTGGAGGTCTTATGATGATCATGAAAATTCTCATAAAAGCGATAGCTTTCAACCTCTATTTCAAAAGGTAATCGATCTCTGCGAAAATGGTAATGAAGAGATAGTTTATGATATGTTGTGGCAAGGTGAAGCTTATACACCTGAGATGGCCAAGATGGCCCAATCTGCTAAAGAAAAAAATTCTAAATAATAGGTGGATTTTTTTTATTTGTCCGCTTGTGTCTACCGCCAATTAGTTTGTGCTTCTTTAGTTTCTCGTCAAGTTTTTCAAGAGTGGTGTCTTCTAAACTAATACTTTTTGATACTTTTATTTGCTTATTTATGTATATAGCGAGAAATATGATTAAAACGACTGCTATAAAATATATGATATAATCCATTACCTGCTTATAATAACATAAAATAATTAAACTATGCCACTGTGGTGGAATTGGTAGACACGAGGGACTCAAAATCCCTTTTTCGCAAGAAAGTATCGGTTCGAGTCCGATCAGTGGTATTTTAAATTCTAGAATTTATAAAATTTGCTATCAAGAGGGCCTCATCATTAATAAAACCAGCTAGTTGTGCTTTTTTAGGCGATCGCTCAATTAAATTTTCAGTTTCTCGCAAATTCCAAAATCTAGAACTTCTCCATACAAAGCATAAAGAATCTTTTTGCTCTATTCTTTTTTGAACGTATTCATTCACTAATTTCTTTGTGTATAGACTAGAGGGTAAATTGTATAATTCTTCATCAGGTTTTTTACAAGAGTGATATGCAACTGATTGGATAATGCAGATTGAATTTTTTAAATATTTAAAATTTTCTTGAGTTGTTAAATTATTCATATTATCTAGTAACTTTAATAATTTAAGCATTCTTCTATTGTCATACCAATACTTATATCCACCAGTATTCATTGCCATATCTTCAAGACAAATAAAGTTTTTAGATTTAAGGTTAATATTATTTTTTAGCAGTTGAATATAGTTCACATTCTCTATTTCATCAACATAATCTCCAGTATCGAATCCTGGGTTACCCATTAATATATAAACTTTTGCATTTTCTACATCACCTAGAAATGGTATCGCGAATATATTTGACATAATCTTTTTTCGATTAGATTTATTATTGGCAAAACTTTCATTTACTTCGTTTGATTTAAGATCATTTCCGTATTTATTTCTCAATTGCTTAATAGATAGTTCAAGACAATATTTTGATTTACTAATGCCAAGATAATTTTCATCATCAGGATGTAATTTATAAGGAGTATATTTTGACCAGAATTCTTTAAATTTATCAATCATATTTAGTAGATTATAACAAACATTACACAAACATTTATCTGTGTTATTCTATAGGTCAATAATTATAAGGCTTTGAGATTCATACAGTTTACTCAAAATCCCTTTTTCGCAAGAAAGTATCGGATCAAGTCCGAGATGTGATTGTATGACTTTTCATTAATGTAAGCGTGGGAAAAATTATGAGAGATAAATTAGTATGCGGTATAGGAAATGCACTTGTGGATAGTGAGTACAAAGTTAATGACAAAGAGATATCAGAATTGAGTTTGACAAAAGGCTGTATGGAGCTTAATGATCACCATAACCATATGAAGTTATCGTCACATCTTAAAGAAACTCATGGTACTGTCAAAATGATGCCAGGTGGCTCAGTTGCTAATTCTTTATATACTTTGTCGCAATTTGGCATTGATGTATCATTCGTGGGGCGTGTTTCAGATGATAATACAGGAGATTCATTTATTAAATCTCTCAAAGACGTAGGAATTAAAACATGTATAAAGCAAGTTGAAACTGGTATTACTGGAGAATGCTTGGTTTTGATTACACCTGATCATGAAAGAACGATGTATACTCACCTTGGAGTATCGTCTGATCTCAATAAAAATGATATAGATATAAATGCAATAAAAGAGTCTGAATATTTATTAATAGAGGGATACTTAGTAACATCCGAACAAACAAATGCTGCTGCTCTTCATGCTTTAGAAATCGCGAGTGAAAATGAAACAAAAAAAATTATTACATTGTCTGATCCAAATGTAATAAAGTTCTTTAGAGAAAATATGATGAGTTTGCTACAAAAAAATATTGATATAATATTTTGTAATAAACAAGAGGCAATGAATATTTCAATGAAAGATAATATAGAAAATGCTATAGATTTTTTAAAAAATTACTCAAATGAAATTATAATTACCTCAGGTGATGAAGGTGCTCATGTGGTTTGTAATAATGAAAGAGCACATGTAGTAGCTGAAAATGTTTCACCTGTAGATTTGACTGGAGCTGGTGATATGTTTCTAGCATCTTATATTTTTGCAAAAATAAATCAAAAGAATCTATCGGACTGCATAAAATTTGCGAACATGTGTGCTGGAGATGTAATTCAAAAGTATGGCGCAAAATTAGAGAATGATGATGAGTATAGAAGGCTCTATGAGAAATTATAAAGTCTCTATAATTTCCTCTAAAATAGTATTTGGGGATTCACTGTTAGTAACGCTTCTTCCTATCACCAGATAATCAGCACCCAAGTCAATAGCTTCTCTTGGCTTTGCAGCTTTATGATGATCTTGTTTATCATTGCTTATTCTAATTCCTGGTGTTACGTATATCTTAGATGGATCTTTTAAAGTATTTATATCATATGGCGAACAAACAAAACCATCTACTTCAGATTCAGCAGCTATGTGTTTAAGCCTCTGAAGCTCTTCATGTCTTGAACATCCATATATTTTTAGACAATCATTGTCAGACAAGCTTGTAAGTACCGAGACGCCTATTAATTTAGTAGATGTTTCACTATGTTTTTTTGCTTTCATTGCTGCTTTCACCATATCTACTCCACCAGACAAGTGAACGTTTAGCATCCATATATTAAGAGATAATGCCGAAAGACATGCTTTATAAACAGTTGTTGGGATGTCATGGAATTTAAGATCTAGAAAAATATCAAAACCTTTATTTTGAATATCTCTTACTATATGTGGTCCATATTTAGTGAAAAGCTCTTTACCAATCTTAAGTCGACATAATTCTGGGTTTACCTTATCCGATAGAGCTAACGCATAATCAATATGATCATAGTCAAGTGCAATAATAATTTTTTTTGGGTCATCCATCAATTCTTACTCTATCACTTATTGTACTAGGTTCAATTGTTTCCCAACCATTACAAGATGGACATTGCCAGGTGTGACTTTTTGATGAGTATCCACAAGCATTACAGTTGAATGACAAATAATTTTCTTTCACTAATGTTAATAGTTCATCATTATATGTCGAGGAATTATTCCTGCTTGTATGTAAGTCATCATAAATTTTTATGAAAATATTCCCGCCAAATTTTGAAAGGTAGTCCGATGGAGTATCTGAATTATAGTTGACCATGAATTCATAAAGAGTAGGTGAAAATAGGCTTGGCGTAGAGAAAGATAAAACTAAGTCGTATATTTTTTTATCCAGACTCGCGTCATGATTATTACTCGATAATTTTAATATTTCCTTAGATGCTATTATGAGGAATCTTGCATCAACTTTTAGAAGTGAATGTAAGTAATCAATAGCAAGACTAGGATTGGAATCGATGTTTATTTCAAATAATGATTTATATGCTCTAGTGCAATTTTTATTTATATCTATAGCTTTTTTCAACACAGTTATCATCTTATTTAGTTGACCATCATTAAAGTAATCTAGAGATTTTTCACAATAGTACTGGGAAATAATGATTTCACTAGTTGTATTCCTTATGAAGTCACTTTTTAAATTTTTACTAAAGTCTATTGCCTTATCCCAGTCTTTAGATAGTTCATAAGTCAAAAGCAAGTACTCATTACATGAGTCTTGATATGATTTGTTTACCTTAAGATTTAAAAGTATTTTCTCTGATTTATCATACAAACCTGCAGAAAAAAAATCTTTTGATAACTCATAAAGTGATTGATTCTTAATACCTTTATCAAGATTTGGTCTCGATAAAAGATTTTGGTGAATAAGTATTGCTTTATCAAATTCACCCCTTCTCCTATACACACCTCCTAAAGCAAGATGGGTCTCTATTGTGGAGCTATCAACGTCAATTAAATCAGTAAATATCTTTAACGCTTTATCATCCTCATTATTCAACAAATAGTTAAGGCCTCTGTAGTATTCTGTACTGTATATGTTTGTTGGAGAGTTATCATTTGAACTTGATTTACTAAAAAAATAAACTGATACGGTAATGATTATGATGATGATAATGAGAATTTCAATCATTCAGTCCCATCTCTTAGTGGATTTCTCCTTAGATTGTCAAGTTCTTCACGATTATTCTCGAGTGCAATTTTCATTTCTCTGGCTTTTCTTTTGTATGAAATGACAATACTAATGAGATAAAGTGCTGTAGTTAACATGCCGGCAATGAATGCATATAAGATTATAATAGATAGGGGTAAGTCATAGACATCAATGTATAGATCAACAGTGGTTAACAGTGTATTGTAAGTAGATATGACCACTGCCACAATAATCAGAAGAATAGTAAATATAAGAAAAAATAGTCTACCCATGAATATATTCTAGTGTACTTTTACAAAAATCAATAGATTAAATATTGTTAACTCTAGATTTAAGCTCTTTGCTAGGTTTAAAATGAACTGTATTTCTTCTCTCTAGCGCTATCCTCTCACCGGTCTTGGGATTTCTAGCAATACGTGACTGGTGGGTATGCAGACAAAAGGTACCGAAGCCTCTTATTTCTATTCTTTCGCCCCTATAGAGATTAGACCCTAGGAAGTCTATTATCTTTTTAATGGAGTATTCTATATCTGAAACATTAAGATTATTTGTCTTAGAGACCAGGTCGATGATATCAGATTTATTCACTATCATCTTGTAATGTACATATCACTTGATAATTTTTCTTATCAATTGACTTGATGCTACATTTTACACGTTCTGCTACTTTAAGAGTTTCATTCTCAAGTATATTTTTAAGTTCTTTTTGTAAAAGTTTCAGCGAAGCTGTAATGTTGTTCTCGATTTTCATATATACACCTGTATCAGAAATACTGACAATCTCTGCATCAACAATTGAGCCAGGCTCAAGAGTTTTAGTAAGGTCATCAAAATTAGACTCAATACATTGTTTTATACCAAGTGATATTCTCTCTCTATCAGAATCTATAGATAGTACAACAGATTCTAACTGATCTCCCTTTTTATATGATCTTATAAAGTCTTCGGGTTTACCAAGATTCGTAACATCAGAAATATGAACTAAACCGTCAATGCCTCCCTCCAGTCCTACGAAGATACCAAAATCAGTAATAGATTTTATTTCACTTTTTATAATATCGCCCTTTTCATGATTTGTTGAAAACTCTGACCAAGGATTTGGTAGGCACTGCTTGTAACTCAAAGAAAGTCTTCTTTTTTCTTCATCTATCTCAATAACTTTCACATTAATTTGATCACCAAGGTTAAGAACTTTTTTTGGACTAATATTTTTATTAGTCCAGTCTAACTCTGAAGTCCGTATAAGACCCTCGATATTATCGCCAAGATCAACAAAAACACCATAATCGGCAATATTTACGACCTTGCTCTCATAAACTTCGTTTAGCTGAATGTTTCCATCTACTTTTTCCCATGGATCATCTAATAATTGTTTCATTCCAAGACTGACTCTATTTTTCTCTTCATCATATTTGAGGACGGAAACTTCAATTTCATCACCGACTTTTAGAATCTCTTGGGGATGGCTAATTCTTTTCCATGATATATCTGTTATGTGAAGTAAACCGTCTATTCCGCCCAGATCAATAAATGCACCGTAGTCTGTAAGATTTTTGACAAAACCTTTGGTTACATTGCCTTCAGCATATTTTTCTTTTATTTCATCTGAGCTTGATGTTTGGTCTAATAAAACTGCTTTTCTAGAAAGTACAATATTATTTCTTACTTTATCCATTTTGATTATTTTAAAATCAAGCGTTTTTCCCTCTAGGTAGTCTGTTTCTTTTGTTGGTCTTATATCTACTAATGATCCAGGAAGAAAAGCCTTTACATCCATAAGCTCTACAGTGAATCCGCCTTTAACTTTTCCGCAAACTTTTCCTGATACTATTTCTTGATTGTTAAGAAAATTTTCAAGTGTGGACCAGACTTTTTTACGCTTGGCTTTCTCTCTAGATAGTATAGTCTCGCCATAACCGTCTTCTACTAGATCAAGAGTCACATCAACAATATCGCCGATGGAGACTTCTAGATCACCGTTTGAATTCATAAATTGATTTTTTGGAATAATGCCCTCAGATTTGAGTCCTGCGCTGGTAATTACAAAGTCATTTTTTATATCAATGACCTTAGCTGGTATAATTTCTCCAGGTGTCATATTCAACTGAGAAATGTTTGATTCTAATAATTTTTCAAATTCTGATGATGTTGCCATAAAGTATATTTAGTTAATTTTCTGTAATAGTATACATTTTTAATATTTTATCAACAATTGCGTCTGGTTTTAGGTCAGATGTGTCTATTATTTTTGCATTTTCTGGGACTTTTAAGGGTGATAATGACCTATTCATATCGCTATCATCTCTTTTTTTAAGTGAGCTGTATATATTATCATAATCCACGTTATCACCTTTTTCTCTAAGTTCATCGAATCTTCGCTTTGCGCGTATCTCCAGAGATGCGCTGATATATAATTTTAGATTTGCTTCAGGGAATACCTCTGTTCCCATATCTCTTCCATTTGCTATCAATCCAGGACCAAAAACACAAGAATGCTGTATTTTGAACATGCATTTTCTAACCTCAGGTATTTTTGAAACTATAGAGGCGCTCTCACCGACCCTCTCGCTATAAAGATAATGGTCTATCTTGCTATTCTCATAAAAAATCTCATACTCATTAGCATTATTTGGTCTCATATCTATTTTAGATATAAGTTGTTTGATGCTATCTTGATTTGTAAACTTATCTTTAGATTGAAGATAGATATATCCAGCAGAGCGGTATAATTTGCCGCTATCTAAAAGAGTGAAGCTAAGCTTTTTAGCAAGAATTCTAGATATAGTTGTTTTTCCTGACCCACTTGTTCCATCAATGGTAATAATGTAAGTAGAGTCAGATTTCATAAACACTACACCCTGAGGCTCTCAACAAGTTTACAAAATTAGGGAAGGAGGTATCAATATTTTTTGTATTCATTATTGTTAAGGAGCTTTTAGAAATTAAACCAGCAATGGCAAAAGACATAGCGATACGATGATCACCATAACTATCAATCTTTCCTCCCATTACTTCTCCCCCAGTAATTTCAATTGAGTCTTTTGTTGATGAGACTTTGATACCAATAGCCGATAATCCTTCTTCCATAGCCTTGATTCTATCGCTCTCTTTATGTCTTAGTTCCTCTATTCCGCTTATTTTAGAAACCCCAGATGCTACCGTGCATGCGATAAATAAAATTGGTAGCTCATCTATTAAGGAAGGGATTATATCTCCACTGATATTTATAGGCTTCAGTTTTGAGTGAATGACTCTAATATCGCCAACATCTTCGTTGGAAACTTTTTTAATATTATTTATTTCTATATTTGCGCCCATATCTTTTAGTACTCTAAGAATACCAGTTCTATATTTATTTATATTCACATTAGAGAATTCAACAATTGAATCTTTTAATATTAATCCAGCAACAATAAAAAATGCTGCTGATGAAATATCAGAGCCTATATGGATATCTTTAGCTATTAATTTTTGTCTACCATTAAAACAAAAAGTTTTTTCCTGTCTGCTAATTTGATATTCTAAATGTTGCAATAAGTTTTCAGTATGATCACGAGTTGGTACTTCTTCATAAAAAGTCGATTCATTTTCAATATATAATGCAGACATAATCAAACAAGATTTTACCTGAGCGCTTGCAATGTCTTGATTATATCTGATTGGGTTAAGAGACTTTGAGCCGATTATTTTTAATGGTGCTTTGAATCCATTTGATTCAATTGAAGCTCCATATGAAATCAATGGCTCAATTATCCTAGCCATTGGTCTTGTTTTAAGAGATTCATCGCCGGTAATTACCGATTTGAATTCTTGAGCTGCTAAGATACCTGACAAGAGACGTATTAGCGTTCCTGAGTTACCTGCATCTATTACATTCTTAGGTTTATTAAGACCATCAAGTCCTTTTCCTTCGATAAACACACTATTATTATCGATAGAAATATCTACCCCTAATTGCCTCATGGCATGTATCGTAGCAATGCAGTCAGAAGAATTCAGGAAATTAGAAATTGTTAATTGTCCTTCAGATAATGAACCCAAAATAATGCTCCTATGCGAAATAGACTTATCGCCTGGTATTTTAATTTTTCCAATTAAAGGATTAGATTTATTTACAATAAGATGATTAGAAGTAGTCATTTAGTCTTGATTTGTATACTCTTAAGAAGCTCATTAAGTTTTATAGCATTGTTTGACTTAAGAATTTTTTTAATTTTAGTAGCGCTATTTTGCATTCTATCTAATGAATCTAATATATTTTTATTGTTATTCAAGAATATATCGGTCCACATTTGTGGATTGCTTTTACTTAACCTGACGTGTTCTTTAATACCTCCACCCAAAAGTAATTGTAAATTCTTATCAATAATTGATTGAGGCAGGGAATCCATAAAAATATATGACATGAGATGTGCGATATGACTTGTTTGGGACATTAATAAATCATGTGTTTTGGAATCAATATCATATGTAATTGCACCCATCAATTCCCAAAATTTCTTTAACTTGAGATATTGAATCTTAGATGAGGATTTTTTATCAACAATAAAAACAACTTTGTTCTTAAACATCTCTATTCTGTGATATTTAATACCGGATTTCTCAGAACCGGTCATGGGATGTGAACTAACATAGCTTATATTACTGTCACTAACGAGTCTTATGATTTTATTATGAAGAAGACCTTTTGAACTACCAATATCTGTTATCATGGTTTTTTTATTTATCGTTGAAACCAGTTTTTTAATTACTGAAAGGTACGAACTAAGGGGTGTACAAAGAATAACTAAATCTGGGTGTTGCATCTTTTCGAAATCGGTAACTTGATGGTCAATAAGTTTATTCTTTAAGGCAAATGTTATAGATGATTTATTATTATCAAAAGCTGATATTTTTTTTGATATTTTATTTTTTTTTATAGATTTACATAATGACCCACCCATCATTCCAAGACCTATAATTAAAATATTATTTAGCATTGTTATAAAAAGATTTTAGTTTTGTAATGAATAGGTTCATCTCCCTCTTTGTGCCAAGTGTTACTCTTAAGTATCTCTTAAGTTTGTAATTAACTAGTGGCCTTACAACTATTCCATTTTTTAATAGATAGTTAAATAATTCAGTGGATCTAATGCCAACTTCAAAGGTTATAAAGTTACAGTATGTGCCTAAATATTTAATTGATAATTCTTCGAATACTTTTAGTACCATATCTAAAACGACATCATTATTTATTTTACTTTGAGAAATAAACTTATGGTCCCGAATTGCTATCTCTGCAGCTTTTTGAGCAAACAGGTTTGTATTAAATGGCTGTTTGTATAATTTTAATTTTTCTATATTTTTATCCGATGATATTCCATAACCAATTCTCAATGAAGCTAACCCATAAATCTTAGAAAATGATCGTGTAACATATAAATTATTATACTTTTTGACTAAAGAAGCCGCGCTTCTATGCGTATCTGGGTTAAGATATTCATAATATGCCTCATCAATGACTATATTTATCCTGGATGGAATTGATCTAATAAATTCGTCAATGTTACATAAATTAATATAGGTACCTGTTGGATTTGCGGGGTTAGCAATGAATATTAGTTTTGTTTTTGCATTAATTTTTTTATGAATTGATTCTAGATCAATACCCAAGTAATTTGGATTAGATCTTCTCATATCTGGTTTGCTGATTATAACTTTCGCATCTTGAAGTTTTGATATAATTTAATATACCAAGAATGAGTGTTTAGGAATAATAACTTGACTTGATTTATCTAGAGAAAGTCTGGCAATAAACTCTAGTATTTCATTACTACCATTGCCCAGTATAATATTTTTGTGGGTTAGTCTATAACCAATATTTTTTGCAATGAGTGCATGAAGGTTATTAGTTTTACTATCGGGATAGAGGTTTATGCGATGCTTGATCTTATTAATGTATCGTTCAACTTTATTAGATATAAACGGATTTTCATTAGATGATAATTTAACAATTTTCTTTATGTTATATTTTTTTTGAACATCGGTTATATTAAAACCAGGGGTATATTTAGTTATATTTTTTGCAGCCACTAATCTATACTCTTCGGATAGGAGCCTAATAATTGGAAATATTTTGCTTTCTTAGATATTTGCTTCAATGACTCTGAAATTTTCTTTGTACTTATGTGGCCAGAGATATCTATTAAAAATAAATATTCCCAGTTTTCTTCTTTAGTAGGTATTGACTCAATTTTTGTCATGGATATTTTGTTCTTAGCCAAAATCTCTAAAGATCTTGATAAGGCGCCAGCTTTATTTTCTAGCGACATAAGAAATGATGTCTTGTCATTTTTAGAGCTATTCACATATGTGTTTCCGAGGATAAGGAATCGAGTAGTGTTATTCTTAATATCATGTATATTTCTCTCTAATATATTCAAATCATATATCTTTGCACATATTTCATTAGCAATACACGCAGCATTTATATCACTCTTTGCTAATAAAGCTGCTTGAGCATTACTATCTGATGAAATTTTTTGTGAATTTGCTAAATTTTTAGAAATCCATTCATCACATTGAGATAGCGTTTGGTTATGAGCATAAATTTTATTTATTTTTTTAGTAGATTTGTTTTTTGACATTAAGCAGTGCTTTACAGGAATATTTTGCTCACCGCAAATATTTATTTTATATCTAATCAGAAAATCAAGTGTAGTTTTAATACTTCCTTGATTTGAATTTTCTACAGGAACAACACCAAAATCACTTATGTTATTTTTAACATCACTAAAAACATCAAATATATTTGATTTACTGTTCTTAGTAACACTTTTCCCAAAAAATTTATTTGTTGCAATTTCACTATATGTGCCTTCAGGTCCAAGATACGAAACATTGAGATTCGTCTCTAGTGATAAGCATGATGAAATAATTTCTCTATATATATTATGAATATGTTCAGCTGACAAGGGGCCGTCATTTAAAGATCTGAGACTTTTGATAATCTGAGATTCTCTCTCAGGTCTGAAAATATTTGTATTATTTGATTTTTTCTTGTAATCGGCTACGTCTTTAGCTATATTTGCACGTTGATTTAGAAGCTTAAGTATCTTTCTATCAATTAGATCTATTTGTTCACGGAACTTCTTTAACATTTTTTAATCTTCAGTTCGTTCAGATGATATTGCAGATATTTTCTCATCATCAGACATATCTTGCAAACGAACGCCCTGTGTATTTCTATTAATTGTTTTCATATCAGATGCAGAAATTTTAATTGTCTTGCCTTTATTAGTTATAAGTATAATATAATCATCATTTTCAACATTCACAGCGCCTACTACTTGTCCATTTCTGTCCGAGGTTTTAATTGAGATTACACCTTGACCACCCCTATTTTGTAAATTATAAGAATCGCTGGAAACTTTATTTCCAAATCCATTTTCAGTAACAAATATTAACTGCTCAGCATCAACATTAATTGAAGAAATAATCTTCGCGCCTTTACTTAGTTTTATACCAGTAACACCTTGTGTTCCGCGTGATCTTTCTCTAATTTGCGTTTCTTCGAACATGATAGATTTCCCAGATGATGACGAGAGTATAATTTTTTCAGTTCCTGTAGTATGAAGTGCATTAAATAAATAATCGTCATCTTTGAGTAGAATTGCTTTCAACCCACTATTTCTTACTTTTTTGAAAGACGATAACGATAACCTATTGACCATACCGTATCTTGTTGTTAGAAACAAATAACTGTTTTCATCAAAAGTTTTTATAGCCAATAGTGCAGATATCGATTCATCATTATCAAGTGGTAAAATGTTATTAATTGATTTTCCTCGTGCTTGTCTACTAGTATCTGGTATATCAAAAACTCTGATCGAGAATGCCTTGCCTTTAGTGGAGAAGCATAAAATTGTGTCATGTGTATGAGCGCATACAAGTAATTTAGCTTTATCACCCTCTTTGAAATTTGCTGCGTTAACACCCCGTCCACCGCGTTTTTGACTTTTGAATTCTGTATTAGGCATCCTTTTGACATAATTCGCTTCTGTGAGAACCACAATTACATCTTCTTTTTTAATCATGTCTTCACGATTCAACAATCCCTCGTCATCAGAAATCATAGATCTTCTATCTTGACCATATATTGATTTAATTTCCTGAAGTTCAGAAATCATTAGATTGTTTAATTCTAGAGGATTAGATAGAATCTTAAGATGTCCTTTTATTGACTCAATCGCATCATTGTAATCATTTAAAATTGTATCCTGTTCCAGATTGGTTAATTTGTTGAGTCTCATATCTAATATTGCTTGAGCCTGCTCATTGCTCATTTTATAAATTTTATCGATTAGGCCGACTGTACTATCGATAGACATAAAATCTGAGCATTCTTGCATTAACTTTGATAAATGCCATTTATTGTTAGAAGTTGACCATGTCTTGCTGATAATTCTTTTTTTTGCCTCTTCAGTTGATTTTGATTTTTTTATAAGTTCAATCATCTCATCAATATTCTTAAGTGCTATGCTCAGTCCTTCGAGTATATGAGCTTTAGAGTAAGTTTTATTTAGTAGAAATAATGTTCTCCTAGTAATAATCTCTCTGCGGTGTTTTATGAATTCTAATAAAGCCTGAGGAACGCTTATGGTGCATGGCTCTCCATCAACCAAACAAACCATATTTGCAGAAAAAGATGTTTGTAAATTTGTCTGTTTATATAAACTGCTCAAAATTACATCAGGTTGTTCCCCTTTTTTTAATTCTATAACTACCCTTAAGCCGTCTTTGTCTGATTCATCTCTAAGATGGTTAATGCCTGACAACTTCTTATCTCTGACAAGTATTGCAATCGACTCTATTAATTTGGCCTTGTTCACTTGATAAGGAAGTTCATTAATAACGATCGAATTTTTATCTTTATTTTCTTCAATAGAATGAGTAGCTCGAATCTTAAAGGATCCTCTACCTGTCTTGATTAGCTGATAAATTCCACCATTATCTTTAATCTCAGCTCCTGTGGGAAAGTCTGGTCCTTTAAAACCTGACTCTTCAATAAACTGATCTATATTAGCTTCCTCACCGAGAGATGGAGTTTTAATTAAGGCAGTTACGCCATCAATAACTTCATTTAAATTGTGAGGTGGAATATTTGTTGCCATACCAACTGCTATGCCAGATGCACCATTTATGAGAAGATTTGGAAGTCTCGTTGGAAGCACAGTAGGTTCGCGTTCTGAACCATCGTAATTTGGATTAAAATCAACTGTATTTTTGTCTATATCAGACAATAGTTCATGAGATAGTCTAGACATTCTCACTTCTGTGTATCGCATTGCTGCAGGTGAATCACCATCAATTGAGCCAAAATTACCTTGGCCATCAACAAGCGGATATCTCATGGAAAATGGTTGAGCCAAACGAACTATCGTATCGTAAACAGCAGTATCACCATGAGGGTGATATTTACCAATTACATCGCCAACAATTCTAGCCGATTTCTTGTAGGCTTTATTATATCCATTATTTAGTTCGTGCATTGAGTATAAAACGCGTCTGTGGACAGGCTTCAAACCATCCCGTACATCTGGTAGCGCTCTTCCGACGATGACAGACATAGCATATTCAATGTATGAATGACGCATTTCATCATCAAGTTTGATCTGTGAATACTCAGACATTTATGAGCCTATTTTGTGCCATATTTAGTGATTTATTTTAGCACAAATAGGGTTTATAAACGATATAAATTAGGGCCGTATCAGTATAGAATTTTAAGATGTTTATAATTTCACCTAAATGGATTTATTTTTCAAATCGAAGAATAGAAAGTGGAAAATCATTATTAATTAATGGATCAGTTATAGCTGATATTTTAACAGATAATAAAATTCAGAAAAAATATAAAGAAACACCTCGTATTTATTATAAAGATCATTTGATGATGCCAACTTTTTCTGAATGCTTCCTCGATATTAACGACTGCATTAGTCAAGAGATGTATACTGATAAATTAAATAGTCTTTTCAGTAATGGGGTTTCAAAAGTGCAAATTGTCTCAGATAACTATGAGAATTTTCTAAAGTATGATAAGCCCTCTAATATGAATATCAGTTATAAAATTACTCTTAATGGATCTAAATGTGGATTCCATGATGTCAAGAAAATCCTTAAAACTTTAGACTTCTACAAATCAGATCCTACAAAACTATTTAGTATTAATTTGATAAATGTTAACAAATTTAAAAAAGACCTATTAACCAAGATAGCTTCAATTTGCAGTGAACTAAACCTCTCTATTGATATACATTTGAGTGAGATTTGTGAATTATCGAATGAACATATTAATAATATTTTTGACTTTTGGGATGAGATTAACCTAACAAATAATTTTACTGTACACAATTTCTTACAAAGCAATGACTTTGTGCAGAAGCATATAAATAAATTCAATACCAACATATTTATAAAGTATTCTGATTTACATGACGCAGAAAACATGAAGTTTTTATTATCATTGATCAAAAATAAGTATAAATGTGTATTAATATCAGAATGTGAGAATACTTATAAGTTCTATGATGTTTTAAAATGTATGAATTTATTGATTGATCGTGATGGCACTTTTGATAAACATAGTATTATCAATTCAGTCACTTCCGATACATCTCAATTTTTTAACGAAACTTCTGTATCGGAAAGCATTGATAAAGGCAGCTTAGCTTCATTCAATTTATTCAATATAAGATCAAAAAGATTATTAGTTAATGATAATTATTTTCCACTATTGAGTGATCTTGACAATGCAAGCTTGACTAATGTATGGTCGTCAGGTGAAGCTATAACTATTGGAAATGAATAAAGAAAACTATAATCAAGAAGAGCATTTTGATGACTTTGCCTATGATTGGTGGAATAAAACAGGTAACTATAGGTTACTTCATAAACTCAATCCACTTCGACTGGAATACATAACATCAAGGTTTGATGTAAGGGATAAGAAGATCTTAGACATTGGTTGTGGTGGTGGTATTCTCACAGAAGAACTTAATAAAATTGGAGCTGAAGTAACTGGTATTGATTCCTCAGAAAAATCTATAAAAATTGCAAAACAACATGCTAGAGAGCAAATGCTTGATATAAAATATATTAATTCATCAATACTTGAAATAACCAATCTAGATAATTATGACTGTATAGTTTGCTTTGAAATGATTGAGCATGTGAGTGCTCCAAATAAATTGATTGAAAAGATCAGAGAGCTCTCATCAGAAAACTGTCACCTATTTATGTCAACTATTAATAGAAATCTAAAATCATTCATATTTGCTAAAATAATGGCAGAATATATACTTGATATTGTGCCTAAAGGAACACATCAATATTCGAAATTTGTAACACCATATGAATTAGACCAGCTGTTGGTAAAGAGCCAATTCAACCTTAATAATCTTAGTGGAATAAGATATAACCCTTTAGATGAATCTTTTTCGTTATCTCAGAATACTGATATAAATTATTTTCTCCATGCACAAAGGTAATTTGATAGTAGATTGTGTTCTATTTGATTTAGATGGAACGCTTGCTGATACATCAAGAGATATGTGCGATTCATTAAACAGAGTTCTTGAATCAAGGAATTTAGCCCAAGTTGACTGTATGTCTCTTAAAAAATATATATCTAGAGGAGCCATCGGAATCATAGAATATGCATCTATAGTAAATGGAAAATCAATTGACTCATCTATGCTGAGATCAGAGTTTTTAGATGATTATAAAAACAATTGTTTTATTAAAACAAAGTTAAATGAAAATATGTCTGCACTACTCAAATATTTATTGGATAAACAAATTAAGATTGGTATTGTCACCAATAAACATTCAAGATATGTAAATAAAATTATTGAGGGATTGGGTATCAAGAAAGATTTGAGTTGCATTGTCACTGGAGACATGGTTCTAAATGCAAAGCCTGCATGTGATAGCCTTATGAAGGCCGTTGAGATTGTTCAAACTTCAATCGAGAATACAATTTACATGGGCGATGATGAGAGAGATATAATTGCTGGAAAAAAAGCTGGGATGATTACAGTGGCTGCTAATTTTGGTTTTATAAGTGATGAGACCAACATCAATTCGTGGGAGGCTGATATAATTATTGATGATCCTATGAGTTTGAAAAAATATCTAGTCAATAAGAACTAGGGTTTTATGATTAACTAAATTAAAAAGTTCCATCACGTCGTTATCGCTCATCCTGATACAGCCCACCGATTGTTTACTTCCAAGTTTATCATGATGGGGTGTGCCATGAATATAAATATATCTATTATAAGAATCTACATTCCCACCTCTATTCTTGCCATCTTCGAGACCAGTCAATCTCAGTATTCTTGAAGTAATATAATCTCGATTATCTCTTGGGATCTGTTTTATAATCTTATTAGTTGGTTTTCTATGCTTAAATAATGTACCGGCTGGTAATCCGTAACCAATCATTGATGAAATACTATGCAACCCTGTAGGAGTTTTGTATGAATTCATTTTGCAACCCATTCCATAAATTGATGTCGATACTCTGGCTTGATAGATTAATACATCGTCTCTAAAAAAATATAATGTTTGATTCGATGAGTTTACAAATATCATAATTTGTATTGCTAATATACAACTACTTCATCAAAGGTTTCGTCAGATTGATTATTTTTACTTTTTTCAGCATCATTTCTTAATTCATCAAGTGCAGATAAATATTCTTTATCAACACCCCCCGTAATATATTTACCATCAAAACATGATGAGTCAAATTTTGATATTTTATTACTCTCAGATTTAACCGAGTTTATTAGATCATCTAAATCTTGGTAGAACAACTTATCGCAGCCTATGAAATTTGCTATTTCGTCAATACTTCGATTATCAGCAATAAATTCCTTGCTTGCTGGCATATCTATGCCGTAAACATTTGGAAATTTGACTGGAGGTGCTGCTGAAGCCATGTAGACTTTTTTAGCACCTGCTTCCCTTGCCATATCAACAATTTGCTTAGAAGTCGTTCCTCTAACTATAGAATCATCAACAAGCAAGACAGTTTTATTATTAAATTCAGATTTTATAGCGTTAAGTTTTCTTTTGACGGATTTTGAGCGTTCATTTTGTTGTGACATGATAAAAGTCCTTCCAATATATCTATTTTTAATAAAGCCTTCTCTAAAAGGAATATTGAGTTTGGTAGATAATTCTAAGGCAGAAATTCTACTGGTATCTGGTATTGGTACAACCACATCTATATCATTATCCGGGAGCGCCTTGCTGATAGTATTAGCAAGCGCTGTTCCCATATTCATTCGTGCTTTATAGACTGAAATGCCATCTATGATAGAGTCAGGTCTGGCAAAGTAAACGTATTCAAATATGCATGGGCTTATAGTGCTCTTCTCCGAGCACACACGAGTGTGAACATTGCCATCCTTGTCAATAAATATAGCTTCGCCAGCTCGTAAATCTCGCACCAATTTGAATCCAGCAGAATCTAATGCCACTGACTCAGAGGCAATCATTGTCTCAACCTTACCATCAATCTCTCTTTTTCCATAACATAAAGGCCGTATACCATTTGGGTCCCGAAAGGCTACAACTCCTCTGTCAGTTATCAGTGAGACAACAGCATACGCACCTTGAACTCTTCTGTGGACACCTGCTACTGCATAAAATATGCTATCAGGTGTAAATGCATCTTTACTATGTAGGTATAGTTCATGCGCAAAAATATTTAACAGGATTTCAGAGTCTGATTTTGTGTTAATATGTCTTAGATCTTCTTCAAATAAATCAGATTTCAATTTGTCAGAGTTTATTAAATTTCCATTATGAGCAAGTGCAATACCATAAGGTGAATTAACATAAAAAGGTTGGGCTTCAGATGAATTATCAGCATGTCCAGCAGTAGGATATCGGACATGCCCAATTCCTATAGTCCCTTTAAGTCGATCGATATGTTTTTTTGAAAATCCATCTCTGACAAGACCTAAAGATTTTCTCAAGGTAATTTTTCCGTTGTGGTTAGTTAATATGCCGGAAGCATCTTGTCCACGATGCTGTAAGACAGTGAGAGATTCATAGATATCATGAATCACATCATTATTGCCAGATACAGCGACTATCCCACACATATAAGGACATTATATTTATATTTATAAACTATTAAAGAGAGAATATTCATAATTAGATATATATTCGATCAATTTAAGATAATACGGAACAAAATAAGAGCTATCAAAGACAGGTGCATGAAATTTCGTATCAATTATCAACAAAATAAAAATGAAAATGTATATCTGTGATTTGATAAAAGCTAAGAAAAGCCCGAGAACTCTATTGGAATTATAGAATATTGTAGAAGCGATTAACTTGGATATTGTAAGATTTGTAATAAAAATCAAGACTATAGTGAGTAAGGTCATTAATCCTATAGTAAGTATTCTAATGTAGTTATATTCTAAAGATATTTGATTGGAAATAATACTCATAAAATATTCTAAATGATAAAATAAGGCATACACAAACAGTACCCATAATAAGAAAGAAAGTAATTGGCTAACAAAGCCCCTTAACATTCCGATTAGAGAGATTGATATTGTGATAAGTAAAAATATATAATCGATTAAAATCATTAGAAAATGAAACTTGAGATTTTATTATCAATGCCTAATGTTTTAATAAGCTTGCTTGATTCTTCTTTCGCATGTGCTTTAGCAGTAAATGGACCTATCGAAAAAATCATTTTTTTCTTATCATCTTTTAGTTTATAACCATTATTTACTAGTTTATTTTTAATGATATCTGTATTTTCATCATCATATTTGATTTCAATTATCCATGCTTTTACTTTTTTTTCGATTACTGAAATATTCTTAACAGATTTTTTTTCAAAAACTTGAATATCGCTTTCATCAATATAAATCTCTTCTTGTAAGTTCATTGTATGATTCTGATTTATGTTATTAGTATTCTCATATATATGTCCTGAAAAAATATATGCCACGAGTATAAGAATAATAATAAGTTTATATTGCATGATCTTTATTGTGTTCAAGCATGTATGATCTTAACACCTCAGATACCGTATAAAATGATCCGTATACCAATAAAAGTGAGTCTTTTTTTTGTACTGACTTTGCTTGATTAAAAGCAGTTGTTACGGACGAATATGTTTCTATAAATAGTTTATTTTTATATATGGAATTTATTCGAAATTTAATTTCATCAGCATTCATTCCTCTTTCGCTATTAATTGTTCCGATGTGCCAATGGTCTACTAAATCTGAAAATGGCTCAACGATGCTGTACACATCTTTATCTGCGAGTACACCAAGTACAACATGAATACTCTTATATCTGTATTTTTTAATATTTTCAGATAGGCTCTTAGCAGCGTCTTCATTATGGGCGACATCTAGTATTATGTCTGGTGTTTTTGATAGGTATTGAAAACGGCCTGGTATCTTTGCCTCTGAAAGAGCAAACTTAATATCATCATTACCTTTTAAACAATCAGGTAAGATTTCATTTAAAGCTAAAATTGAAGCAGCTGCATAATTATATTGATAGTCACCTATCATTTTTAAGTTAGGGATTTCATTTATTTGAAAATCTTTGGAATGTATACTCCAATCGTCTAAACCTCTAATCACTTGGTAGTCGTTGTTGTGTATAAGTAAATTAATAGATTTGTTTTTAGCATATTTTAGAAGAGCTGCTGGAGGTTTATTTTGAGCATAAATACTTTTTTTAAACGGTCTCATTACACCAGCTTTTTCAAGAGCAATACTATCAATGGTATTTCCTAAGAATTCGGTATGGTCTATACCTATAGAGGTGATAATAGATACATCTGAGTCTACTATGTTTGTAGCATCTAACCTACCCCCTAAACCAACCTCTAAAACTGCCACATCTAAATCTGACTTACTAAATAGATAAAAAGCTGATAAGGTTGCAAACTCAAAGTATGTGAGAGTTGTATTCTCTCTTTTCTCATTGATCATTTCAAATGTATCTAAAAGAGATTCATCATCTATTTCTCTACCATTAATTTTTATTCTCTCGTTATATCTAAGTATATGTGGTGATGTAAAGGTTCCAACGCGGTAATTTTTTTTACTGAGAACAGATTCTAAGAAAGATACGGTAGAACCTTTCCCATTAGTTCCAGCAACAGTAATAATTTTATTTGCTATACTGGAAATATTAAGTTTCTTATAAACACTTAATATTCTCTCAAGTTTGAAATCAATATTTAATGGGTGAATTGTTTGTTGCCAATCAAGCCATTCATCAACAGTTTTAAATTTTCGTGTCATTGTTAAAGCCAAGCATTTTAATAATATTTGCTATCTTGATTGGCTGATCTTTGCGTTGAATAATCATATCTATAGTTCCGTGTTCCTGAAGAAATTCACTTCTTTGAAATCCTTCAGGTAATTTTTCTCTCACAGTTTGTTCAATTACCCTTGGTCCTGCAAAACCAATTAACGCGTTAGGCTCAGCGATGTTAATATCACCAAGAACAGCAAGACTAGCAGAGACTCCCCCCATTGTTGGATCAGTTAAAACCGAGATGTATGGAATTCGTTCTTCGGAGAGTTTTGCAAGTGCAGCACTTGTTTTAGACATTTGAAAAAGAGAGAATAATGATTCTTGCATGCGTGCCCCACCACTTGCGGAAAAACAGATCAAAGGTCTTCTGTGTTCAATAGACAAATTAACTGCTCTTATAAATTTCTCTCCTACTACTGATCCCATAGAACCACCAAAGAAAGAATACTCAAATGCGCAAACAACCACAGGTATATTTTTGAGATTCCCTGTGAAAACTAATAATGCGTCTTTTTCGCCAGTTTTATTCTGAGTTTGTTCGAATTTATCCTGATACTTTTGTTTATCTCTGAAGTTAAGCATATCTTTGGGGGATAAATCAGTAAACATTTCTTTATGCTCGCCTTCATCAAGAAATATACTTATTCTCTTCCTAGCTGAAATTCGTTCGTGGTGATTACATTTAGGACATACGTGTCTGTTCTTATCGAACTCTGCAGTATAGAGTACAGCGCCGCAGCTAGAACACTTATGCCATAGTCCTTCAGGTACGGAGCCTTTTTCATCTTTTGCTGCTCTTATTCTTGAAGGTAAGATTTTGTCTAGCCAGCTCATTAGATTACTTTTGATATGGACGATAAATATGTGGATAGTTTATTATTCATGGTCTTTTTGTTTTTTGAATATTTATGTATCAATTCTACTATAGAACTACCAATTATTATACCATCTGAAAATTTAGCCATTTTACGAGCTGAACTGCTATCTTTGATACCAAATCCGACTGCAACGGGTAGATTATAATTCGAATACTTTTTTATCTTATCTACGTTCTTTCTAATACTGCTAACATCAGCAAGCTTAGAACCGGTAATACCTTTGATTGTTACATAATATATATATCCGGATGACATTTTCGAAATGCTTTTCATTCTTTGGTCAGTAGTCGTGGGTGATGCAAGGTAAATATGTGATTTATTGTACTTTTTTAGATGCTTGTTTAAAACCTCTGATTCTTCGGGTGGTGAATCAACTATTAGTACTCCGTCAATACCACTATCATTTATTTGCTTTGTGAATTTAACAATTCCCATTTTATGAACAGGATTCATATAGCCCATTAAAACAACTGCGGTATCATTGTTAACTTTCCGAAAATCTTTTACTAAACTAATTACATCGCGAAGTGACGTTTTATTTTTTAGAGATCTATCAATGCTTTTTTGGATGACCGGACCATCAGCAATTGGGTCTGTAAATGGTATACCTAATTCAATAATATCAACTCCTGATCTAGACATTGTATGCATAGCAGACAATGTGAAGTCTTTAGATGGATCGCCGCATACTAAATAACTGATAAATGTTTTTTTATTTTTGAGCTTATTGGAATTGAAGATATGGGGTATGCGTGAAGTCATAACTTGATATTTTTTAATTTTGCAATTGTATCAATATCCTTGTCTCCTCGTCCTGATAAGTTGAGCAGAATTTTTTTATTTTTTTGTTTTTTTGCTAGCTTGAATGAATATGCTAGTGCATGTGCTGTCTCCAATGCGGGAATAATCCCTTCTTTTTGAGTGAGTGTGAAAAAAGCATCGAGCGCTTCGTCATCTGTAACTGAAGTATACTCAACCCTTTTCAAGTCCTTGAGCCATGAATGTTCAGGGCCTACACCAGGGTAATCTAATCCTGCTGATATAGAATGAGTATCTTGTATTTGGCCATTCTTGTCTTCCATAATATATGTCCTATTTCCGTGAAGTACACCTGGAGAACCAGCACTTAATGGTGCCGCATGTTTCCCAGTCTTTATTCCTGAACCTCCTGCCTCTACTCCAATTATCTTAACTTTGTCATTTAGGAAAGGGTGGAATAGCCCAATTGCATTCGAGCCACCTCCCACACAAGCAATGAGATAATCAGGAAGGCAGTTGTAATCTCTTTTAAATTGATTTCTTGCCTCGTGCCCTATTACAGATTGAAAATCTCTTACAATCTTTGGATATGGATGGGGGCCAGCGACAGAACCAATGATATAGTGTGTGTCATCCACATTTGTTACCCAATCTCTTAAGGCTTCATTTAGAGCATCTTTTAATGTTTTGGTTCCTGAATCTACTGATACTACTTCTGCACCGAGAAGTTTCATTCTATAAACATTAACAGATTGTCTCTTAATATCTTGTTCTCCCATATATACAACACATTTTAGATTGAGCCTTGCGCAAGCTGTTGCAGTAGCAACACCATGCTGTCCAGCTCCTGTTTCAGCAATAATTCTAGTTTTACCCATTTTTTTAGCAAGGAGTGCTTGTCCCAAGGCATTATTTATCTTGTGTGCACCAGTATGGTTTAAGTCTTCTCTTTTTAAATAGATATGAGATTTCCCAAGTGACTTGCTGAGTGATTCAGCATAATAAATTGGTGTTGGTCTACCAACGTAATCTTTTAATTCATTATTTAATATCTTTTTGAATGATGCAGATGTTGCATATTTTTTATATGCACTGAATAGTTCCTTTAATGGATGTATGAGCGTCTCTGAAACATAGACACCTCCAAACGCATCAAAATGACCTGACTTGTCTGGATAATTCTTAATGTTAATTTTTCTTTTCATTAATATGTTCTAATTTTTTGCACAAAATCACTCATTAATCCATGGTCTTTGTGACCAGACTTGTTTTCGATGCCGCTACTGACATCTACACATTTAGGTTTAAAATTACTCAATAAGTCTATTATATTATCAGGTTTCAAGCCTCCAGCAACGAATAACTTTTCTACAGGTACATCTTTTAAGATTTTCCAATCAAAACATTTTCCAGTC